>Ga0213867_1001222_pt1 | contig 11470 bp, 22 predicted proteins | sample PICome_12_FD_160120 | JGI IMG/M metagenome (GOLD analysis project Ga0213867, IMG submission 160120) | Coastal seawater microbial communities near Pivers Island, North Carolina, United States - PICO540 | ecosystem: Environmental > Aquatic > Marine > Coastal | place: USA: North Carolina... | reverse complement strand
TATAGAAAAACGTGCAGAGGGCAGCTGCTGAGGCTCGACCAAAGTGGCAGACTGAAGCGCACGAAAAAAGTTCAAATAAGTCACTGAGAGGGGTTTACAGAATGCCCAAAGTGTGGTATAATTAATAGAGTCCGGTGAGAGAGGGGAGTATACTACAGATCGTAATACAGCATTATCCACATAAGTGCAAACATGAAGACTACTGCTCCGAATCCTATATAGACTATTATATTATCCATGTTGTTTCTCCATATGAATAAAAACTTATTTATAAAAAAAATGCTAAGTTATTGAAAACAAACGAAACGTTTTTGTGTACATTCGGTTCTTTATATGTTATATTGTCTATATAAGGTAAAAAAGGAGCCTATCATGACTATCGCTGATTTCACATTCAATAACGAACTGAACTGGTTTGAGAATGGTAACAAGGCCATTGATTTCGTGGATGGTGGTTACGTTGCAATTGACGATGATGAGGGTTCTGAGTCTGATATTCTAGAAACATTGGAAGAGGCGGTTAACTGGTTTAATGCATAAAAAAATAAAAAAAGTGCATTTTAGGGGTTTACAATCACTAGAGAATATGTTATACTAGTTATATCAAAAGGAGAATATATCATGTTACTACCAAATGGCTCAATGATCAAGAACGACGTAATCGACGCATTCAACAAAGCGATCGATAATCCGGAAAACCAGAACGCTGATGGTACCATGAACTGGAACTTTGTAGACGCTGATTTGCATATCGATATGTCAGCTTTTTACGCCACTGACTATTTGAACGAATGTTTCGATGTAATGGTTGACGAATATAACTGGCTAATGACAGGAGCAGCATAATGAAAAGCTTACTAATTGATTTCGCATCAGGTATCATGAACTTTGTACTAGTAACAGGAGTAATACTCTATATAGTAGCATAGACTACTTTCCTCATACGTCCGTGTGGAGGGCAGGCCACCTGAAAGCACGATCTCTTATGGGATGTTAGTTTCGATCGAACTAGAGCGGCAATGTCAATAAGGCCGTGCGGAGAGATTGGAGATACTAGCTTGGGCGTATGAGGTAAGGAGTTTATTATGGATCAAGCATTACTATGGAGAGCCATACAGGCAGTGATTATAGGAGGCATCGTAGCAGGTATCGCTATAGCACCTATGATACTGTTTGGCTGAGGTAGCCAGACCATCACTATGTGAATCGGAGTGCACCTCAGCAAGTGACAGCCCGCCATTATATTGAGAGAATATAGGGCAGGTGTCTCTACGGGGGCTAAGGCTCCAGCGGTAATTCAGAGGAATAACCTTCGCGGTAATTCAGTGAAGAAAGGTTTAATCATGCATGACATCGTGACATATATACTATTAAAGGGAATGCTATATGGAGGAGTGTTTCTTCTTATAGCGAGTCTAATAACGGAGTTTATATTATGACAGAAGCACTCACAGCAGGCCTTATACTATTTGTAATCATATTTGGTTTCTATATAGTAGTCGTTTCTTCATTGAAATAGCCAGATTTGTTTTATAGTGTTTCCCTATAAAAAATTTTCTCTGGAAAAAAAATGCCCAAAAACCTTAACGGAAAGGAACTACATTATGGGTTGGTGGAATAAGCTAGTACGTGATAAGAAAGAGAAAGAGTCTATTACGATTGATATGATGAAGGACGATACCGATCCTGCAGAAGTCAATATAGAGAATGCTTACAAAACAAGATGGATTTGGTACCATACTATCCTTGCAATAGAGATTATGTTTACCAATATCTTGTTAGTCGCTATATTAGTAGCGCTATTAATAAAGTTGTGAGATGCGAACAGTACACTATGTTGGAATGGATGAAGCGACTTACCAAAGAGCTAGACGAGTTTGGGGTGGGCCAGCTTATTATCACAGATGGAACGACGCAAGAGTAGATAGCGAAGTCGGTAGTGAAGACGTTGTTGTCTATGGAGACTCTACCTACAGAGAATGGGTATGGGATGCGTCAGCAGTAGACAGGAGTTATACAGAATAAAATGGAAATGTTCATTTATATCGTAGGTGCAATTACTGCTGTCATAGGTGTAATAGTCTATATGATATACACTCAAGTCGAGTCTATGGACCAACATGTATGGCAGCAGAACAATGCTATGAAACAGAAGATCTCTATATTAGAGAGCGAGCTCGCTAGTCTAACCTCTGAATTAAAAGAGCTCAAAGCAAAAGAAATCGAAGAAGAGAAAGAAGATGCTTAACTATAATAAATTAGATATAGAGAAATATCAACATTATAATCCTACTGATCATTTTCAGCCAGGTCAAGATTATGACATGTTCATGTATAACTACTTACGCAGTATGGACGATAAAGTTTATGTTTCTAAATTAATTAATCATGATATTAAATCTCTCTGTATGGAAAATATCGGAGAAGATATGAATAGACGATTAGCTGGTGACATAAAAGATGAGTTTGATATTACTGACCCATATACTATGCGATGTGTTGAAGAAGAATTAGCTATACACTTATCAAGAATACACCAAAGACGAGTAGGTAAAGTTTCTTTACTTGATCAAACCGATAATAGTAAACAACTATGGATAAATTTTCAAAGACCAACAGAATTTAATCCAAAGCATAGACACTCTGGTGTTTTTTCTTTCGTAATATATGTTTCAATTCCGGAAGAAATTAGACAAGAATACACCGCAGCTAAATCAAATCCCTCTGGTAAACGACGAGGAATGATTGAGTTTACTTCTAAACGCGCAAATGAGGCATTAATCTTTAATCCTAGGACAGATGATATTCTAGTTTTTTCTTCAGATCATGACCACCAGGTGTATCCTTTTTACTCAGATAATGTACGAGTTACAGTTTCTGGAAATATCAATTTAATGGAATGGGCCGAGTAATGTGGGTATTATTCGTAATGAGTATGGTAGGAAATGCTGAAGGTAAAGTCACGTTCTATAATGACTACAAATCAGAAGAAATCTGTAAAGTAGCTCTGAATAAGCTTAATCATCAATTTGAGTCTGATGAGTCAGGAATTTGCTACTACGTCGAATATCTAAAGCCAAAGACACAGGATACATCTCAATAGTCACTCGATCATTTTGATTTCCACCAAGGATATAGTAGTACTTACCATCAGCGCTTGTCATGGTATAGAAACCTACGTGTCCTTGCCAACCCTGATCTCCTCGAGGAAAGATAACAACATCTCCTAGAAGTGGCTCGTCTACAGATTCACCCCAGCGCAAAAAGCTTCTTGCCATTAATGGATAATCAGACACTGACTCAGATCCTGGTATTCCCTTTTCATGTAGAACAGCATTTACAAACGCAGCACACCATTCGGTTCTTGCTGGATTGATGTCTAGATAATCTTGTAGTTCTTCATTATCTTTTCTTTCATGAAGATACATTTTATCTAGAGCAGCTTGTACATGAGAGTCCGGTGGAACTTCCGGTATTACGAGATTACAGCTACTCAGAGCAAAAAGAGATATAAAAACAATTTTTTTCATAGAACTATTTATTTACTTTTCAAGAAAACTATGTTATAATATATAATATTGTTGATGTTGAAGCAACATGAAAGCATATGGGACCGCGGGGCAGTACCGCGCATCTCCACCATAAGGACACTATAATGGCATTGATTTGGACAGGAATACAATACACAAGTTTCGCCGCACTACTAGGAATGTGTGTGACAAAATGGGTTATTGATTTCCGTGCTTGGAGAGCTGGCAGACAAAAGTCAAAGTGTTGTGGATAGTGTGTTTATGATGGGGATGAACTAGGATCGACCAGTGTTGTAGTGAAGTGGAGTCAACCGGGTGATCGCGTATAGATCAAACACTATAACTGCAAACGATAATTTTGCACCTTCAGAAATCGCTCTAGCAGCATAATCTGACGGGTTGGCAACTTACCTTGGAACAGAAAAGTTGCATTTATTTTTTAAGTTATTGATTTTATTATAAACTTTTTTGAAAAAAACTGTTTACATTTCCAGAGACTTATGGTATAGTATTACTATAATCAATGAGGAGAACGATTATGGCTTATACATTCGACGAAAACATCATCTCAGACCTTCACAAAGACGCTCGTGGTTATCGTCCATCTCAGGACTTTTGGCATGGTTGGAATACTATGGGAGATGATACTAAGCAGTCTGTATGGGACATGCTTATCGAAGAGTTGAATGACTCTATGGAAATGCAGCGTCTTGAAGAAGAGAATGCTTTGAAAGAGTTTCGTGTGACTCTTCGTAAGGTAATGGATACTATGAACTGCACATGGAATCGTGCGGTAGAAGTTCTTGCTGAAGCTGAAGGTGACAACCTTTCTTATGACTTTGACCACTTCTTGTGGAAGCAAGGGATCGGCTTTAACGATCGTAATAAAATCCATAAGCTATATGAGGCTGCATCATGAGAATGCAGCTTGACGGCTTAACTCCACGACAAGCTGAAATATGCGATATGCTTTGGGCTTGTGACTCTATGGAAGAAGTCAAGTTTCTATTAGATTATTGTCTTACTGAAGATGATAGAGCAATGGCAATAACTCTTTTAGAAGTGATGCACGTTGAAGCTGCAGAAGCTCAAGGAGCTCTTGAAGAAGTAAAACCTGTTGTTGACGATCTACTTGATCGAATTATGAGGAATGCAGAATGATTACAGTTGAGTTTGACTTAGACGAAACATGTATTACTATAATGGATAACACAGGAGAACTTGAAGATGTAAGCGCTTTGCTTTATGATGACTATTGCCATATTCGTCAGTGGAATGAAAAATTAAATAGGTTTGATGTAGTAACGTTTAAACCTGAAATGTATCTCAAGCTAATGAAGGCTTGGAACTTGCCAGCTGGCACATATGACATTGTTCAGGTGGAGAGGTAAAAAAAAATAAATTATTTTTCCCTTTAAAATCAATAGGTTACGTTTCTCCTCATCATAAGCCATTGATTTTAAAGGGTTTTTTATTTACACTTTTTTTCAAAAAAATGCATTTTAGGGGTTTACAAACACAGAAAGTTGTGGTAGAATATACCTATATTTAATGATGGAGAAACAATATGACTATGACAGCTCAAGAAAAAGCAAACCGTTTGGCCCTAATCAAAAAGATCGCTGAAAAGCGCAACCGTCAAGCTGCATTTGCCGCTAAGCTGAAAGCTCAAGGCTCAAAGGTTCGTCGTTGGACTGAAGAGGTAGAAGCTCCTCGTCGTAAAAAAGCTAACGACAAGTTCGAAGCTGAACTTGCTCGTATGGATGAAAATCATAATGCTTGGACTGATGCATCTAAATATGCTGAGCAGTATTATGGTGAAACAATGAGAGAAACAACTCGTTTCGACAATGATTGGAATTAATCAAGAAATTCGTAATAGGATTCGTCTTTCAATAGCAGCATATGCTTATGAGATGGAAGACAATTCTATTATGGATGATTTTGAATTTGATGAGTTATCTAGATCTATTAATCCTAAAGAAAAAACTGGTAATAGAAAACTAGATAACTTCTTCAAAAAACATTTCAACCCAGACACAGGAATGTGGATTAGGCAACATCCGGAACTCGATAAAATTGCTTATCTATACAAAACCTATTATGCCAATAAGTAAGATAGACCTACACGGATTTACTGTACACGAAGCTTGGAAATACTTTCGCGACTCTACGAAAGAAGCTTATTTTCAAAGTGTAAAGAGTATTACTGTTGTTACTGGTCATGGCTTAATGAGTAAAGAAATCGAAGGTTGGTGTGAAGCTGATCCATATGCTATATCATGCAAGCGCCAAGATCCAAACACTGGATCATGGACAGTGTCTATCTTAAAGAATAAGAAAATCAAAGAAGAAAATACTACATTAGATCTCACTGGTCTCTACAAGAAGTGGAATAAAAAATGAGTATGCACATGATAAAGGGAGTTCAAGTACATGGTAACTCTCATCGTAAATCTAAGAAAAAAATCGATATGAAAAAGTTTGAAGTCGAATGGCGTCAATATAACAAACGTATGCGTCAAGCAAATTGCCATTCAGCTCAGTTTGAAACGCTCAACGACTATGTTAATTATGTCACTGGTAAAACTAAACTAAAGAAAAAGGAGTTTGTGCCTTATGAACCGAAAACATCCCAGCCACGACGCGAGACAAAGAATTATCCAAGCCTCTCGGCGGAAAGCATACCTGGATCGGGTACGAAAACAGAATCTCCAAAATACTCAGGAGACTACATTGTCGGAATCGCAACAATGCACAAGTCAAACCTCGTCCCTGTCGGAAGGGGAGATGATCCGTCAAATTATGCGACCATGAGACGAAACTAATGAAAAAAATTCAATATAGATTTATTAACGATTGTGAGGTTATGAATATAAGTCCAAATAATTATGTGGATATGTTCATTGAGCCTTGCGTTGCTAATAGTTCTAATTGGTGGAAATCATTAAACATTTTTTCTACAACAAATAAAGGAAACTATATTAGCCATTGGAAACAATCTTCTAAAGATTTTGAAAATCAAAAAAGAGAAGCAGAAAGCATATACAACGAGTTTAACTTTTTAGATGCTAAAAGTGGAAAAGGTATACACAACAATAACGAATGCTCAGATACAAGAACCGCAAAGCGGTGTGCTGGTATATTAGATCTATTTAAAAACTCTTATCTAGTAAAGTCTCCAATTGAAGTTTATATGGAAGTTAGGAATAGATCTATAAATGTTATTCATCAAGCAAACTATGATATGCTGAGAATTAGCATGCACCCAGAGTACCAGTATAAAACAAGTTCTCATAACTTGTTTGAAAATAAAGTAAGTATGAAGTTTGATTTACCTATAGCGTTTCAATCTCCATGTCCATTTATCTTTTTGCCTCCAACGTTTCATACAAAGGAGCCCACCTTTGAAGTTATTCCTGGTGTAATTTCTGATCCTGGACAATACAAGTCACAAACTTTAACACCACATACTTTTTTAGATATATCAAAAGATCGAGATATTCATATAAAGGCTGGAGATGTAATAGCTTATGTTTGGTTTACTGAAAAAACAAAACTAGTTCATAATCCAGATTTTGTGATGCATAAATTTAGAAGATTTTTTAATAAACCGCATAAGCAATACCACTAATGTCAATACCACATGTAAGGAGAATTTATAGTATGGACTTAACTCAAGACAATATGCTGCGTGAACTTCGTAGCGGAGAGTGTGAAGTAACCTTTACAAAAGCAAATGGTGACACTCGAATTATGAAATGTACTTTGAATATGGATATTATCCCAAAGAACAAATATCCAAAAGGTGACGACACTCCAGAATTGCGTGAAGGATTAGATCGAATCCTTAGTGCCATTCGAGTATTTGATACTGGTCTTCAAGATTGGCGATCATTTAAAGTAGAAACTGTGAAAAATTTTGTAAAAAATTAAAAATAACTGTTTACATTCTCAGTTACTTATGATAGAATATACTTATATTCAATGAGGAGAATAGCTATGGCAGCTCGTAAAAAAGTAAAAGTTCGTGCAAGACCTAAGACTGGCTTAGGCGGCGCTCCAATGAATGATGGTTTTGAAAAATTCAAGTACTATGTTCATATGGAAGTTGATCGTAAAGAACTTACAGCGGTTACAAAACCATTTGTAAAAGCTAACTTTTCAAAAGAGGATGCCAAAGCTATTCTCGCAAACCCTGAGTACAACTTCTATATGTACTCATTACATGCAGCAGCAATTTATTGGACCAACCTTGAATTGACTCTGCCTTCTAATTATAAAAATACGATTAAACGCGTTAAAGAATTCTATTCTGAATTAATTGACTCAGGTAAAAAGATCCTCGAGGAAAAAGATGCTCAGGCAAATGCTACTTCTAATATTGTAGTTCTTACTCCTCAACAGCGTCTATTCAATAAAATCCAAGAAACCATTATGATGGACTTGGATGATTTGGAAGACGCTTGGATTGACGGCGAAGAGCCGGAATTTGATATGTACAATTCTTTCAAGAAGCATGGACTTAGCAATGCGCATATTGCTCCAGTTCTTAAGCGTCTTGAGGGGTGGCTATTGGACTATGAAGATGCATATCATAAGCGCTGTGAACAAGCCGTAGAAGGCTATTCCCATATTGCGCGTCCAGCTCTTCGCCGTCGGATTAAGTTAATTCAGGATATGATCGCGGACTTGGATCGAGTAAAAGCATCTGCTAAAGCTACTCGTAAAACTCGTACTCCAAAGCCGCGTGCTGCCGATAAACAAGTTGCTAAACTTAAGTATCTTAAGGAAAGTAGCGAATTTAAGGTGACATCAATCTTGCCGATTACAGTTGTTGGTGCTATGAGATTGTATGTCTTCAATATTAAAACAAAGGAACTTACTGAGTACGTTTCAAGTTCTTCAAAAGGATTTGAAGTCAAAGGAACTACTTTACAAAATGTTGATGAACAATCACGTAAGATCAAATTGAGAAAACCCGAAGAGGTTCTTCCAATTGTACAGGCAAAAACAGTAAAGCAGATTGATAACACATGGCAAACTTTAACTACAAAAACAAATTCACCAAATGGGCGACTAAACTCGGATTGTGTCTTATTGCGGGCGTTGGACCGGTAAAGGCAGAGCCAATTGAAAGATTACCTTATGAAGAGCTTCATTGTCTAGTTCAAAACGGATATTATGAAGCTCGCGGAGATGGATATGCTTCGGTTATGGCAGTCACAGCAGTAGCATTAAATCGAGTGAATGATCCTCGATATCCTGATACTCCTTGTGAAGTAATTAGACAAGGACCTACAGATTCTCGAGGTAATCCACTTCGTAATCAATGCCAGTTTTCTTGGTATTGTGATGGAAAAGCTGACAATATGCCAGATAAAAAACTTAAAGCTTTGGTTGAAATAGTTGTGTACGAAGCTCTAAGTCTATGGTATAATAATATTGATATTACAGAAGGAGCCACTCATTATCATGCAGACTATGTCAATCCAAGCTGGGCCCGATCCCTCGCTTACACAACTCGAATTGGTACCCACAAGTACTACAGATGGAATTAATAATCTAATGTTAGAAGGAAAGATACTTACTAAGAAACGTTTCTCTGCTCTTGTAGAGAAGAAAGTAAATAAGTTTCATGTATCTTATTTAGACGCTATTTTAGAAGTATGCGAAGAACTAGAGTTTCCAGTTGAAGATGCTGCAAGGGTAATTACCCCAGCATTAAAAGAAAAAGTCACTGCAGAAGCTCAACGGCTAAATATGATTAAGGATTCAAACACGGCTACATTACCAATATGAGAATTATGGAACCTTACGACTCATTTAGATTTTATCAATCTATAAAACTTCATTTTGAATCAGATAGTTATGACGCAATCAAATATAACTATAAGACTTCAGTAAAGCCTCAATCTTTTTGGAAACGAAGAGACAAATACTTCTTTGCTAAAGTTGGTAAGAAATTTGATGATGCTTCAGAACTAGTTCGCTACTATGTTTCATATTTTATTCAAGATAAAAACTGGATTGGTGATATGCTAGATGATGATGATACATATAGACTATACCAAAAGCGAATTCAATCGCTTGGATATACCTTTGAGCAAGATTTAAATAAGTTAGCTGAGCTTGGTAATTTTGATCAGGTACTTGATTCTTCAGATGGTCATCCATCAGTGATTACATCTTATATGTCTGGAGATATAAATATAGAGTCAGTGGTAATATTAAACCAGCTGACAGGCTTTATGAATAAGGCCGATAAAGAAATAACCGAAACTATTGTGTGGCCAGATGTCTCACGAAAGATTCGTAAATATTCACCCTTTGTAAGTTATGATTTAGAAAAAGCTAAAAATATCGTGTTGAGGGTGTTTACACAATGACAAAATTGTGTTATAATATTATGTATAAAGTGGATAATTCAGTAAATACAAAAACATACGGAGAATATAATATATGTCTTTTGCAGATCTAAAACGTAACCGCGGTTCTATCGATGCACTTACAAAAGCAGCAGAAGCTGTAAGTGGTGGTCAACAACAAAAACAATCTTATGTAGATGATCGTTTTTGGAAACCAACTGTTGATAAAGCCGGTAATGGTTACGCAGTAATTCGTTTCCTACCAGCACCTCAGGGCGAGGATCTCCCTTGGGTTCGTTATTGGGATCATGGCTTCCAAGGTCCATCAGGTCTTTGGTACATCGAAAACTCTCTTACTTCAATCGGTCAAAACGATCCAGTATCTGAAATGAATTCAGTACTGTGGAATTCTGGTCGTGAAGAAGATAAGCAAATTGCACGTGATCGTAAGCGTCGTTTACATTATGTGTCTAACATTCAAGTGATTTCTGATCCAGGTAATCCAGACAATGAAGGTAAGGTATTCCTTTATAAGTTTGGTAAGAAAATCTTTGATAAGATTATGGATGTTATGCAACCACAATTTGCTGATGAAGATCCAGTAAATCCATTTGATTTCTGGGAAGGCGCGAATTTCAAACTTAAGATTCAGCAGGTTGCGGGCTACCGTAACTATGACAAATCTGAGTTTGCTAATCCTTCTACTCTATCTGATAATGACGATGAGCTAGAAGGAGTTTACAACCGTCTATATAGTCTACAGGAGTTCCTCGATCCTAAGAACTATAAAACATATGATGAGTTGAAAACTAAGTTGAATCGTGTTCTTGGTCAAGAGGATATGGTTATGACTACAGCTGAGTCTATCTCTCTTGATGATCCAGCACCAGCACCAACACAACCAGCGTATGAACCAGTTGAAGCTTCAGCATCTTCTTCAAATGATGAGGATGATACTTTAAGCTACTTCCAAAAATTGGCAGCTGGCCAATAAGAGAAAAGGGACCTTCGGGTCCCTTTTTTATTAATATGAGAAGTTTAGAAAGTCTCGTTTTAAGAAATCGTCTGGTGTAATACCTTGTTGAATTGTATAACTAGAAGTAGATACATTGTTTGTATTATTATTTGAACTACTTCCGCCCTGTACAATCATTGGTCCACCCATTCCACCATATTCACCAGCGCCAGCTTGAGCTTTATTATTCATTAGATCATTAATTGCCATAAGAACTTGACCTTGAGGTGAATTAAGAGGAGCTACAATTTCTTCTCCATGTAACATAACTGGAGTACCAGATTTTGGAGCAGAAACGATACCACCATAGTTTAGTTGTGGTAATGAAGCTAGTTCAGCTTGTAGTTCTTCAATAATTTCTGATCTAAGCTTACCTCTCCAATTACGCATATCACCATCAGCTATTTCAGCTTGTTGATTTGCAATTTCTGCTTCAATAGATTGTCTTTGTTCTTGAACAGAATCTGGTTGCATCCAATCTGGAAGCAAGCTAGTCATTAACGCTTTAATTTCGTCAATTGATGGTAAGAAATCAAATAGGTCACTAAAGAATGAAG
>Ga0213867_1001220_pt1 | contig 11481 bp, 16 predicted proteins | sample PICome_12_FD_160120 | JGI IMG/M metagenome (GOLD analysis project Ga0213867, IMG submission 160120) | Coastal seawater microbial communities near Pivers Island, North Carolina, United States - PICO540 | ecosystem: Environmental > Aquatic > Marine > Coastal | place: USA: North Carolina... | reverse complement strand
TGGTCTACGCAACCTATTCGCTGAAAACTACATCGACATTCCAGAAGAGAAAGTCGATCTCGTAGACGAACTTGCTGGTAAAGTTGAAGAACTTGAAGCATCTGTCAACGAAGAAGTTGAGCGTAACATCGAGGTCAAAAAAGAACTTGTTGAAATGAAGAAGGACAAAGCACTTACAGACGTATGTGAAGGTCTAACTGATTCACAAGTTGAGAAGATGAAGTCCCTAGCAGAAGGTGTTGACTTTGACGAAGACACTTATGCTGAAAAGCTAGAGACAATCAAAGAAAACTACTTCCCCAAGGAAGAAGTTATTGAGAGTGATGCAACTGATGAAGAACCTCTTGAAATTGAAGAAGAGGGTACACAAGTGACAGGCTCAATGGCTGCTTACACACAAGCCATTTCAAGAAGCATCAAAAAGTAATAATTTATAAATATTGTAATAAGGCTGATAGTTTACTAAAGGAGAAACTAAAATGTATCAATCTGATGAACTTCAAAAGAAGTGGCAGCCAGTTCTTGAGCATACCGACCTTGAGCCAATCAAGGACGCACACAAGAGAGCCGTTACTGCAACACTTCTAGAAAACCAAGAAAAGTCTGCTCGTGAGCAGGCACAGGGAACTGGTGGTTATCAGGCTCCGTCACTTCTTGGGGAAGCTGCTCCTGCTAACGCAATGGGCGCGTCTTCTTCCACAGCAAGCGCCGGTAGTGTCGATATCTACGATCCTGTACTTATCTCACTAGTACGTCGTTCCATGCCTAACCTAATTGCATATGATATTGCTGGCGTCCAGCCAATGACTGGCCCAACTGGTCTTATCTTTGCAATGCGTTCACGCTTCACAAGCCAGACTGGCGCAGAAGCAATGTTCGATGAAGCTAATACGTCGTTCTCGTCGCTTGCTTCTGGTAACACAGCACACCAGTTCGGTGTTGCTAACGGCGCACTAGGCACAACACAAGCTGGTACTGATCCGGCTGACCGTGCATCTGGTTCTGGCTACACAGTACATACTGGTATGTCAACATCGTTGTCTGAAGCACTTGGCGATTCAGCGACTAACAAGTTTAACGAAATGGCTTTCTCAATTGAGAAGGTTGCCGTTACTGCTGTTAGCCGTGCGCTAAAAGCTGAGTACACAATGGAACTTGCTCAAGACCTTAAAGCAATCCATGGCCTCGATGCTGAGACAGAACTATCGAACATCCTTTCGGCTGAAATCCTTGCTGAGATCAACCGCGAAGTTGTTCGTACCATCAACTACTCTGCTGTGCCTGGCGCAACAGTAAATACCACAACTTCTGGTACTTTCGATCTTGACACAGACTCAAACGGCCGTTGGTCAGTTGAGAAGTTCAAGGGTCTAATGTTCCAAATCGAGCGTGACGCTAACGAACTAGCTAAAGCTACACGTCGTGGTAAGGGTAACGTGATGATCTGTTCTTCTGACGTTGCTTCCGCAATGCAGATGGCCGGTGTACTAGATTACGCTCCTGCACTTAGCAACAACCTACAGGTTGACGACAGCGGTAACACATTCGCTGGTGTGCTTAACGGACGTATCCGTGTATACATCGATCCATACTTCTCAGATGCATCGAACAACTACTACACACTTGGCTACAAAGGCTCCAGCGCATTTGACGCCGGTCTCTTCTACTGCCCATACGTTCCACTTCAGATGGTTCGTGCAGTTGGTGAGAACACCTTCCAGCCGAAAATCGGGTTCAAGACTCGCTACGGTATCGTTGCTAACCCATTCGCAACCAACGACGGTAACGGCATTGCTGCCCGCCTCGGTTCGGGTGATGGTAACAAGTACTACCGTCTTGTTAAGGTTACTAACCTTATGTAAAAAGAGTTGGGTCAACCAACCAAAATCTAGAGGGGGTTTTTACCCCCTCTTTTTTTTGCTTATAAATATATGAGCAAGGAGATAATGGAATGGCTCTACAACCAACGCAACCAGACAATATGAGTTATCTATCACCAACAGGTTTTAGATTTCAGATTCAGAAGATACCGCATGTAAATTACTTTTGCACTGCGGCCAATATTCCTGATCTTTCTATGGGACAGTTGGAATCAGATAATACATTTATTCGTCTACCCATCCCCGGCGATAAGTTGACATTTGGTCAATTAGATTTGACATTTCAAGTAGACGAGGATATGAAGAACTTTCGTGAAATTTACGATTGGTTGACTGCACTAGGTTATCCAGATAACTTTCAACAGAGAGCGAATATCCAAAGAACACTCCAAGCAAATCAGAATAGTACAGATAGACAATACTCTGATGCTAGTTTGATCATCACCACAGCACAATACAAGCCCAATATAGATATCAAATTCATTGATGCATATCCAATTAATCTTGGTGCATTAGAATTCAATACAACATCATCTGATATAGAATATCTACAGGGCCAAGTATCTTTTGCGTATAGAAAATATGAGTTGACAACAATAGCTTGATGTGATATAATTATACAATGAACTATGAGTATATGAAAGAACAAATGCAGAAGCATTCAAACTACCCGAAGTACTGCGAGTACTTATTTAAGGTGTGGAGTATTATGATGGAGCAAAAGAAAAATGCTAAAAAATGAATTCAATGTAGGAATCCTAAATGCGTTTAGGAACCTTGTAGGCTCAAGCAGTCTTGGACTTGCTGTCGTCTTTTTTATGGGACATATCATTATTGCTATGACTGTCGTAAGCGTAATGACAGGAGCAAGTATATGGGAAGCTGGTGCGGTTGCAGTTGTTGAACCGGCCATCAACTCTGTATGGTTTTATGTGCTACACAAGATATGGAAGTCGTTTAATGAAAATTGAAGATATTATGTCGTCATGGGATAAAGATCATAAAGTAGACGAAACAGAACTTGGTGCAGAAGCTGTAAAAATACCTGTACTACATAATAAATACTTAAAGATATTTCTAGCTGAACGCATTCGTCTTTTCCAAATGAAAGCGGAATTGAAGAAGAAGCGTAGGGTGTTGATGGAGTATTACCTCGGCGAACTAGACAGAGATGAATTAGATGAACTTGGCCGAGATCAATTCTATAAGAAACTTCTAAAGAACGAAGTCGATCTTTACATTGATAGTGATGATCTACTTACAGAGGTAAGTCTAAAAGTAGCATTGCAGCAAGAAAAGGTTGATTATCTTGATTCTGTCATTAGACAGATAAACAATAGAGGATATCAGATTAAAAATGCACTGGAATGGAACAGATTTATCACTGGATGATAGAACTCTTTCACTTGAAGATAGGTGTAGCTTGCTAAAATTCAGAATAGCAAAGTTTAAAGTAGAGTATAGTTATTTATGGACGGAAGAGAAAACCACAGAGAAACCATCACCATCACCAAAGTCAACGAAGTCTACGTTAAATTGGGATGCGATAATGGCACGGCACAAGAAATAAGCGACTACTTCACTTTTGAAGTACCGGGCGCAAAGTTCATGCCCTCTTATCGTAACAAGTATTGGGACGGTAAGATTCGTTTGTTCAATGTGAACACCAGACAAATCTATGCAGGCCTGCACCAACATCTTCAAAGGTTCTGTGAAGAGCGTGACTATATATTAGAAGATGTAAATGATAGCTATGCTTTGAATGATCTCTCTATCACAGAAGCAGAGAAGAGGTTCTCCTCTTACACGATTAAACCTAGAGACTATCAGGTAGGCGCCTTTGCACACGCAATACGCACCAATCGTGCGATGATACTCTCGCCTACGGCGAGTGGTAAATCCTTAATCATCTACATGCTTTGTGATTATCTTAAGGGTAGGAAACTAATCATTGTACCTACCACATCATTGGTAACACAAATGGATGGTGATTTCAAAGATTATTCTGTTAATCAACATAGTTATTCTACACACTTGATCACCGCAGGTCAAGACAAAAATGCAGACGCAGACATTTTTATTTCCACATGGCAGTCTATATACAAGCAACCGAAGAAGTGGTTCTCACAATTTGATGTGGTAATCGGTGACGAAGCACACCTATTCAAAGCACAGTCTCTTACTAGCATTATGACAAAGCTAGAGGACTGTAAGTACAGATTCGGTTTCACTGGTACACTAGATGGTACGCAGACACACAGACTAGTCCTAGAGGGATTGTTTGGTCCTGTGATGCAAGTGGTAACGACAAAGCAGTTGATGGACAGCAAGACTGTGGCTGAACTGAGGATCAAGGGACTGGTTCTAAAGTATCCCGAATCTACACGCAAAGCTATGGCCAAAGCAGAATATCGATCTGAAATTGACTTTCTCATATCCAATAAAGTTAGAAATGAATTCATAAAAAACTTGACATTGAGCCGAAAAGGTAATACACTGTTACTTTATCAAATGGTAGAAAAGCATGGACAAGTTCTTTACGACATCATAAATAGTAGTGTAGAAGATAGAAAAGTTTTCTTTGTTCATGGAAAGGTAAGTGCAGATGAAAGAGAAATCGTACGGCAAATTACTGAGAAGGAGTCGGATGCGATTATTGTCGCTTCTTATGGAACTTTCTCTACGGGAATCAATATTAGGAACTTGCACAATATTATTTTTGCTTCTCCTTCTAAATCTCGCATCAGGAACCTACAGTCAATAGGTAGAGGATTGCGAAAAGGGGATAGCAAAGAAACTGCTACTCTCTATGATATAGCAGATGATCTATCATATAAATCGTGGAACAATTATACACTGAAACATTTCGCTGTTCGCATAAAAATGTACAACGAAGAAGAATTTGAATACAAGATTTACAACATAAGGATCAACGATGAATCAATGTCTAATCAAACTTCTGAACGGCGAGACGATAATCTGTTCACTCGTAAGTGAAACTGATAATCATCTAACTATCTCTGATCCACTCAAGATGGAAATGGTAAGTCATGGTGGGGTTCCTACAATGATGACCACATACTGGATACCTCTAAGTGATGAAGAAATAGTAGTTGACATTAAGCAAAATCATGTTATAATGTTAAGTGATATAACTGATGACATGAGTACATTTTATGAGAAGGCTTTGAGAAATGCAAAGGGCCTTGCAGAACCAAAAGAAGACATTGTGAATAGACAGATTAAGAAAAACCGTTCAACGCTATTATCAGGACTCACAGGTAATACAGTATTTCATTAAAGGTATATTATGACAAAAAAGAGACAAAAGCACAACTATGTGGATAACAAAAAGTTTCTAGTAGAGATGGTGAAGTTTAGAGAATCTGTAATCGATGCAGCAGAAAATGGAAAGCCACGGCCTAGAGTTCCGTTCTATATTGGTGACTGTATCATGAAGATCGCTACACACCTCTCATACAAACCAAACTTTGTTAACTACACATTTAGAGAAGAAATGATTTCAGATGGTATTGAAAACTGTCTGCAATACATTGATAACTTCAATCCAGAAAAATCTAAAAATCCATTCGCATACTTTACACAGATCATCTATTATGCTTTTCTCCGTCGTATTCAAAAGGAAAAGAGATATCTTTATACCAAGTACAAAGCGACAGAGAATGCAAACATCTTTGGTGAAACCTCTGATGTCCAAGAGAATGACATTATGAATCATTATGACGATGGTGTCAAACACAGTGAGTGGTCGCAAGAATACATGAGTAACTTTATCACTGACTTTGAAGAGAACAAGAGACGTAAGCGTAAGAAGAGTATTACAAGTCTTGATAAGTTTATTGCAGAGGATACAGAGTGAAAACTTTAATAGTTGAAAATTTTTTGGATAAAAATGTTATTTCTGATTTGTATAACTATATGATTGGTAATCCGAATTGGTCATTAAATAGAGCATCAACTCTAGATAGCATTGGATTATTTCCTGGCCAGATTATATTCGATGACTTTGGAGAAGTACCACATGTAGGCGATAATTTCTTGTTTGGATACTTTTCTGGTATCACTCATTGCATTCGTAAAAATGTACAAGATCAAACAAACTTTATACTTCCTCATAGAATCAGAAGAGTTCATCTGGGAGCAAAGAATACTGAGTCTTTAACAGACTTTCATTTTGATAGAAGAGAAGCTGATTACTTTACTTTGCTTGGTCATATCATGCCATCATGGTCTCCTGAGTGGGGCGGTAGTATACAAATTGAAGATGAGGAATATCCAATAGAGCCTGGAAAGTTTGTTGTATTCCCTTCTAATAAGTATCATGATGGTAAATGTCCACTTGAAGCAACTCCTTATTGGAGAATTTCCGTAAATATTATTGTGGGTCCATAAACTATGAAAATTGCACTGGTAACTGATACGCATTGGGGAGTAAGAAACGATGCTCATCATTTTCTTGACTACATGGCTAAGTTTTATGATCGTGTTTTCTTTCCCTATCTGGAAGAAAACGGGATTGAAACAATCATCCATTTGGGAGATATCGTGGATAGGCGCAAGTATATCAACTTTGTTACTCTCCGCCATCTCAAAGATACTTTCCTAAATCGTATCGTAGATAACAATATCAATCTGCATGTTATCATTGGTAATCATGATGTTCCCTACAAGAACACTAATGACATCAACTCAATGCGTGAACTGTTCGATAAGCATGAAGTCAACTCCTATTGGGAACCAACTACAGTAAACTTTGATGGGTGTGATATTGCATTCATGCCTTGGATCAATAATGCTAACTATGCACAATCGATTCAGCATATGAAGGATACACCAGCACAGGTTCTCTTTGGCCATCTAGAGATTGCTGGTTGTCTGATGATGCGCGGTATGACTAATGAACACGGTATGGAAATATCTGACTTCAGTAAGTTTGATCTTGTAGCATCTGGTCACTTCCACACAAAGTCTGTAACAGACAACATTCATTATCTTGGCTGTCCATACGAACTGACTTGGAGTGACTATCAAGACCCTAAAGGGTTCCACATCTTTGATACTGATACGAGGGAACTTGAGTTTGTTCGCAATCCGTACCGTATGTTCAACAAAGTCTTCTATGATGATGCTGGTAAGGAAGCATCAGAGATTCTTGAAAAAGACTTCTCTGGTTTTGAAGGATCATATGTTAAGGTTGTCACACAGACTAAAGAGAATCCATACTGGTTTGATCAGTTCATGGACAAACTCTACCAAGCTAATCCTGTTAATATCCAAATCGTTGATGATCATTTAAATCTGAATCTAGAGGATGATGAAGACATAGTGAATGAAGCAGAAGATACTGTCACGATACTTTCTAAATACATTGACAATATGGAAACAAATGTACCTAAGAAAAGACTTGACAATCTGATGCGGACTCTATATAATGAAGCATTGTATATGGAAGTATGATAAAGTCAACAATTGAATATTTACACCACTTTTCCTGTAGCAAATGTATAGGATGGTGGAGTATCGCAAGTCATGAGAACTATATGCCTAAAGCAATGTACTGTCCACATTGTGGCCACTACCATGAGACAATTGAAAGACATGATGTAAGGACCGGCGAACCACAGTATGATTTATTTCAAGACGATTAAGTGGAAGAACTTTCTATCCACGGGAAACGTGAACACTGAAATACAACTCAATCGTTCACCAAACACAATTATTGTAGGCGAGAATGGTGCTGGTAAGTCCACCATTCTTGATGCATTGTGTTTTGTTTTATTCAACAAACCATTCCGTAAAATCTCCAAACCACAACTTCTTAACACTATCAATCAACGTGATCTGATGGTTGAGATAGACTTCAGTATTGGTAAGCAAGACTATCGTATCATTCGTGGTATGAAGCCTGCTAAGTTTGAAATCTATCAGAATGGTAATCTTCTGAACCAGCCAGGTTCTGCTAGAGATTATCAGAAGCAACTTGAAGAGACTATTCTAAAACTCAATTACAAATCCTTTACACAAATTGTCGTGCTGGGTGCGTCTACTTTCGTACCGTTTATGCAACTTACCGCGGCCAATAGAAGGGAAGTTATTGAAGACTTGCTCGACATCAGTATCTTCTCTTCTATGGGTAAGTTGCTCAAGGATCGTGTTGCAGAAAATAGAGAAGATGTTCGGGAAACTGAATATCAGATGCAATTGGTTGAGAGTAAAATTAACACACAACAAGATTATATTCGTAAACTAAAAGAGCAGAGCGATGATACTATCGCTACCTTCCAGAAGATGGTAGATGAAGCAAGACTAGAGGTTTCATCAATATCATCTAATAATGCATCCATGATTGCAGAAACAGACTCTCTGCTTGATAAGATCAAGGATTCTGATTCTATAACACTTAAAAGCACCAAGGTTTTTGATCTGATCAATAAACTAAGGAGTAAGCATGACAAAGCACACAAGCGAATTGGTTTCTTTGAGAGCCATGATGAATGTCCCACTTGTTCCCAAGAGATTGAAGCCGCTATTAAGAATAAGGTTATCGATGATACCAACGGCATCATCAAAAAGGTTAGTGGTGGAATACAAGAACTGGAAAAAGAGTACGAAGCATTACACCAGAGACTTGATGAGGTTAAGACTACTCAAAGCAAAGTCAGCATATTACAATCTAATGTATCATCAAACCAGTCTTCAATTAAATCCTTGGAGAAGTCAATCTCCAAGAATGAAACTGAAATTAAACGAATACAGGAATCGGGTAAGGACGACACTGAAGCAAAGGATACTCTTGCAGCACTACAGGAAGACAATCGTACCTTTACAAAGAGGAAAGAAGAACTAATAAACGATAGAGAACTGTTTGGTGTTGCAGCAGACATGCTGAAAGACGGTGGTATTAAGACAAAGATCATTCGTCAGTATGTACCTATCATGAACAAACTGATCAACAAGTATCTTGCTGCACTGGACTTTTTCGTAGCGTTTGAATTAGATGAGGAATTCAATGAGATTATTAAGAGTCGCCATCGTGATGAGTTTTCGTATGCTTCATTCTCTGAAGGGGAAAAGATGCGAATCGATCTTGCACTACTATTCACATGGCGTGCAATTGCTAAACTCAAAAACTCTACTAACACTAACCTACTCATCTTGGATGAAGTCTTTGATGCTTCACTTGATACTGCTGGTTGTGATGAGTTCCTTAAACTGATTCATCAGTTGGGTGGTGAGACAAATGTGTTTGTCATCTCCCACAAGGGTGATATCCTATCTGAGAAGTTTCGTAGTCAGATCAAGTTTGAAAAGGTAAAGAACTTTAGTAGAGTAGCAGAATGAACTGGCATCTTATAGAAATAAAAATCAATCCACCAGATCAATTAGAGTTTGATTTTATGGATAGTGGATATACAGTATGGTCTGCTGGTAATACTGGAAATGAAGCTATGATTAGTATGATCGAAAAGACTGGTAACAGAAGTGATTTAGAATTTACCTATATAAGACCAACAGAAATAAGGAAATAACTTATGTTTACATATGATGATGGTATACTAAGTAAAAAGTTGATATTTGCACATCAAGCAGGCCCAGGTCCTCTTGATGCTTCTGAATTAGATTTATTGCGTAGCATGTTCGATCACGAAGAGTACGAAAGAGGAAATTTAGAGGGAGATTTTACTTCAAAGGGTGGAACTAATCATAGAGTCAGAAGATCAAGTATATTTTGGTTGAATTCGCAAACAGTAGAAAAATATAAATGTGAAGAATTGCTTCTCAAACTTGCATCAGCAATTGACGTAGAAAATCAAAGGGCTTTTGGTTTTGATTTGATGGTATTTGAGCCTCCTCAAATGACAAGATATGAAAGTTCTGAACTTGGTCACTATGACTGGCATGCTGACTGTCCCGCACTTGTGGAAAAAATGACTAGAAAGTTGAGTTGGATAATTCAACTTTCTGATCCGTCAGAATATGAAGGTGGAGATATTGGATTCTTAGATGGTACTGGTAAGAAACTATATGCAAGTGATATAGATATAAGACATCGTGACAAAGGAACTTTGATAACATTTCCATCATTTCTTCCTCATACAGTAACTCCTGTAACAAAGGGAGTAAGATATAGCATGGTTGGGTGGTGTCAGGGCCCTAGATTTAAGTAATGGGAAAGCGTAGTGATTTTGAAAGAGTAGAAAGAGATTTCTATCCAACACCAGAAGCGGCGGTTCTTCCTCTGCTATCATATTTACCGACACACACAACATTTGTGGAACCTTGTGCTGGTGATGGACAGTTGGTAGACATCTTAGAAAAGTATGGCCATGAGTGTGTATATGCTAGTGATATAGAACCACAAAGGGAAGGTATAATTCAATCTGACTTTGCAGATGTAACTCGTGATAAGATGGGTGTATATGCATACAAGGTTATCACTAACCCACCTTGGAATCGAAAAATTCTTCATCCAATGATAGAGCATTTCTTGGAACAGAAGTTGGGGTTTTGGTTTCTCTTTGATGCTGACTGGATGCACACTAAACAAGCGATGGAGTATTTACCGTATGTACATAAGATAGTCAGTATCGGTAGAGTTAAGTGGATACCTGATAGTAAATCATCAGGTAAAGACAATTGTTGCTGGTATTACTTTTCGCATATCAAGCCTCACCTAAACAAGACATTATTTTATGGGAGAACATAATGAGATATATTATGAGTGTAGATGACACAGAAGCGACAGGAATAGTAAAGGATATTCTGATCCAAATGGTAGATGGAAACGATGTACCATGTGAACGAGAAAGTCAATTCAGAGATGCGGTCAAAGAAGTTCTCCATTATCTGATGCCCCCTAAAGAATGGGAGATCATGTATGAAAATGACTTTGTGAATTATGATGAAACAAAAAATGCACTAGACGTTGCTATGTGGTCACACTACTGTCAACGTGAACGTACAGTCATGAGTGTGGGTAAAGGTGAAGAATGTAATTGGTGTGGAGCGACAGAATGATTTTAGATATCTATGAATCTACTAGAAAGGAACTGGCAACTGAGAGTGTTCCCTTCAAGTGGGAAGAAGGATATAATGATCCTTGGGAATTACAAGAGAACTTGAAGCAAACCCTGATCGAACACAAGGGTATCTCTCTAACAGCAATTCAATGTGGTGGGCCTGTTCAATGTTTCGTGCTTGGTAATTATGCTGATCCAGATAGTGTCATGGGTATTTTCAATCCCCGCATTGTCAGTCAATCAGATGAAATGTCATTTTCTGAAGAATCGTCCTTGACATTTCCGGGTCTTTATGTTAAAGTGAAACGACATGATTGGATTAGAGTAAGATACTCAAATTTTAGAGGTGATACAGATACAATAAAGTTCAGCGGAATGACTGCTAGATACATTCAACAAGCGGTAGATCATTTCAATGGAATTTTGTTTACACAAAAAGCAAACAAGTATCACTTAGATCAAGCAAAGAAGCAAAGAGCAAAACTTAATAAACTTAGAAAAAAGAATAAGGTGTAATTATGATAGCTGGTAAAGTGTGGGGAACAACAGAACTTGTAGAA
>Ga0213867_1001218_pt1 | contig 11485 bp, 11 predicted proteins | sample PICome_12_FD_160120 | JGI IMG/M metagenome (GOLD analysis project Ga0213867, IMG submission 160120) | Coastal seawater microbial communities near Pivers Island, North Carolina, United States - PICO540 | ecosystem: Environmental > Aquatic > Marine > Coastal | place: USA: North Carolina... | reverse complement strand
CTTGACCAATGAACAAGTTGGTGTAGACTTCAACACTCTTTCGTTTTTCTACAGACTAGTGGAATTAGTAAATCAAAGAAGCTGAGGCTAGAGAGTGGGAAACTTGTTCAAAGGAAAAATGTGAAACTTGGTGAATTGTACGAAAAATGGCAAAAGAAAAATAACAAGAGCATAGGGCGTATGGGAGTTTTTGATGATGTTAAAAGTGAATTCGACGAGGATAACGCAGCTGCGAAAATACGAAGTCGTGCAGAGAATAACGAGAAGCATCTGGGTAAAGGTTTGTCAAAAACTAGCATTCAAATTCAAAAGGAACGAAAAAAGAAACTGAATACGAAGATGAAAAATATGAAGAAGAAGGACCGTCGTGAAGTAGAGAATAGTCAAAGCAAAGCGAAGGGGGCTGTCGGAGGTATAGGAAGAAAACACGGAAAAATATGGTCTCGAAAGGGGAAAAGATGAAAAAACTTTAACCGTGCACTTATCTTCTTAGCATCTACTTTTGTTACATCATACCATAGTTCTTCCCTGGATTGCTCCTTGAAATCTTGTATGAGATGGAAGGAGAGCGATAACATCCTTCCAATATTTGAACCAACGTTTCGTCAGACTCATTTATCATTGGTCGTGGGCAATATTATATTGTGCTCTCATTTCTTATTAGGTACCGGTCAATCGATTTTTCTGGAATGTCTGAGCACAATTCGAGTATTTCATGAAAATCATGTTTACGTGCATTAACAATAAGAAACTTTAATCGCTATGTGTTTGTGCTATTTGTAGTTACGAATATGTCCCCACTTTTCACAAATCCAAATTCAAAGTATGTAAGAATATGAAGTAAATGAACCCGCGATATTATTATATCAAACTTAGATACTTTATTGAAATAATTGTACATGCGTCTCTCGAAGCAGGGATGATTGGGTCATGGTAAGAGAGTCTATTGTTTGTCGTGAATGGAGTTTTATAATAAAAGTGTATTCGAGTGATAAACCAAGGCCTTCAATATGTAGGTTTGGATTCTCCCTGATAAATATATCAATTGAAGTTTATTCCTTATAATGCTGATGAAGCTGCTCCCGTGAAAGGCAATGTCAGCATTTAAAAATTTGAAAAACTGTTTTGAACTGTATTCACCTCAACAGCGAAAATTTTTCGTCATCTCGTATTGATTAGCTTGCTGTCAAAAGAATTTCATCAAAGAATATCAGAAGTCATTTTTACCATTGGAAGTCTTGACGATGGGAATTTTTAAACCAACATCAGAATCTTCGAAGCTAAAAAGAAGGTATTAAATACTAGTTGTAGCCGAGTACTCATAGGAAAACTATTTTTGTTTCAACTGCACACTTAATTTAAGAAATATTTGTTGCTCGACATACAAGATTTGTACAAAGTTAAAGCTCTTCGAAATAAAACAATTTACACTAAGCTAGGATCAAATAATAATTATAGGTCAGCGGATTTTTTGAACACACGCGTTATTGTTTTAGACATCTTACGCCGAACAGAGCTATATGCATTTCCTGCTGTTTCGAATGGAGTATCTAGCGTTGCAACTGTCGCATTTCGCTGCTTTTGAATTTTCATTGTAGACCTGAAGACTGCTCTCATCTCCTCTTTCGATGATCCTTCCATCGCCATTCGAATACGTACTTTTGCTGGTAGTCTCATTTCATACATATCCCTTCTTGGGTGACGATATTTCTCGTAATCATCAACGCTCTGCACCTCGCAACCATAATGATCCCAAGCAATTGTTATCGGTATACCGGAAGAGACGCTTGGGTTATCACCAAGAATAATTGGATACTCTCTTATTTCCAATGAATTAAAAGATACCGATTTCCTGTCGGTAGTCTCGGGTCGTTCCAAAGGTGCCATATTTGATGAGCTTTGATGTATTAGTAAGTCTCTTCCTTTAAAGCTTCTTTTGGCTTGCATTCATTACAGAGAGAGAATGGTTTTTTGGTAATCCGATCGTTCGTACTCGTAGTGAGAGTAGTGACCAAGATGACACGTCGAACAGCTCGTCGAACGTCGATAAGGATTTGGAGCTACGGTAGTTTTGGGATTTTCTGTTTCTCAATGTGTGGACAGAATACATTTACATTGTGTACTTTGAAAGTACGAGCTTGCATTCAGAAACACTGCGCACGCACACAACTACATGGCTTGTATGTGACACTTTTTTGACACTCTGTGATAAATATTTTTTATTTCGATATTTTTCCAACTAGTAAACTGACATCTAAAGCCTTCTCTTTGTATATTTTGTGTGTATATGTACACTTAACAATCGTAACAAGGTACTGCACACCACATATATCGTGCGTTATATTTTGCAAATGTTCATTTATGTAAAAAGCACAAAGAGTACAAAGCATTTTGTGATAAAAATGTCTACCCTCTGACTCTGACCCTTTAACATATTCGAAAATTGTTTACGGTCGACAATATCCTCGACCCTTTCTCATCGCAACACCACTAACTACTCGAGTACACTTCTTGCGTGATTCTTGATCCATACATTTATTGTTAGAGTGCAAAGATGATGATACGAAATACAATCGCGAGGAACGTGGTGAGGACAACTCTTCGATCGGCCGCCCGTGCAAACGGTACTATGAGACAAAGCTGTCGCACAGTTATGCATGATAGTGCTCCTCCTATTTCTTTCACTAGCCTTTTTCAATGCACTTCGAGAAGAAGTTTAAGTAGCTACCGTTCAGTTGTGTCTACCGACCACTCTACGCCGGTGAAGGAAGGGGACCTCTGTCCGAGCATGGTATTCAAAACTCGAGTTCGAGTGGAGGGGTCTGGTGATAATCCGTTCGATTGGTGTGACGTGAAGAGTGAACACCTTTTCAAAGGAAAACGGGTTGTGCTTTTCGCCTTACCGGGGGCGTTCACACCAACATGTTCAACTACGCACTTGCCTGGATATGAAGCAGCGTATGATGAAATTAAGAGTTTGGACATTGACGAGGTATACTGCCTTAGTGTTAACGATGCCTTCGTGATGCGACAGTGGGGGCTGCATCAGGGATTAGTCGAAGACAAAACTCCTGGAGGTAAGGGTTTCAAGAAAGTGAAGCTTCTCCCAGATGGAGCAGCTGAGTTCACTAGGGGTATGGGTATGTCCACCATGTGGGACGAGGAGAGAGGATTCGGTGAACGTTCTTGGCGTTATTCCGTCGTGATAAATGACATGAGAGTTGAGAAGTTGTTTATCGAAGGTGGCAGTGTTGTACAAAACTCTGGTCCCGACCCATTTGAAGTTTCTGATGCACCAACGATGATAGAATATCTAAAGAAAAGCGCTTAAATTGCATTCTGCATTTCGTGAAAAGTTGAGTCCTCATTCAATTAAGATGTGAAGAGTGAGCACAACAACGTGAACACACCATTCTACAGTATGTGTTTATGTAATCATATAATGAATGAAGGTTTCAAAAGCGTAGACTATAAACATTACTGACATTACTTTTCTATTCCGTTTTCCAACAAATAAATTCTCATTGCCTCTTCAAATGTATCCACGATTGTTTTCACAACTTTCGCCTTCCCTGGTAGTGGGAAAAACATTAATAATCTTCCTCTGCACTTTATTTCAATGTTCTGTAGTGCCTCAATGTTGCACGTTACCTCAGCGCATGATTTAAACCTCTTCGAACCCGATGTATCATACAGTGCCAAGCAGGTCACAGTGAATAACGAATTGGAAATTTTCGTTACTCTTAAAGATTCTCTAAACTTTATTCCAGCGGTTCGTAAAAACCATAAATTACCTACGTAATCTGCGTGTATTTCATCCACAGAATCCTTCGATATTTCCACACCAGGGGAGGTATCTTTCAGGCTAGTTAATATTTCCAAAAATCTATCACAAGTTAACAAATTCTCGCACACATATCGAAGTTTTTCCTCCAACTGTTCCGATCCTGACTGTTCTCTAACATATTCTTTACTTTCCCCCTGTTGATCACATTCAGCTGCTAGCTGATGATGTGACTGCGGAACAACACTTGCCATTTCAAAATCAAGTTGTTTCCTACTGTGTGTTTGAAACAAATCCAAAGTTTGCTTATGAAATGGGCTGATGGGAAAAACGCCGTTGCGACTTGTGCTAATTGTTCTGTGAAAATGAATCTCTGTCTTCTTTGGTACGACTGCTCTTTCCGAAGGAATGAGTCAGAATCGCCCATTTCGACGCGTAAAAACGAGTAATATGTACATAATATGTGTGTGTGTGTGAGTGTTTGTGTGTGTGTATGTATTCTGAACCCCCGGGACTGCGCGTTTAGCATGGGCATGAATTTAGAAGTCCCGATTCCCGGTACTACTTGCATAGATATCGGGCTAGATACCAGATACCGGTACCGGTGCACGGAAAAAAATGAAAAGTTCTTGTCGTTGTCACCAATTATGAAAGTTCGTGTTTTCTTTACAATATAGAATATAGAAGAGTTCGTATTTGGATTCATCCTATTTTTTGGATGAAGGAGTCAAATTTCCTGCCGCGTAGCGCAATGTTGCGCAATTTCATAAATTCACATACGAGTAGATGAGATATGAAAATAAGCCAACTTACGGCAACTTAATTTTGAATTGTATTAGTACAAGTTAACCATTTCAACTACCCCAAACTCGCTATCTTAATATTTAAATAAAAATCTTTATCAATTGACATGAGAGTAGATATTGAGATATTCTAGAATAACCACATAACATGTTACGCCTACGGTTAGAGGTGACAACGGTTAACGGTAAACCGTCAAGTTAACTGTTTTGACGGTTAACGGTAGCTACCGTCAAACCGTCAAAAAATATGGCCGTCAACTTACAGTTGACGGTAGTTAACGGTAATTCATCGTTTCAAAGCTTTTGAGCATGTTTAGAGCACCAGAGCACCTGCCGATTCGTATAAGAGTGCGTCGAAGTACATAGAAAATGGATACACTTTGCTGTACTTAGGTGTACCGCGCGTACTCCGCCGGTCGTAGAGTCGTAGAGCAGTAGAGCACGTCTAAAGCAACTGCACATACAGATTGCAATGGTATAGGGAGATAAATGATGATAAAAGCATAATGGTAGTAGACGTAGGCTGAAACAATGTAGGATGAGCCCCCAATGGTATGTTTAGGTTATAGAAAGTAATATAGAAACTAGAATGTAAAGTAGATGTGTAATATAGGTCTTCCGGGGAATCCGGGCAAGATTCTATCCCGACGCCACCCGCGAAAGGGCTAGATTAGTCACCACGGTGAAACTAATCCAGAAAACAGCCATAGTTTTCTCAGATTGTAACTTCTTTTTATAGTATTTCCTGCACGCAGACGAACGAATCACGGTTTCACATGCACCAAGTATTGATGCATTATCATGGTGGAATGTGAATCATGTAAATTTTCCAAAAATTGCAAAGATCGCCAGAAAATGGCTATGCGTTAGTGCAACTTCTACAGCTTCTGAAAAGTTTTTTTCAGATTACGGGCTGGTTGTGACCGCCAAACGTTCACGTTTATCTGGGTTTGCTTTGCGAGATCAAGTACTTATTAGGAGAAACTTATGTTATATCGAATGCAATGAAGATGAAATTATTAAAGCTTTGAAAGATTTATAAAATATACGAAGTACAAGTTTATCTGGGTTTGCTTTGAACAAGTACTTCGTTTTTTTCTTTCCCAAATTTTTACTATTTTCATTGATTGGATTCATCTTCTACCAACAAAGTTGGGGTAACTGGGGTATAGATTTTTCACGGCGTAATGTGAATGAAGAGCTTTATCATGTAACCTACGAGCCAATAGTCGTATACGGGCCAAAAACACGAATCCCGTACACGTGGTACTAGCTGGGTATCTCGCCCCCTCTGAGTTTATTTGGATTTTGAAGAATTATGTGATTGTCCGGACAACTGTCCAGACATGAAGCAGGAATGTCCTTGTCCATCCGTTGGTGAAAAAGGCTGTCCTTATACACCTCTAGTCTTTGCGGGATGGCCGGACGAGTGGAAAATTGATATACGAACTTTTAAGGACAGAAGGTGATTGTTTTGGAAAAGGTGTGAAGAATACATCATCAAACTCCTTCGATTTATCTATGGCTATCACTCTTTATTTGTGTCTGGAGAAATCACCCAAGGTAACTTTGAGTTGATCACGAAGTAGATCTTCAGCGTCATTTCTCTATGTAACATCTTGGCAAATTTTTATCTCCTTTGAATCAACCATACAAAGATAGGACACAATGCTCTAGAGTTAAACTGGATTTGTATCCTAAAAGTCATAAAGTTTGATTCATGAAATTTTATATAAGTTAAAGTAAAATGAATGTTTGCACCAATTCATTTAAAATATTCATTATGTAAACAATCCTAGATTTCGTCAATCTGACTATTTATTAAAGTGCAACTACATCATTCGATTGCTGTCCCTTTCACAAAGAGAAAAAAGAGTGCACATTATTATTTTCATTGTTAATTTGTATAGACTACAAGGTGCTTGTACTGACCAAGTGAGCTTTGATTTTTTGAGGAATAATTATTTGGTGTGCGATAGTAAACATTCACACTGTTATTTGATTACTATTATGCAAGCGTTTCTCAGACATTATGTCGGGTGTAAGTTATGGTGTTGTTCAAACAGCATATGCCAATTGATCGTCAACCAGTAGATATTATGATATCGATAAAGTTCGATGTTAGAAATTCTTTGCTGCAAAGGGTTATATTTACGGGCTTCACGCAGAAGTGTTGACAATTAGACAACAAAAAGGTCATAGTCCAATCGCCTAATCAAATTGATGTGGTAAATCCAATGCTTATCAGTGACTTTTTGACCACAAGGAAGCAGCATATCCAGCTTTACCGGATAAGTTGGTAAGCAGGTTTAAAAACTTTATCTGAAGGTATTTCACCGAAAGCAGTAAGCCGAAAAAAGAATGCAGGATACTCAATACAAAGATATGCACTTGTGACTTTTTGCAGTCATAAAATAAATCTCGACGAACGGCCTCGACAGCTGTTTCCCTGTGACAATATAAACTGTCTGAACACCTATCACATTGTACTGACGAGAATATAAATTACCTCAATGCCTTTTTGGATATGTCATATGTCCTGTGCTGTACTCACATGTCAAATAAACAATAAACCAAACAGCCGTACTTTACTTTTAATTCATATCTTACACACACACACAAACACACACACATAAATAAATACAAACACTTTTTTCTCTAGAATATACTTATTATCAATAGTTTTTAGGTGTTCGATAATTTTCATCTCGTTAGCTATCTCGCTACATTCTTTATATCAATGAGGTTCGTTACTAGTCATTCGGCTAATTCAATAGTAAAATAGAAACTCTACTCGAATCTTCTGATATCGCTTGACATGTAAAGTCCTTAACTAGTTATCACTTTTCAGAAATGCAAGTCCTGCACCTCCTTCACAACGAAAGCGATTCGACATATTGCTTAAAGGGATCCTGGAATCTCTTATTTTTGGTTATATAATACACCCTAACAGGTATTTCAAATTTCAGCATGCTTCATCTCTATCCCATATACACAGGTATCATATAAACATACATATCCTCTCTGCTCTTTGTTCGGTGCTTGTGTTCGCAATTTAGCAAAATCGACAGTAATGGGAACTCTGCACGGATTTTCAAATATTGCATGATATAGCAGTAAGATTTCCGTAAAACAATTCGTTACTAAAATGGAAATATGCATCTTGAAGGACTTAGTCCAACTGATGCGCCCCACGCCAAATTCTAATGAACCGTGGTCTGCTCACTTGTTGAAAACGCGTTGCCGCGCGAGACACTCGACCGGTCATCTTCTTCTCCCCATCGGTTGATACACCGATGATAATATCCCTCCATGATGGGCATAGAACATCCAGTGCCTTTGATGCAACCTCGAATATGACAAGACCGATATGCCGATCGTATACAGGAGTTTACGATCGGCATACCGGTCTTGTCATATTCGAGGTTGCATCAAAGGCACTGGATGTTCTATGCCCATCATGGAGGGATATTATCATCGGTGTATCAACCGATGGGGAGAGAAAAATGACCGGTCGAGTGTCAGGCGCAGCCACTCGCTTCCAGAACATAAGTAAACCAGGCTTCATTAAAATATGGTGTGGTGCGCATCAGTTGGAACTAGTCCTTCAAGATGCGTACTGCCATTTTGGGAATGAATTATTTTACGGAAACCTTACTGCTTCGATAGGATACCTTCGTCGCCAACAGAATTTGGTCAAGGATATGAGGTCTCAGGCTCCCAAGGTGGCAGACACCCGCTGGGAGTCGATGAGTCAGGTAAGTTGATGGTTTAAGTTGCATAGGATCGCAGTTAATAAGTACTTTGAGGTTAAGACGCCGAGCTGCACTCCGCCACCTTGCTGGTGGATTCAAATAATGGTCATCAATCATTTCGCTGCTCGGGCAACTATCACGTTGAAACAATTACAAGGTCATAGGGTAACGGTATGTCAGCAGCGGGCTTACCTTCTATCTCTGAAAACATTTTACTTGAGCATTGTTAACGGAAAGGGACCTTTCGAAGAGTTTGAAAGTAATGAGCTCGATAGCGATGATAAGTGGTTGTTATCAAGTTGTCGCCGGTACGCAGGCAGTCATAAGAAATCGAGGGACTTCTTTCTAAATCAGGGTTCCTTAGTGATGGCAAAGATGGAACAAATGTCGGAGGTAGATATTGACTTCCTAGTAAAGGAGGTTACAAAACTGTTTGTCGAGGCTGCCGCACGAATCAGCCGGATTGTTGGTGAAAGAGATGCAAACAATGAAATTTCTGATGAGTTGCCTGCAGTTCTACCAAATGAGTTAGTGCGCCTTGAACATTCTTAGTTTTGTAGGAATGTGCAGCAACATCGCGAACGCCTACTGGTTCGCTGGACTGACACCGAGATTGACATCATTGAGCAGGAGCATCAAGAACTCGTTGCTGTCTATCATAACGAAGCCCCTCTTCAATCAGCACTATTGTGAAAGGCCGTTTCAAGTATTTGCTTCGATTTTGTGGAGGCGTCGCAAGTGTCTTTCCAGAAAGTAGCCAGGTCGAGAGTGACTTTTCTATTTTAAAGGGTGAGAAGACCATGTTTAAGAAGGTTCTGGTTGACCTTTCTCTTGTAGGAATCCTCCATGCTAAACAGTTTGACGTGTTGAAGGGACTCTAGGTCCTTGCTATAATGTGATAATTTGCATCCTTTGCACTTCTCTCATTCAGTTAGTGTCCCTGCACATTGTTATAAAGCACCAAAGTTAAGGGTATTCTATGTAAAAAACAGTCACAATGTATCTAATAAAGAAGATACACACTAATAGATGTTATCAAAATAAATAAACAATAGAAAAATAAATCTATTTCTGACTTTACCACAAACGGATAACAAGATTCCGTAAAACCCGTAAATAAAACTCGAGTCACGCCGTAAATAAGCTATTTACGGAATTACGGAGTAACGCCGTAAATAAAGAGGTCTGTCGGTATATCAACCGATGGCGAGAAGAAGATGGTACGTACATTTGCACGCAAGTGTGTACGTTTGAACGTACGCACTTACGTAGAGGACAAATAAAATCTATTTTTTTCAATTTTTACTTGTGTCCGGAGTCCGCACAAATAAATCCATTTTTTCAATTTTGACTCGTGTCCGGACATCAATCGATTCCATCTTTTCGAATGTTACTTGTGTCCGGACATAATTCAAATCCATATCTTGTCGTTTTGATTTGTGTCCGGACATCATATGTCTAGGGTGACGGGCAGATGTGGCGGATGTCTGCCACATTGGCGCTGAACCAACACTTGCCAGGTGGCGTGCCACCCTACCACTTGAAGGTCAATTCTTCTGCCAATGTGGCAGATCTATAATTCAGCATATTTCACTCATAATAGTGTTCATGATGCACACGATTGTTATAATAACTATGTAATGTTCAATGCATACTTCAGTATTCATTTGCAGAGTAATTCATGCGTTGAAAGTTGAAATACATCCTCGTAGGCACCACTGATTATGTTCAGACTCCGTGAATAAATCATCATTCTATGAACACGAAAGCTGCAAAGAAGCCTCGCACGAAGGTGTTACAATGAAATTTGTCAGATTTAAAGATGTTAATAATGGGAAACCTTTAGATCCTGTTTGGTCGTATTTTCTTCGTTCTGCTGAATCTAAGTACAATAGATACATTGCACTCTGCACGTACTGCAATATAACTATATCAGGGCGCTTCCATTACTTGCGAAAACACATCACAGAGAAATGCCATGTTATATCTTCTTCTGAAGACCGAGCAATGTTTATGAAGTCCTTGAAAGATAAAGATTCTCCTGTTGATCTAACCGACAAAATGAAAGCTTAATCACAGAGGCGTTTCGTAATCAAGAGTGAGGCAGAAGTTGATGAAACTGCGACGAAAAGGAAAAATACAGGATCAAAAATTAGTGCATATATGGAACAAAAACTTGACAAGAAAAGCCAAGAACTCTTCTCCTAGTCTTTTAAAAATTACTTTGTAGTTATAACTCGTCCTCTCTGTTTTGTTCGGTGCTTGTGTTGGCCATTCAGCTAAATCGGCAGTCATGGGAACTCTGCATGGATCTTCAAATATTGCATGATATTTAACTCCTTTAGGCCTGAAAAGTTATGTCCTATATATAGGACATAAGAAACGTGTTTTGATTGGCTAATCAAAATTTTAGCCCATTTTGATTGGCTGTAACGGAGGTTACGTCATACATCGCAATAAGTAATTCCTTAAGTCCTATATATAGGACATAAGGAATTTGCCTTGACTTTTAAGTAATTTAAATCAATATTAAAATTACTTAACGCATTACTGTTGGGCGCGCTTTGGTTCACCTTTTTGTTGTGATCACACTCGTGAAAAAATTGTCTTCATATCTCGAAAAATGACGGAATTATCAAACGATCAAGAGATCACCTGCTAATTCAAGAGGATTTCAACTTCGATGAAAGATCCGAACATTCATTCTTTAGACAGTCTTCTCTTTCGAATGCACTTATACACATGATGAATTTAAATATAAACTTCGAAGAATGTTAAGATTTTTAGCTTCTCCGCGAATTGCTTTTAGACCAATGAAAAAAATCAGTCTTATGTCCTATATATAGGACATAAAACTTTTCAGGTCTAAAAGAGTTAATATTTATGTATCGCGTGACATAAAAAAGAATTCTCGGTATGTATCGCGATACATAAATATTTATGTATCGCGATACATAAACAAATTTATGTATTCCGGAATGCTCCATTAGCTAGTTTAGAAAAAGCTTTTCATCCATCATATGCAACACATTACAGAACAATGAACGACGACTCTGATTTAATCTTCCTTATCTATCTACTAAATCAACCCAAACAACACAGCCGCTATAAAAAGAGTTTTTTTTAAAAGCCTCTCTTACCAT
>Ga0213867_1001216_pt1 | contig 11495 bp, 5 predicted proteins | sample PICome_12_FD_160120 | JGI IMG/M metagenome (GOLD analysis project Ga0213867, IMG submission 160120) | Coastal seawater microbial communities near Pivers Island, North Carolina, United States - PICO540 | ecosystem: Environmental > Aquatic > Marine > Coastal | place: USA: North Carolina | collected... | reverse complement strand
CTCAGCAGAATCAAACAGTAAAATACCGGTAGCTATGGCGGCTCTATTGGTCGAAGTACGTGTATTAAAGGTAGGGGGATTTCGTACGCGGTATATTCATTGCACATATCATGTTTACATTTTTTTTCGTGTATTATGCGAACGTCTGTGTCCGTGATAAATGTTAGGTGATACATGTTAGGAATGTTAGGTGATAGGTGAAAGTCCATGTTTACAATTTACAATCAAGCGAGAGCATTCAAACCTGAAAGTCCAACGTCAATCTTCATCATGCACGAGAAACGAAGATGGATGAGGAGGTGAATGATGAAGGGGACGAGTTATCAACGACAGCTTCGCAAGAACGAGAACATAAGGATGCGCCACCAGTTATCTCCATTCTTAATTTAGTGCTGGACCACTATATGTCCGACCCCACCGTATGTTGTGTGAATTATTATAATCCATCGCAAATTTGTAATTTTTATCTGACAATTTTTGTATGATTGTTTGGACCGTCGTCAGCCACTTTCGCCGGAAGAGTTTCAATTGTTTCACGGGGATAATGATGAAAGGGTGCAGGTACAGGTACCGGTTGTGCGAGTATTTGGCCCTGTGTTGAGGGGAAGTGCAACTCAGCCCGTTCAGAATGGATGCGTGCACATACATAATGCTTTTCCCTACATAATTTGTCGACCTAGGGGGTGGGGGATGGATAGCAGTCATAAGCTTTTCAAAGGTGATGTGGCCACGACGGTCAGTGAGGAGGTCGATGAAGACTTGGGCGTTGATTGGGATAGTGTGGAGAGTATTGAAAGTGTTATTAACATTATACAGGAAAGCCTGGAAAATGCAATCTCGACGTTTGATGCTAAAGAGCTGGCTAGTAAAGGTGGCGGAAAGGACAGGACTGAAGAATTGAAAATTAGGCTTGTTCGAAATATCGAAGTAGTCAAAGGTCGTGGTTTTTATGGATATTGCACTGGCGGACCGGCTCCGTTTCTAAAAGTTAGGTATTATAATCCATCCGATCGATGGAAGATGAAAGCTATCATGGAAAGTGGAGCAATATGTGGGGTCAAGTTTCGTTGTTTTGAAGCTCATATCCCCTACTCAATGCAAATTCTTAAAGATTGGAGATGCGCTGGATTTGAATATATTCGATTTTCAGATGTTCGTTTCCGATTGCCCTTACCTAAAGATTCAAGTATTGCTAATTCTTCTCCCTTCACAATTAATACATTCAATGATAAAAACGTCCCAGACTGTTTGATTTGGGATAAGGTGGAACGATCAACGATCGAATTTTCAACGATCCAAGAAGAGAATGGACAACCGTTGATGAGTCAACAAAAAGAAAGTGCAGGTAGCAAAGATACATTGACTCCTTCTGAGCAGGAGGAAGTTGATATGATCCTCTCTCAGAACTCCTGCAGTCATGAAGGTGTGTATCTAAGTGCTTAGCCATACATTGATCTTACATTTTCCAAATTATTTTTAACTCCCAAAAGTTCAAAATAAGGAACGTATCATTGACTCACAACAGCTTTCCTCGCAAAAAATGTGGGTAGATAAGATGTGTCCTCATTACAAGGTAGAATTTGATACTAGTGTTGAAGCTATATTGAATGTAGCTGAGTCCGAACTAGTAGAGAGAGGTGATCGTAACGTGCACTGGTTAGCAGTTCCCAGTCTAAGAGAGATGTGGCTCGAGGAACGGCATAGAATGAAGGATCTTCTTCCCGCTACAGAAGATTTTTTGTCATCGCATAACGCATTTGCATCATTTACCCCACCAACGAGTGAAGCTTCAAAGCATGTCCCCCATTTCACATTATCTAAGCCAAAGGGCTCTTCTCCTTCAGCAAAAGCTGCGTCACGGGGTATAAGTAATCTTTATTCATCTACTGACTTGGCGCGGATACATACGAATGCAATTAGATCTATTGTAAGTCGTCATGGGAACAAAATCAAAGAAATAAACGATAACCTGAAAGAAAAACGTTCGTTGTGCAAAAATATAAGCGATCTAGATGAAGAAGGGACAATGTTCGTCTTAGATGCGCTTGGGAAGCAGTTTCCAGATGTAGGATCTCAACCATTTACTCAAGGTAGCTCCTCTTCTGAAGCAAGCAATAAATTTTTATGTTGCAATTCAACTCACAATAGCGAAGCTTTGTCGTATACTGACGGATTTCTAGATTTAAACTCCGACAGTTTCTTTGACTTTACTCAAAACGAAATGGAATTTGGAAAACTCGTTGACAGCGATGCTCTTGCTACACATTGTTCTAAGCCTCAATCTCATGCTGACGAAGAGGACGAAGAAAATATCGAAGATTCTAAGGAGACTGAAGAATCACTGATCAATGACATCAATACATTAAAGACTAGACAATTTGCTTGGGAGAAAGATAATGGTGACGTTCATGGATTTACTATTGATTATATAAGTCATTCGAATGATGATGACGATGATGATGACAGTAACGTACACAGCGTGTATGCGAAAAGTTGCGATGCAGATATGCACCATATGGCACAAGAAACTACTTCGCAATTTAATGCAGATCTAATCGAGCCTTGCTGGCTTCCACCCTCCTCTTGTGAAGTTGCACTGTGGCTCCTTCAAAATCCTAGAAAAAAGAGCATTATCAGTGATATTGGTTCTAAAGCTATGAAAAATTCTGTTGGTGGGGGAACGTTTGGTAGCCAGGTTGTAGAAGAAGTCAACTGGCACAAGCAATCTCAAGAGATTAGGACAAAGGACAGTAATGTTGAAGAGAATTTGGGGTCACGCACATTAAAGGATCTGGCTTTAACGCAAAACGAGATTAGTAAACTTCGTCCAAATGAGTACGAACACTACAAGAAGAACATTGCACCTCGGACACTTTCGGATTCCCAAACAAGGTTTTCTGGCAGGACGCAAAACAATGGAAAGAGCAGCGTGTTTACAAGTGACCCCCTTGATGTTATCGGGAATCAGGGAGGAAGAATTCACATTCAGGGTAAAGGTGGTTTCAAAGCTTCAGGATCGATGGTAATTAAGAGGCTGCCTCTAAAACCACAAAAATCTTTGACAATTATGTCAATAGAAATTCACGTACAGTGCAGACAAGGTAAATCAGTTTTGTCTTCTTCAAAGAAAATAGCGATGACCCCGGATCCATTGCGAGATCCGGTTTATGCTGTTTCATACATATTTGCGAAAGATCCTGGCGGGGGTGACAGCATCAAAGTTCATGACCAAGGATGCCTTTATGTATCTCCTGAAAGGGATAGGGCAAACGCAAAGAGTACTGTTCTAGGGGGTCCTAAACAATTAAGAGCCGCTCTCCCTAAAGATGTGAATGTTGAAGAGTTAAGAGACGAGAAGAGGCTCTTACAGAGAATTGCGTCAATTATACAGATGAAAGACCCAGACATCCTTACATCATGGGATACGATCGGAACAGGTATCGGTTATCTAATTGAGCGAGGAACTTCATTTCAAACTGAAATAAACGGTGTAAATTGTTCTGGGATTGACTTAGCAAGATTATTTGGGCGAACTCCATCTTCGAAAGTCAACTGTAGCCCCACATTAACTATTTCAGAAGCTGATAATGGGGGTCGGGGCGTGATATGGAAGGGAAGTGGTTTGGGAGCAGAATGGGACGATCGTGTTGGACCCGGAGCTGCTGCAGCTTCCATTACCGGCAGAATAGTGTTATGCGGTTGGAAGATATGTGGTGAAGAGGTTCATCATCCAAATGTATCTTTTCAACCTGCTGTCGTATGGAACCTGCTTCATATTCGCCTTCCTTACCATGATGATCTTACTATGACGAAATGGTATGGTGCTGATGGTGGTAAGGAACGATGGAGGGTGTTGAAACATCGTCTCGCGCAAGCTCGATCTACCATATCTATTTTTGATGTCCTCGATGTAATTGGTAGAGCTGGGGAGGGAGCAGGATTAAGCGGGGTTGAGTTTTCTCAGAGCTTTCCTGGTATTCGTGGTTCACAATACAAGGTGGAAGGAGGTGTGTTACGTGATTTAGTATTATGAATAATCACTTTTTCAAGCATATCATCTACTTATCTAAATTGTATATTAAGTTCTTTTGAGGGCTCTCCAGAGTGTTTGGGCGAATGAACGCGGAAAAAAGCACACGTCACAGGAAAACAGTAGTACATTTTCAGCATCACAAAGTCAATCTCCCTGGAAGCTAATACGATCAACAGTGTCTGAAGATAAGTTTGACCAAGGTTACTTTTTCCTTTCACCATCTAAGAAAGATTGTGAATCTATCGAGGCCTTGGAATGCCAAGCGATGACACTCGAACCACAATCAGGCTTCCATTTTGACCCCGTCGTTGTGTGCGATTTTACGGCGCTATACCCTTCTTTAATGATAGCTTATAATCTTTGCTTTTCCACGTGCGCAGGGAAGATTGATTATAATTCAACACGCACAAGTGATGGAAATGGTGCTCAATCGATGGGTTTACTAGGTCCCATTGAATATTCTGAAGTACAAACGGCACTTGTTCTTAGCCAGTTTTTTGAGAAAGAAAACAAAACTCAAACTCGCGCGTATTCACTTCCGACTGGCGCAATTTTTGTTTCAGAGAGTGTTCTTAAAGGCGTCTTACCGCAGGTTCTTGACGAAATATTGTCAACGAGAGCAATGCTCAAACGAGCAGCAAAGGAATACAGGCAATCGAGTAAGAATGTGCCGGCTTCTATTCTTCGGCAACTCGAAGCTAGGCAACTAGCGTTAAAGTACGTCGCCAATGTTACATATGGATACACTTCTGCAACTTTTTCGGGAAGATCTCCAATGCCCATATTAGCTGATGCTATTGTTGAGTGTGGGCGACGAACTCTTAGTAACGCAATCAAGTTGGCGTCCGAATGGGGTAGGGATGATCATAATAAATGGAGTGGTGCGGAAGTAATATACGGAGACACAGACTCGATATTCATAAAGTTGAAGCATAGATCAGTTCAAGAAGCTTTTGAATTCGGTAGAGAATTTTGCGAAGCAGTAACGGCTTCTAATCCACCGCCAGTGCAATTGAAGCTGGAAAAGGTTTACTTGCCATGCCTCCTCCAGACTAAGAAGAAATATTGTGGGATGAAGTATGAATCCCCAACTGATCGTCCAACCTTTGAAGGAAAGGGTATAGAGACTGTACGTCGCGATCAGTGCCTCCTCACACAGAAAGTTCTTCGCAACTGTCTTGTATCTTTATTTAGGTCAGGAGAGGGCAGCGCACGGAATTACTTGTTTCGACAGTGGGAAAGAATCCATGCTGGTCAATTACCTATCTCGGACTTTATTCTCACCGGACGTGTACGAAGTAAATATCGAAGCGTTGGTCCAGTGCAGGCTGCTCTAGCAAGACGTCTAGCTGAATCCGATCCTGGGCGCAAAGTTCGACACAAGGAGCGGCAGCCGTATGTTATTGTTGCTTGTCCTGGTCGACAGTTTCGACTAAAGGATTGCGTTCTAACACCCTTGGAACTGTTAGAACAATGGGACGCATACGCGATTCATGCCACTTACTATGCCGTGAAACATGTCAATGCAGCTCTCCAACGATGCTTAGGCCTACCGCCATTTAATATTGACATTAGCAATTGGTATGACTCTTGTCCAAAGCCAAAGAAGAGAATTAGACATTGGCCAATAAATCGGACAGACGGTAACACTGCTCATATATCGTATTACTGTATTAGTGACGTTTGCGCATTTTGTGGAAAAAAGTGTAAAATAAGGGGACACACGAGAGTCTCGGTTTGCGTGAATTGCAAGAGGGATAGGCAGAGTGCTACCATGATCGCGATGAATTGTTTTAGGATTGCGCAATCACGTGCGTTGAAGGCAGCGAAGGTATGCGCTAAGTGCAACGGTTGTGATGAAAGCTCAGCTACCTTTGGCAGGGAGAAGATTTCGAACTCATCTAGTCGATCATCTGGAGTAATTACACCGTTGGCAAATTGCACCAACATTGATTGTCCTTTGATCTACGAACGGCACAGAGCACGCGAGAATGGGATCGAATCATTGGCTTTGTGCAAGACTCTTGACTTGTTCTAAAGCACACAAAAACTTGTATGTGTTTGTTGACAAAAGTAACTTCGGCGATGGCATCGTTGAAATGTAATTGTTGTCAAATATACATGTCCGAGTTAATATAATCCCTTTTTATCACGTGGTGCTACAGAAATCGAGATTATTAAAAAAAGGCAAATATTCAAACGAAAAATTTATTTGACCAGGAAAGCCGATTAAAGAGGAATATGAAAATGGTCACCTTGACACATTTTTTAGGAATACCCCTAAGGCTCACTCGGTGCCTTTCATAATACACATACTTTTCAACTCAGTACAAATGCAGAAGCATATCCACTCATACCATTATCTCGGGAACCAAAATCTTGCTTATTCAAAAATAGTTTAATGTGTAAACTTTCGATAAAAATTTTTGGCGTTTTTCAATGCTTCACAGACATCAACATATGGTGATGTTCGTTGATATTTAACGTATAGCCTCACCACTAATCTTCGACATCTAGACTCTGTTTTCTGTTCGTGTGAACTAAGTACTTCTAAGTAATAAAGTTTAATCATGATATATCATGGTCTAGATACAGCCTTCGCAATCATAAAAAAAGTAAATACTTTGTGACAGTGATGACAATAAGATTGCTTCAGAAAGACAAAGGCTACAATAACTTAAAAGGAAACGTAACTTACAATGTAGAAACCTAATTCCAGATACTGACACGCTCCTTTGTCAATACGACTTGCACCTTGTAGAGACTAGTCACGCATACGTATATATCCATTATCTAATGATAAATGACGTAAAGCATGTCATGAAACTTTATGTCAAAGAGCATTCCTAAGGACTTCGGCATTAACGCTGCAATGCGATTGAATTTTGGATAGGATCAAGTATACATGTATACGTAAAACCGCGACTGCACCTAATCTTACTGGAAATCACAAAAATAAGGATTCGTGTACTATCGATAATGTGTTGTTCTGTCACAACGATTGAAATGATGCTTATCCAGAAAAATCTTTGGAAATGCCTTCTGAATTTCTATATGATCATGTTCATAGCACACAAGAATAATATCGTATTTACAATTCACAAGTTTTTTAGCGTGACAAAATCATGTTTTTGGATGAGTGCATGAGCTTTCGTGGATAGAGAAAAACTTGTAGCCGAACAAAAAAGTCGAGCAACTAAATGATGAGGGTGATTGGAGAAAAGGTAACGTACCTTTACTTAGTTAGAAACATAAGTCATTTTGCAACTCTAAATCTAATCTATCAAACATTTAGTTATACATTTTTACATTGAACCTCGTAATGATTGACCCGATCATATTCTGTATTGCTCACAGCCTTGTCAACTGACGGGATTCGCAAACAAGAAATCACATGTCCTCCACCTGAAGGTAATCCGTAGTACATATCATCACGCTTTGGATTATGAAGACCGCAAAACATAACCGGCACATGTTCTTTATCTCCAAAACTTTCTTTTCCGTGATCTGTCGGGGCAGACACTTTAAGAATGTCAAGAGTATATTCGTCACACAGCTGCTCATCAGAGGTACCTTGATCGGGATTATTTGGAGAAACGCCCGACTTGTTTGAATGACTGAGGGTGTTTACAAGGTGAGCACACATCGGATGAAAATGAACAAAACATCCTCTAGCAGCGCACTTAGCTAGCCTATAAGAGTAAGGTTTCGTTGATAATTTATTTAAACCGTCTTTAAGTTGTTGTTTGTTTGCTTGACCACACAAACAACAAACATCTAAGCAATGCGTTTGATTTGACTTTTTGACTATTTTGTCCTCAAAAATACCTGACCAGATCTGACAAACGTTGTGCACCCAACGAGGGCAAGAATTAGGTAAAGTTGAGAGCATCGACATAGAACCTCCTTTGTGTGGACAAATTTCGCACTGCTTTGCTTCAATTGGCAGGGAGTTGTCTTTTAAATTTGAAGAGTCGTTACTTGGAGACAGCAAGTTGCAGTCTGTATTACGAAACTTAGACGGAATTTTTTGACTGCGACGAGGTTTGTGATAAGCAATCGGCACCTGGCTTGATTTACCTGTCGAGTCGTTATAAAAGCAAACTGGACATTGCCATGAGTTTGTGTCGACCTTCTTTCGTATATATGTATTTCCATGGATTGAACAGGTTTCATGAACAAGAACACCACATGTGATGCATTCTTTGATGTCTGCGGTCATTTCGTCACTTTCTGGTAACCAACAGACAGAACATCTTCGACTTCCTCTTGATCCACCTCCTTCACAGAGCTTGCGCAAGATAGGACCAACATTAGTAGGCTTCAACGTTCCTGGGACGGCACAAAACACATGAATAGAGCCATCATTCTGAGGAAAGCATTCAAGGCGAGGTGGAAAAAATTGAAGAGAATTCGATGCTCCAAGCTTCATTATTGCTTTTTCTTCTCCTTCATTTAACTTCTTTTTTAAGTTTACCGTCTTTTTTCGTCGAAAAGTCGACGCTGTCCATGAATCATGGCAAAAGGTACTTTTCCCTCCGCAGTTTACTTTACTTGTCCTTGGAATTTTTAAAATTGAGTTCATAAGCTTGTGCCTATTGACCGTACACTCTGCATTAAATATGTTATTTTGCACACGACTTTTGCTGTATTTTTTGAAATCCCCTCGACAACCGAGAATGCTTTCAGTCTTTGCACGAGATCGCAATTCACGAGCATACCAACAAGTTGATTTATCTTGCTCTACACAAGTTAAATGTCGAGAGGTTGGGCTTCTCACACTCTCTCCAATTCCATTTTCAATTAATTGATTATCGATCTTCTCACTGGATAAGTCGTATAAGAAATCATCGTTTACTTTAACTGCGACACGAACTTCCCTTGGTCTCTTATAAAAGTTACTCTCCAACTTTGAATTTGTGAGCAAGCTAAAGTATGGAATTCGTACACCAGGACCGGAATTAGGAATTTGTGCACGTCCGTACCCGTCACTGAGTGGTGCCGACCAAATGATTCGAGTTCTCCCTACATACACTCTTTTACTTTTATTTGCATCACTTGTGAGCATCGACGCTATACAAATATCATCAGTGTCTACTTTTGAACCAAGCAAATCATCATAGAACATTTCAAGCAAGTTGGTTTGGCGGCAATCATAAGAACCTACATAAAGATAAAGAAATATCTTCAGTTAGCAAAAACATAAAACAGCTGGAAGTTCATTTACTCCATACCAAGTGGATTTTGAATATTTTCCAATTCAGATAAAAGTGCGACATCAAGAGTGACTGAACAGCCATTTTGAATTGTAGCAGGCATACTCGCATTCGCAAGCCGAATGCGTTTAGACTTGAACTCATCACCAATGTCAATCAACTTGCGCTTCTTCATGATGGAAAAATAGTTGTCGATGCATCCTTTGAAGTAAAGGTCCTTGGAGGAATTACTACTCAACGATGGTGATGAACTCTGGCAAAGGCTTTTCCCATCAGTCTTGTTATTTGTGCGCTGGCATTCAGGAAATAGCTTCGATCTACTTGTAACTCCAGCAACTTTTACTGAAATGTTCCACTTCCTACTGCATTGTTTCGCAAATTTAATCCTTTCGTCTCGGCCTACTCTTCTGTGTGAAAACAAATTATCTTTTCTAACTGAACATATAAACTTCGTAAATGATACTTTCTGACTTGGATTCCAGGACCAAGGAAGGATGTTTGTTTCTCGAAAGAATTCTTTCCAGTGTCTAGGTTCTTTGAAATAATTTTCGCTTGGCATCATTACCGTTATTAAAGTGACCACACCAGGATCTGACCCTCGTCCTATGGCAAACAAGTGACGAGCCATATGCTGTATTGATGAAGGATAAAGGATTTTGTTTGTGGAAAGGCGCGGTACAAAACCCATCCCTTTATTTCCTTTGGGTCCATTGTTGGAAAAACTTCTCGACGTATACTTCCATTCATTGTTACAATTAGTTTCACATATCTCAGGAAAATTAACGCAATCAGAAAGTGTTCGCTGTAAAATCACCTCGTTGTTAGCTGAAGAATTTAGACCAAATGTTTCATCATATTCACTCTTGAGAATCGCTGCTAACTCATCGATATCTCGAGGGCTTGATGCGGGTAGCAAAACTTTTGGTCTATTCCATGGGAAGGCGCTTGGGAATACAGATCCGTGATAGATTTCTTCTTGTGAAATATCGAAAGCTTCTGAGTGAGTTTTATCATCAAGTGATGACAAAATAAATGTGTCCTCGCTTGAGATATCGAATTCTTGCTGTGAAGGCAAGTCAATAGTTCCCTCTAAAAGAATAGGTTGAGAATCTAACATAGAATTAACCATCTCAGTGGCTAAGCTAGGGTGTTGTGACACTACTATCTCATGATCTATGCTTCGTTCTTTGTCTTCTTTGTGCTTAAGGAAGGAATCGTCAATGGCTGCAAAATGATAATCATCATTTTTGAGCAACTCAATAGCTCTACGATATCCCTTTCTTCTATCGCGATTTCTCCCTTTAACACGCGAACGGTTACTACTCTCCTTCCTCACTTCTCCCGGTATATCTTCGGTACCAAATCTTCCTTCGCCACTCGATAAGCTTATACTCTGAGGTGGTTGTATCGAGCTATCTGAAAATGGTGTGGGTACACTTCGTAGCGACCGGTCACTCATAGTTTCTGCCATTTGCGCGAAATAGGGTCGACGTTCTCGGTATGAGAGAACTTTTCGCTTTGTCAGAAAGCAATCCAGCGCTACTATTTCTATCTCAGACTTTACTTTGAGAATTAAGTTATCCACTAAAGTCGAGCTCGCATGCCGTCCAAGCAACAAACCTGTTTACAGTGCGAATTGCCTTCTTAATATGTAAAACGAGAAACCAACTTGTGAGTAAATGCATGCAAAGTGAATTAATTTATTTCAAATGGTCTAATATGATTCATATATCTCGACATGAACGTTTGTATACGTAACCTACCGCGCAATAGAGAAAATTTTGCTGAAGTTTAATGATTAACGCGGCTGGGCTAAATTTAGACAGGTCAAGTTGGGCATTCACCAAAGATTTCACTGTGTGAGTCTCTTCACCCCAATAAATCTAGAGATGCCAGGATGGTACTAGTTTTCGTTACAAGATGCTGGATGGTATAGTTTTTCGTGGTTTTGGTTGATTTGGTGTGACTGACAATGGCTAGGAGGAGTTCACGAAAGTGATCAATTTTAAGTCGCAGCGATTTTGTGTCTAGCTGAGGCTAAGAGAGCAAAGCTACGAAATCCACACAGTATCAAGCCACGTGAACACGATGTGATGCAGACGAAATGCTTTTTATGACGACGAAATCATGATAATGCACAAAAAAACATTAGTTTGTATACCAATCTACTATATGTTCCTTTTTAGTGGTTTTATAGGTAGCCTAGGATGTGATTACTTGACTTTTCTCGTCAATTCAAGTCATTC
>Ga0213867_1001212_pt1 | contig 11505 bp, 8 predicted proteins | sample PICome_12_FD_160120 | JGI IMG/M metagenome (GOLD analysis project Ga0213867, IMG submission 160120) | Coastal seawater microbial communities near Pivers Island, North Carolina, United States - PICO540 | ecosystem: Environmental > Aquatic > Marine > Coastal | place: USA: North Carolina | collected... | reverse complement strand
GCATCCAACCGACAAGAACCCTTGTTGGTCAAAGGACGTCACGACCCTGTGCTTGCGCCCCGAGGCGTGGCTGTTGTCGAAGCCATGGCCATCGTGGTCATCGCAGATTTGTTGGTCCGTGGAGGGTTCAGTAATGCATGAAGCACCCGAAGTCCACAAGTTTGGGGGTTCGTGCTTGCGGGATCGCAGCGACCTTGAACGCATTGCTCACATCGTTCACGAGGCCGACCAACCGGTTGTCCTCGTCGTATCGGCCCTTTGGGGTACAACGGACCGACTGATTCGGGCCGCCAAGGAACCCAGGTATGCAGGTCGCCTGGTGAACGACCTTGCCAGCCACCATTTGCGGTTCGCTCCTTCCCTCGTTGATTCGCCGCTCTACGAACTCTTTCAGCGGGTGCTCGCTGGCATCGAGACGTCGCTCGCCTCGCTTGCGAGCAACGACAGGGACACCGTGGCCTACAACCGTTTACTGGCCGCTGGTGAACGGCTTTCTGCATTGGTGATTGCCCACGGCCTTGTCCAGCGAGGCATCGATGCCCATCCTCTCGGCGCAGAAGACATTGGCCTGTGTTTGGACGGCATCGGGACGGCGCGTTCGGTCGACCTCGTTCGGTCGGCCGAGAAACTTGACCGCGATTCATTCACCGGTGTTCCGGTCGTCACGGGTTGGTTCGGCGAAGGTCGAGACGGAAACGTCGCCCTCCTCGGCCGGGGGGGCAGCGACCACACGGCAACGGCGCTGGGCGCCTTGTTGAAGGCTCAGCGGGTCGTGTTGTGGAAAGACGTTCTCGGCATCTATCCCGTCAACCCTCGCTGGGGCATCACCTCGTCCCCCATTCCCTACCTCGGCTATGCAGAAGCCGTTGAATTCGCCAATGCGGACGCCACCATCATCCATCCTGCAACGGTTGAACCGGTGTACAACATCGGCATTCCCATTGAGATTCGGCAACTTGCCGGGCACGGACAAAGCAAGATGAAAACCGTGATCGGCCCGGACATTGAAGGCGCCTCGTATGTCAAAGGCGTCGCTTGCATTCCCCGGGTAGCCTGTTTGCATGTCCGACTCAAGTACACTCAAGATGCCGCTACCGTTCTCGGAAAAGTGTTCAGCGAATTGCAGGAAAACGAAGTGCGAATCTGCTCGTTTGAAACGACACCCAACCGATGGCGTCTCATCATCCCTCAGCACGATGTCAAACGGTGTGTTGAACTTCTCAACGGCCATGACCTCGAACCCACGTACGCTTACTTCGCCGCCATGCTCACCTTCATCGGTTGCAAAGACGCGACCGAAGTTCAGGCACTGATGGGTGAAGACACGCCCCTTGAGGAAGGTCTCCTCCACGTCACGGAGACGTCAGCGCACCTTCTCACGCAACGGGTCGACATCTCAGCGATGTTGGACGAATTAATGACCTCAATCAAGGCTTCAAGAGCCTAAGCATCCCTTCACTCGGCTTGCTTTTCTCGGAAACGCTGCAGGTGGGTGGGCAAGTTCAATCCGAACAAGATGCCCACCGTGATGAACACGAACAAGGTGCCAAGGGCCACGCCGTAAACGGACGTCAACTCAACCGATTCGCGCATTCGCAAAGCGGTGTCTTCGGAAAAGATGCCGACAATCGCAGGCAAGATGGTGTTCGCTGAGAGGACGAACCAGGCCAGGAGCGTGGCGAGCACGGGGTTGATCACGAGCGAACGGTGGTACTTCGAAACGATCTTTTTCGGATTCATAACGTACACTTCGTTGGTACGGATGCTCGTGTCGAGCATGGAGTAGCGAATCACACCGTTGCTGAGTTCAAAGTACATGATGAGCAACACGGAATACACCACCACGAGGATGGAAAGCATGGTCGGGCTGTCCTGAAGACCAAAGAGGTCGTTTGACAGGGCCGTCGTGGACGAGGCGAAGCGAAGAATGGCGAGAATGAACAGCAAGTTGCTGCCCAACGAAAGGCGAGCGTCTCGCTTGAAGGTGCCCATGAAGCCGAGAACGGTCGCAGCAGCGATGACCAACAACTGCATGATGTTGGCGAAGCCGAGGCTCCCGGTCACGATGTACCACATGGTCCCTTGAGGAGGCGAGATGATGTAGGTGAGGAAGGCCAGAGCTACCAAAACACCGTAGACGCCGATTTGGAGGTTTTGTACCATCTTGTCAGGAGGAAGGAACTTCATTTTCGGGACCAGAGGTCCGCCCAAGAGGCTTTCAATGAACGAGGGTATCTCGACGGTTGGGATGGCATCCTTGGGAATATCGCTCCCGCTACCAACCTGGCCGGCAGCCTTCTTGCGCGAAGGAGCGGATGACCGGACGGTCTTGCCGTCGTAGAGATGGGAGGTGTCGGCCGATGGCTTGTTGATCGTCATGGTCTCACCTCAGAATCCTCGTGCACCTGCAAGAGCGGTTGAGAGCAACATGTCCGGCTCCCAATCCATGATGTTGATGCCCAAACCGCGAAGCTCCCCGATGAGAACGTCTCGTTCGGTCTTCATGACCTCGTATCCCGTGCGGTCGATGCGCTTGGCATCGAACTCAAATTCAAGCGACGAGGGTGAAAGCACCGTGACGTCGAAATCACGAGCCCGGAAGTCGCGCAAGGCGTTGACGATGGTGGGGTCGTCCTCGAGGTTGGAGAGGAAGATGATTGGGCTTCCCTTGTTGATGTGGGGCAAGATACGGTTCACCACGACTTGCAAGGGGATATTGCCTCGGGCGACCGCTCCAGCAAGTTTGGTCAAAATCACGTAGAGCTGTTTCTTTCCGGTATCGCGGTCAACGCTGACGACTTCATCGCCGTACACGATCACACCGACGGAGTCACGTCGGCCGAGGAAATACTTGGCGAGCGACGCAGCAGCGCGGGTGGAGTACACCAAAGCGTTTCGAGACACCGGGCCCGTTTCGGCAACGGCTCGGGAGTCCACGATGATGATGACGTCGGAAACGGCGTCTCGCTCGCGCTCGTTGACCATCAATTTCCCTGACCGAGCGTAGGCTGACCAGTTGATGGCACGGAAGGAATCGCCCTCGAAATACTCACGCAGCGAGTAAAACTCGGAACCGGGACCCGGTTGACGAATGTTCACGGCACCGGTGAAGATCTTGGGCACACGGGATTTGACAAAGGTCTCTTTGAGGTCTTCCATCTTCGGGAACACAAGGAAATCGTTGTAGACATGCAATTCTTTCTCCTTGTGGAACAAACCGAAGGCGTCCTGAATGCGGACGGTCACTGGGCCGAGGCTGTAAAAACCTCGGAGCGGACATTCCACCGTGTATTCGATGAAGGTTTCACGTCGAGGACCGAGTTCCATCAAAATGTAGTTTGCACCTTCCTTGATGCGCATCACTTCGGGAACACGGTCGCGGACTTCCAAGATCTTCGGCAACGATGACGTGTTTTGCATTCTCAGCGTCACGTTCAATTCGCCGTCTTCAAACATGCGGGCGCTCGAGAGTTTGCGCATGGCAACAACGCTACCTAGGGCAGCGCCTTCTTCTCCCGACCATTCCTCTGCTCGTCGACCGCTGGATGCAACGTCGGCATGGTTCCCCAAGAGTGCAGCCCATGTGAGGAACACAAAAATGACCACAGCAATCGTGACGAGTTGGGTGTTTCGGAGCGTTAAGCCAAGAAGATACATGGCAACAGCTAGGCTGCCAAGCATGGCTGACTTGCGACTCCACATGTTTGATTCACCTCGATGTGCGCGTCAACTTCAAACCGTGGGTACCGGGACTTCACGGAGAATGGTCTGGATGACCTCTCCGGATTCAAGACCCTTGATTTGGTGCTCTGGCTTCAAGATGATTCGGTGAGCGATGGCCAACTCTGCGATGGCCTTGACGTCGTCGGGGGTGACGAAGTCGCGACCGCGGAGAGCGGCTGCCGCACGGGAGGTCTTCAGCAGGGCTTGGGAGCCACGAGGGGAAGAACCGACGAGGACACGGGGGTCTTCGCGAGTGCGGGAAACAATCTCCACCATGTACATGCGGAGGGCTGGGTCGACGTACACGTCTTCGCAAGCCTGCTGCATGGCGATCACACGAGCGGGGTCGGTGATGACGTCGACATCGACGGCGTCCTTTCCGCGGGTGATACGGCGGGCCAGGATTTCGTCTTCGTCGGCACGGTCAGGGTAACCCACGGACATCTTGAACATGAAACGGTCAAGTTGTGCTTCAGGAAGCGGGTAGGTACCTTCCTGCTCCACGGGGTTCTGGGTGGCCATAACGATGAACGGGGCAGGCAACTTGTGCGTGACCGTACCGATGGTCACCTGCTTCTCCTGCATGGCCTCAAGCAAAGCAGCTTGGGTCTTGGGAGGAGCACGGTTGATCTCGTCAGCGAGGAGAAGGTTGCAGAACAACGGACCGGGCTTGAACGTAAACTCGCCCTTCTTGGCGTCGTAGATGTTCGTACCGGTGATGTCGGCAGGGAGCAAGTCAGGCGTGAACTGAACACGCTTGAAGTCACAACCAAGTGCATCGGCGAAGGTGTTGGTCATCAACGTCTTTGCCAATCCAGGGTAGTCTTCGAAGAGAAGGTTCCCGTTGGACAGGATGTTGATCAACACGTTGTCGATGACGTGTGACTTTCCGATGATGACCTTCTGGACTTCGGCGGAGATTGCTTGAGCAATCGCGCCGACGGCCTTCAGGCGCTCTCGGACTTCGGGGGTGCTTTGGTGCTTCGGCTGGGCCGGAGCGGCCGGTGCTGCAGGCGCAACGGGTGCGACCGGTGCCGCTGGCGCCGCTGGGGCGGCGGGGGCGGCTGGGGCCACAGGTGCTGCGGGCGCTGCAGGAACAGGCGCGGGCGGGGCTGCTGGGGGGGCTGGGGGTTGCATGTCTTATCCTCCTTGTTTCAATTTCCCCAACGACGGATGTGCGGGATAAGTTCCCTCAATTCATCGCTGGAGTAGACACGGTTCGAACTGACGAGTTCGACCAATCGGGGTTCGCGGACCATTTGCATGATCTCGGCGGGGGACTTGCGCGCAAAGTCGTCGCGCGTCAGGTCGTTGAAGTTGCGGACCTTCGAGAGGAATGCCTCACGGGTCCGCCGTTGGTATTGGGAGGGGTCCAGTTTTGTTGGACGCTCCCTGAATCGGGTCAAGTCAAAGACGTGACGCCAATTTTCTTTCTCAGGCACCACCATGATGGCGATGGCAAGAAGGGCGAAGAGGTTGAGGATGATGAGCCACTTGAGGACGCCATCGCTGGTGAGCAGAACGATGGCTCCCATGGCTTCAGTGAACGGCATGGAAAGGGTGCCGGAAACGTGCCGACTCTCGTCGAAAACGATGTTGAAGGCACCGGTGTTTCGAGCGACGGTGGCGGACAGTTCATCGTTGTCAAACTCCATCATGTCGTTGATGAGGGCCGTGAAGAAGAATTCGTTGCCCCGCCAGGTGGTTTCGCCGAGTCCTTTGTTCAAACCTTCGGAATCGGTGTCCCAGCACATGTGCCCGTTTTGGATGTAGAGCTCGGAATCGCATTGTTGCTTTCCGGTCTCCTCTGCCACGGCTTGGTCCCACAGGTGGTTCGCAAGCACCGAATGGTCGGAGACGAAGACAATGCTTCCCGTAGCGCTGATTTCGCCGATGTCGCCACCGGCCGCGATGGAACGCTGGTCCAGCACCTCTTGGCCGGGGTAGTCGATGCGAATGATGAGGCCGGTTTCGCCTTCGCCGAGGGTCGGGTTGGATTCTCCTTTGCCGGCGTCGATCTCCGCCGAGGTGGAGGCAGCGGCGAGGACGTGAACCTGACGACCGGTGTCACCTTGTTCATCGAGCACTTGAATGGCAGTGGGTCGGTGGAAGAGAACGGGTGTTCGGCAGTTGCTCACCGTTTGCTGACTCACATCGTCTTCCGAGCAAGGGACGGCTTTTTCCTCGCCCATGGCGTCAACGCCACGGGTAATGCTCGAGACGGCCCAAATCTTGCGAGTATCGGGCGAGACACGGGTTCCGTCATCGGCGGTGACCTCGTAGTAGCGCCCGGTATTGATATCGTCCCGAATGGGTGAATCGAAGTACTTGACGCCAAATTCCTCAGCGACCAGTTGGGCGTTGGTTGAGTTGGAGGCGAGAATGACCTTTCCGGCTCGTTCGGTCACGAAGTCGTGTAGAGCGGCCGCTTCCGCAGCGTCAAACGGCTTCTCGGGAGCGGCGATGACCAAAAGCGTCCGGTGAGGATTCTGCCAGTCGTTCACCAACATCGGCGTGGACATCGTGTTGGCGATGTTGAAACTCTGATCGTCAAGCGTTTCCCGCATGGACGTGAGTTGTTGGTAGGCGTTTTCTTCGTCGGTCTGGTACGGGGAAAAGACCGTGGTTTTGCCTGCGGAAACGATGGCGATCACCAGCGTAGAGAGGGCAACGGAAGCCACCAGCCCGATCATGAGCCATGCTTCGAGACTCAATCGGGATTTTTCAGCGTCCGCCATTTTCTTCCCTCCTGTTTCCGATGCAAAACGACAGATTTACATCCTTCGGAGACACATTCCACACATAATAGTTGCTCAGCCTTGGGCAGGGCAAGGTGACCGTTTTCCGTCCACAGCGCCGTTCTTTGTTCTCCGGAGAACGGCGAAAATTCTCCAGAAATTACCCTTTTCCTCGCTCACGCTGAAACGAGACGCCGCCGATTGGCTAGGAGATACGCCAAGAACAGCGTTCCAATCGTGTCCGGAGCGCCAAACCACGGCAAGGTCTCGTTCCTGCTTGAGGTTTCCCCCTCATCCTCGTCATCGGTTGGAGCGTCCGTATCCACTTGCGGTGCTTTCACAGCGACGTCCATGGTGCTGGACCGAAGGTTGTTGTCCCCTTCAGATTCAACGGAAATGGACACCTCGCAGGTTCGCTCTTGATGGCTGCTGGTGGCTTCAAGGCGAAGGGTGAACCCAACGGCGTTGTTCCCGTTTGATTCCGTCACGGGGACAACGGTGTTCTCAAGTTCCTCGAGACCCACCACGGAGAGGTGGGGGCAGCTTCGGATGGTGGCTTCACCGACGGTGATTGCATCTTGCGTGTTCCCCATGTTCTTGACTTGGAGTGAAAATTCAACCCATGAACCTGGGAAGAGCGTTTCGGTAGGAGGCGTGATCTCGGGGAGCAACCGGTACATTCTGGGTACCGTCACGTCTGCCGATGCTTCTTGGCTTCGAAGCGTGGAGGTGCCGACTTGCTCTTCGGCCAGCACCGTGAGTTCGATGCTCGAACTTGGCGAGAACGCCCGGACTTCCTCAGCGGTCCCGCCCTCGATGTTGATGGTGAACGTATCGTTCGTGTTCCCGGAAACGGATACGCTCTCGGGTCCATCAAAGGTGAACGGGCCATCCTCGTCGTAATCGTAGGTGATGGCGAGGTTCAATTCTCCGGGACCTTCGTTGTTCACGAAGAACACCAACGAACCGCTCAAATCCCAATCTTCTTCCAAATCAACGATGTATTTTGGGTCGACATCGGTCACCCAGCCCATTTCCCAAGAAGGACCTTGCATGCCTTGTCCAGCGACGGGAAACGATGCAAGGAGGAGCGTGAACACCAAAATTGCAGGTGCTGCGCCTCGCATCTCACTCACCCAACAAGGCTTTGACCGCCCGTTTTGTCAAGGTTTTCACCATGGAGCGTCGATACCGGGGCGGAAGGGCCGTGTTGTTCACGGGCTTGACGGCTTTGTGAATGGCTTTGGCGAGGGCGACGCCGTCCATGCCCTCTTCACCGAGCACGTTGGAAACTTCCTCGGCGTGGAGGCGTGGAATCGATTCAAGCGCCGTGCTTGCAATAGCGAGGGATTCCGGTTGACCCTCAATCCACGATGCAGCGATTCCAGCCTCGGGAAAATCCCACGAGTCGCGAACCCTCAATTTCTGATACGAGCCGGTCCGCTGATGCGCCGTTTCGGGCAGAACCACTTTGAGCAGGAACTCGCCTTCTTCGAGCACGTTTTTCTTCATGCCGTCCAAGGCGTAGAACTCCTCGAGAGGAAGGGTGCGTTCGCCGCCCGGACCGATCAACACCACGCTTGCACCCAAGACCATGAAATTGGGGGCGAGGTCGCCTTGATAGGTGGCCACGCAAAGGGTGTTTTGATTGGGGATGACTCGGCAATCGGCTCCTGTACCGCAGTCGGCTTTGTGACACCAGTCAATGGAACGCCGCCAGTCTTCGCCTTGGTTGTACCAGAAACAACGGGTGTCGAGACACAGATTGCCGCCTACCGTTGCGCTCTTGCGAATCAAGGAGGAGGCGACCTTGGCAGCGGCCTCGGCCAGCAAGGGATGAGCACCGTTGGCGACGGTAAGAGATGAAAGCGGCACCATGCACCCGATTTCGGAGGAGGTGAGCGTGTGTGCTCCTTCAACACCTGCAAGAGAAATGACATGGGGCTTGGGATTGATGCGCCACTTGTAGTTCGGCAGGACATCCGTCCCACCGGCCACCCAATCGAACGATTCGCCGGCGTTCATGAGGGAGGCGGCAAGCGCAATGGCCTCCTCAACGGTCCCGGGACGATGGAGTTCAAACGGCGGCATGAGCATCAGAGGTCACCTCCCATGTGGCGTTGTTCTTTTTTCAGCCATGCGCGTCCTGCAAAGCCCAATTCGGCGAGTTGTTCGGGGAGCGGTTCATCGGCTTCACGCCAGCCCTCCACTTGCTCTGCGAGCGGCCGGTTGGGGTCAAAGCCAAACAAGACCCCGTTGACGTAGGCTGACGTGTCTTCGCTGCGTTGTCGCCGACGGTCTCGCTCTCGATGGGCATCGCTTCGGACCTTGAGCGTGCTTTGCAAGGGGCCGTGCTCAAGTCGCGGCGAGGCGAGGTCGAGCGGGTCTTCGATGCCTTCCTTCTTGAGGTGCTTCTCAATCCCGGCGTAGACCACATCAGGGGTCAATGGAAGGTCTCGAAGACGAATGCCGATGGCGTCGTAAACGGCGTTGACAACCGCAGGAAGAATGGGGAGCAAGGGGCCTTCACCGGCCTCCTTCGCCCCAAACGGCCCCTCAGGGTCGCTGGATTCCACGATGATCGCCTCAACGTGGGGCATTTCGTGAACGGAGGGAATTTTGTATTCCAGCAAGTTGGCGTTTTGCAGATGACCCGTGCGGCCGTAGACCATCTTTTCGCTCAACACTTGGCCCAGACCCATGTGACACGACCCGATGATTTGCCCTTTGACCGCAAGCGGGTTCAGGGCTTTACCGCAATCGTGGGCGGCCCAAACGTTCGTGCACGAAACCAAACCGGTCTCGACATCAACATCGACTTCAGCGACGTAGGCGGAGAACGAATAGGCAGGTGCAAGGCCCGCAGCCGCCCCTTTGTGGACGCCGCCCATCGGCGGGGAACGGTAGGCGCCACGAGCGATGAGCGCACCCGTGTCCTCTTGCGCCTTGTGCAAGGCTTCAAGATAAGAGACGCCGATGGCGGGGTCGTGTTTGTAGTAGATGCGCCGATCGTTCAAGACCAACACGTTGGGGTGGTAACCCAACATCTGCCAGGCGGCTTTGAGCAACTGGTCCCGGATTTCAATCGCTGCCCGGATGGCGGCGTTGGCGTTCATGAAGGTCACTCGGCTGGAGTATGACCCCAAATCAACGGGGCTGGTGTCGCTCTCGTGGCTGCGAACGTGGATCATCTCAACGGGCAACGCCAACACTTCCGACACCACTTGAGCAACGGCGGTCGTGGAACCTTGGCCAATGTCAGCGGCACCGGTGTGGACCGTAACGCCGCCGTCCATGTCGACTTGGATGTGCACGGTGGCGTGTGGGAAATTCTTCGGGTCCCAATGGATGGGAAGTCCGGAACCTGAGATGAAGAAACCGCATCCAATGCCGATGCCTTTTCCGAGGGGCATCTGACGGAATTTCTCGTCCCAACTTGAACCCTCTCGGACCCGCTCAAGCGCTTCTCGCATGCCGTTTGAAGTGATGCGGAACCCGCTGATGGTGCGGCTGTGCGGCGGGAGCAGGTTCGCGAGCCGAAGGTCGATGGGGTCCACTTGCATGCTTTCAGCCATTTCGTCCAACCCAACTTCAACGGCGCACCGCGTGTTGACCGCCCCGTGGCCTCGCATGGCCCCCGAAGCGGGTTTGTTGGTCCAAACGCGAGCGCCCGTGTAGTGGAAGGAGCCGAGCTCGTAGGGTGCGGTGGCCAGCACGCCGTTGTAGTACGATGTCACGTGACCGAAGGAAGCAAAACCTCCGCCGTCAATGAGGGCGTCGATGTCGAAACTCGAAATTCTGCCTTCATCGTCCGCGGTCATCTTCACGTCGATGTGGCTGGGGTGCCGGCCTCTGTTGATCCAGTACACCTCTTCCCGGTCGAAGGTGATGCGAACCGGCTTTCCGGATTTACGAGCCAGGATGGCAGCGCACATCTCGTGAGGAAACGGGTCGGATTTGCCGCCGAAGCCACCGCCGACAAAAGTGCGAATCACGTTGATTTGGTGCATGGGGACGTCGAGGACGGTGGAGAGCGCCCGGTGGGTGTAATGGGGAACCTGTTGAGGCGTGTACAACTGCAAGCGCCCGTTCGGCCCCCAATGAGCGACAACAGCGTGAGGCTCGGTAAAGCCGTGGTGCACGCCCGACATTGTCCATGAGCCGTGGGAGGCTGCGTGGGGGTTGTTGACCAACGAACGGTCGCCGAATTCTTGGAAGACCCGCTTCTGAACATTCGTTCGAGCGAGGTGGTATTTGCCGCGCCAGTGAATGGGTTCGTCATGGTCTTCCAATCCTTCCTTGGGGTCAAAAACAGGTTCAAGTTCCTCCCATTCAATTTCAAACAGCGCAAGGGCCTCAATGGCCGTCGCTTCGTCAACTGCAGCAACACACGCAACCAAATCGCCCACGTGGCGGACTTTTTCCACGGCCATGGCGTGTTCGTCTTTGGTGACGGGAAGAACGCCGAATCGATTGGGTGCATCTTGGCCGGTGGCGACGGCCACAACGCCCGGGAGCGCTTCGACCTTTGAGGTGTCAATGGATTTGATGCGAGCGTAGTGGTGAGGGGAGCGGAGAATTTTCCCAATCAACTCCCCAGGGAGCCGCACGTCATCGCCGTACCAGGCCTGTCCGGTCACCTTCGCATTGGAATCAACCAGCGGCATGGATTTGCCGACGGAGGTTCCCGTCCTCGCACGGTCGTGAATGTGGTCGCCAGCGGGTTTGGGCTCTTTGCCTCCCACGGTTTCAGGAATAAAATCCAGGTCTCTGGGACGCATGGTCGGGTTGGAACCTCCCGAGCCGGGGGGAGGAAAGGATTGCTTCCCTGCAACTCGTTTTCCGTCCTTTCGCACCTCCGAGGACGAGGCGCCCGGTTGCTGCTTGTAGGAGCCCATGGTGATCACTTCGCATGGCCGGGTGGCATGGTGGGCTCCTCGGGCCCTGATGGATGAGGGTCGGGGTGGGGGGAACTGGCCGGTTCTGCGGCCTCGGCGTCGCCTCGGTGAATGGCTGCGGCCGCTTCAATGGCATCGATGATCTG
>Ga0213867_1001211_pt1 | contig 11507 bp, 10 predicted proteins | sample PICome_12_FD_160120 | JGI IMG/M metagenome (GOLD analysis project Ga0213867, IMG submission 160120) | Coastal seawater microbial communities near Pivers Island, North Carolina, United States - PICO540 | ecosystem: Environmental > Aquatic > Marine > Coastal | place: USA: North Carolina... | reverse complement strand
CAACGGGTTTGAAGTCGGGACTTACTTGAAAGCTTCAAATTTTGGAAAATATAATGAAGTATTGGGTTTAAACTCTTCTGCACCGGATCAGATTGGTGCGTTTTTGAAACGCGGACCTTTTGTTGGGTATCTGAAACGGAGTGATTACGATTACAATCGAAAAGGAAAAGAATGCATTAAAGATGATGATCGATTGCCTTTGTTGTCTGGTAAATTTCTTGCGATTGGCTTAAGATTAGATCGTCAATTTATTTTTGAGGATGAACAATCAGCGAGATATGGTGTTGGAATGGAATTCCTCCAGGACGAGAACGATAAGTCAAATCGACTCGCGAAGTCGTGGCTAGCAATGAAGAAGAAAACATTTGTACTTGGTTCTGAAATGTTGATGCCCGCCCCGACATATGAAAACGGTATAGATGTCGAAAAAGGAGTTATATCATTTATTCTGGACAAATCTAATGAATCTGTTGATACGTTCGAGAATTCGTCGGCCTCCCCGTTTCGAATGAGTGTACATGGAAGACACTATCTAAACTCTAATGAATCAGAAGTAACTCTGTCAATTAGCCAGTGTATACCTTTTATTCGACCCGTTCTTGATCCATTTGCGGAATTGGCATCAATTCAGAATACAATTGTCTGGTGCGTAGAACATAAGCAAAGTATACAAAAGGACGACCAGAATAATTCAAAAAATTTGGGTTCTTACGTCAAGAAGGGAAATTTATGCGCATCACTTTGCTGGCAGGCGAACAGAGGTTTGGCTTGTAAAATCAACGCAAGCAGTAACGGAGCTATAGAAGGTGCATTCATATTTCGCAAATGGACGTACCCCACGACAACTTTTTCGCTCCTTGGTGGAGTGAGAGATGAAAAGTTTCATAAAAGCATTGGCTTTACTATTGAAACGGCTAAAGAAGAAGATAATCCTTATTACGTTCAAGGTCCTGAATGTCCGTCTCAAAATTTTCCAAAAACAAAAAAGTCTCTTGTTGGTGTAAATTTGAAGTCAAAGCAAAGCTTTCAAGGAAAGCGGTATAACCAAAAATTGGATGAGATAATTTGATGTGACAAAAAATTCATGCATTTAGAGGATCAATAGTAACTAAATCAACCGCTTGCTCGTACATTTTGTACAAGTACTTGTAAGGGTATAACTCACTGGAGAAAAATGTTTATTAATTGCAATTGTTGTGAACAAGGGAATGTCACGTATAACTCTAAATATTTACACATTAAAAGACGTTAAAAAAGCGAGGTCCTTCAGGAAGCGTTTTGAACTACATTGCACATTGTGTATCACAAGTTTTTTTTAAATTCTCTCGCCTCATCGTTAGTCACTGGTTCGGAAGAGGCCTGGGAGTAATTGTAGATCAAATTGTTAGTATCTTCCAAAAATCATTTGTTTTGACGTCCGCACCAGAATCTTCAAGCTATAGCACAGTTTGTTCTTCCGCTCAAAGAAATCAAAAAGAAAAGTTTTTCATCTTTACATCATTTCATTAACCGTTTGAAACCAAATGTCGACTTTATTCCTGATCTTATTTAATCATGAAACAACTTCCTTATGTAGGTGTAGTAGATGCAGTCCGACTTTCTAGTGAGCGATTTATAATTCCTCGCGTCATGAGAAGCTTTGGTATTCTTACCGAGTAGCGAGTGGAACGAGAAGAAAGATGATATGTGAATGAAAGTGTTCCTAGTACAAACACCGTCCAGAGTAGATTTCTCCCCCTACAAACTAAGCTTTCGAAAGTCGAAAGTGGTACGATGTACGATACATAAATTGACATGTGAATTTAAACAAGAACAAATTTTTATTTCGGTTGGAAACGTAGGTTACATTTTTTATTTTATTAATAACACACACACACATACACACACACACGTTCACCTAAATATTACAAGCCGCAACATCATATATGTGGTGCGTGCAAAGAAATATACTTGTTACTTCTTGCATATTATTGACTACGAAATATTATTCCTTTGCAGGTTGATCGGTAGATCTAGGTCTATCGGAAATATTTCGTTGCTCTGTTTGAAAAATATATTTATAACCAGTCACCAGTTTGTGTATATGTATTTCGACGGAAAGTTTCATCAAGATCATGCGTTGGAACAGCTGTTGGAACCATAAATATGAGAACTGGAGCGTTGGGAGACTCGAGAATCAAGTACAAGAAACACAAGATGTGCGATTTGCCTCAATTTTATTCCATTTCCATTATTTGTATTTGTATTTCGAATGAAATTAACTCAAATTCTATTCTCTTAAAGAGCCATGAGCTCGAAAAATGAAAGAGAAACCTATATGGGAGGTCAACACGGATACTTTCCACGTTACGTTCATATTGACGGCGAGTCATCGTCGCATGAAGAAAAATCGTATGACGGAAGTACAACAACATACTCTGGAAAATCTTATCATCTTGCAACATTTGATCCCAACTCGAGAATATCAATCGATGGAATAGATGTCCTAACTTTGGGCGCTTTTGAGTTTATCAAAACAGTCAACGAGTTTGGTGAACAGGATTTTTCGGACTGTTGCATTATCGTGAAGCAGAGTGTATCGTGTCGTGAAGTGTTATCGATGGAAAATATGAATTTCAACATGACGTCTAGTTTCCTAAATGTTGATGGAGATTATAGCCCCCGTCGTTGGATAGCAGTGGTCCCGCAAGGGAAAGCGGACGATCTTGACGTAAATAGAAACATTGTAGCGAATGAATGCAGTTTTAAGACCTATATGAGAAAATTACTGATTCAAAAGAAGTTTATTCAAGCAATCGATGCACTCAAAGAAATGAAGAATACTATACGAAATAAGCACGATGGCAATTTGCAACATCTTCTCGTTCCCATTGATCACAATATTGGTAACATTTTCCTTAGATTGGGAAACTTCAGGCAAGCGATAAAATATTTTCAATTAGCAAAAACAGGATGGAAATTACTTGGAGGTGAGAAAAATGCCGAGCAAATCATCGTTTGTTTGAACAAAGAGGGACTTGCATGGTTCGGGATTGAGGAGCTTGTCCACGCATCTTCTAGGCTTAATGAAGCTGCAGAACTATGTAAACATTCGCAAGGCACGACTCAATCTCTTGGTAAGATATTGAGCAATTTGGGATGTGTTCTTTATAAGATTGGCAAAGTGAAGGAGTCGATGAGTTTATTTCTCCGTGCTTCTTTAATGTCGAAAGCAAAAAGATTTTCTGAAAACCAGTCGATTGTGTTACTTGATCATTCTATATTCCTCGGGAATTACGCCTGTTCTGCACTGAAACTGAAAAAATTTCATCTAAGTGAAGCACCTCTCAAAGCAGCGATATCAGTAAGTTGTTACATATATTCAACTACGTTTTGATGCCTCTACCAGTAGTTCAGTGCTCACATTTTGATTTGCAGCTTCAAAGAAAGTTTTTAGATGAAAGCAATTATCTTATACAAAAAATGTTCGAAAATCTTGCTTATTTTGAATCAAAAATGGAAAATCCTTGTTTTGAAACATACGAAAAGTTACTTTTATTGAATATAAATAAGTACGGAGCGACTCATGTCAAGACAGCTTTAGTCATGGGGAAACTAAGTATTGCTCACGTAACGGCTGGAAATTATGATAAAGCTATTTTTTATCTGAAGGGTCAGTTGATGTGCCAAGAGGCAAACTTATCTCCCAATCATCCAGATGTCCTTGATACTAGGAATACAATACAAAGGCTTGAAAACATAGTCAGAAAGAGAAATGGTCGCAAGGATCAACAACTTAAAGTTGAAACATTGCTCACGGATCCATTAATTGAAACAACCATTCAACTTGAACGTTTGCGAAGTATCGCATAATGATAGGTTGAATTGAAATCGAAAATACGATGGCTTCGTTTGCACGTTGTGTTCTATCGTATTAACGAAGGAAGTAGGAGGGCATTCATTCTTCTAGTATCTGTCACCGTATGCTACCAAATATTAATGGGTTATAGGTAAAAACTTTGTGAGTCTGCTCTAACTTATTAATCGAGGCATCAATTTACTTTCGTTTACGTGTAGTCTCGTATTCGAGATCCATCCATCGGAACATAGCCACCCTATTCACCGTCCCTTCCAGAATTTGAGTTCTGCAGGAAAGTATTTAGTTTCGAAATTTGTAGTGTACACAACAGAACCATTTTGGAAAAGATGACGATTAAAACATGATGCTTTTAAATGTAATTTTCAAAACATATTCAACATTCGTAAGGTCCATGCATAGGGTGGACCTTAGCGGAACCGCCAATAAGACGCATTTTCGATGTGCGGGAAGAATTCGACCGTTCGCTTGTAACTGACTCTGGACTGTTTTTTCCGGACCCCACAAGAGACCCTAACCTTCTCGAGTTCCTGTGTCCTGAGTTGCTTGGTACGTTCCAAGGACACTCATCTCCACTTCCATTACAAGCTACCCTGTTCACTCGAGGAGGCCCTGTAACATGTACAGACTTCACAAACGTTCGACTATGAACAGTTTCACTTTGAGACATGTCATTATCATCGTCGTAACTGTTTTCGATCGATCCTTTGTTTGCCTTGACGGTAATTGGATCAAACGACCGCTTATCATCCGCGGCCATTCCATCATATGGGTTTTTCTGGTTATCATTCTGCCTTGATGACGCCAACGAAGACGAAGTGCCTTTCGACACACAAACTGGTGAATTGTAATCTGTCAAAGTACTATCATCATCGTGTGAGTCATCCTGCGACACCTGCCTTGCAGGACCATTCCGACCACACCTCGGAGAGTCTGTCATTTCTTCGTCTTGCTGTACATCATTTGACGATGGACCTTCGTTACCTCCCGGGCGAAGGCTCTCCAACGCCTTGTATACCGATTGGACACACACATCCTCACGTGGGCAGTGTCCAGTCACTTTTATGATGAGCGTACGAAATCTTGCGAAGACCGACCTGCACACGTTAGCTGATAGAAGGGCGTTCCAGATGGCCGCTATAGCGACTGAGCTGGGTCTTTGCAATGCAGCTAAGTCGTAGACGCAGACGCTCAGTTCCGCGAGATACCGTGCCGATTCATAAACCGCTCGAATTTCGTCACCGGCTAATTTCGTTCGAGGCGAAAATTTGTCTTCCTCAACGACCAGGAAATCGAGGAGCTGTTGGATGAATTGGACGGCAGTGGGCGGCACCGTCCTCCAAGAAAGGCGAAAGAGCAGCACTTGCTCCATCTCGATAAAATTTCTCCGGTCGAAGAATCCCCTGCTCAGCTCCACCAGAGTAGAAATACGTATTTTATTCCTCTTCCTGACGGTCTTTCCACCTGCCTGTACTTCATAGTTAGGCTCGTATATCTTTGTTGCGAGAAATAAGCACGTCATGGCAGCCAGCTGAAATTGCTTCTTATCCATATTGATAGTGTTATCCGATAGAGAGATGTATCTATCCAAATGATTCATACTCACAGCCACAATTTCACGATCAATGTTGTAGTAATCAACAAGCTGATATTTCCATTCACAAATCTTCCGACGCCACACTTCACTCAAATTATTGCTGTGAGAATTCTTAATATGACTTGACGACGATTTTGAGAAGTTAGTATTTATGGAGAACCGCGAAGATGTTGACGGTGTCAATACATGTACACATTCAGGACCGATTGGTTGACGTCCAAGGTAGTCTCGGCTCCGATAACTTTCCTCTTGTGCATACATTGCCTGTAGAACAGGGATCATCGTTGATGATGTGTGAGATGATGGAGGGTCGTAGGGAAGGAGAGGAGGATGAGAAGTCATTGCGGTAAACAGTATAAGGGGATTATTTAATGGACTATGGTAGAGAGGGTAAGTAGGAAAATGTAAATTTAATATTGTATTGAAGTAATTGCGGAAATGAAATAACTTTTATTAGATGTAGTTCTCTACACATTTATGTATAACACGTATTAACGACATAAATTTTTAAGCAGATTTTTATTCAAGAGAACTTACGAAGAAAATTTTATTTTATATATGATTCGCGTATTTTAATTAACTTCTGTATACTTACATTTCTGTGGATGTTGTTATATATTTGTTCGAATCTATATGTCGATACATTGTTATTTATTGAGAATAAAGAAAAGCCTAAATTCGCTTATTTTTGACAAATGTATAAATATAATTATGAAATTAGCTACAAAACAAATTTTTAAAATTTTAAATTTTAAATGTCTGTGAAAAAATGCGAAGTCATTTTAGTGAAAAGCGGGGATGACAGCTTATTATGGATTACTTATGATGACTCACGAAAACTAGAATGGACAACATATGGATTGCCATAAAAGCGTCGCTTTATCGCGTGAATCACACACGTGGTACGGTTCAAAGATGGTCAATAAAAATCACGAATTAAATAAATTAAGGAAGTCATCAACGAGTGCGAAATGCTAAAATTTGTTTTCGAAAAATTAGAATAAATGGCATTGTCATTGTTGAGATGCGAGATGTTAAAAACGTAAGTTCGAAAAAATAAATGTAGATCTACAATGGAGCAATCCCTTTAATGACCGCATGGACCCATGTTGGGATTCGTTGGGATGGTTCTTTTTATACTCCGAGTCATTTACTCTAGGCTTACGAGCTATGAATGCCGGGTACATGTACATGTACATATTCCTCTTTGCTATCGGTACAAATATATATTACTAATAACGGTAGTCAAGAGGACATCAGGAATCAGGACCCTTGCATCTGTAATGTCATACGAGCAAAATTCGAAATTACAATGTCATAAATGATAGAACCGCGAACTATCGACTCTACTACACGAATAGAAAATGTCTGTAGTTATTGACGTATCTACAACCAAATAAACCTTTCTTTTCACTCGACACTCTATGCCCACATCAAGTAACGCTTAACGAATGAGGCTTTCGCTTTCGTCTATCGTATACAGCGCTTGTTGAAAATGTGGTCATTTCAACGTGAGGGGCGAGCGATGTGCGTTACTCATCACGAAACAGACAGCAGACGTTGGCCGTTGTTTTGGCGGAATCGCGGATTCTCGATAATATCATGATGAATGTTTTGGCGAGTGCTTCCACGGTATTTTAAGCCACGATATAACCCTATCCAACAACCTAGTTCAGACTGCGACCTTTTGAATTCTATAACACATTCTATGGTATGATACGATTTTGAGACGTGGCTCCATTTTGCTTTGTTTTTCTATTTCTTCTGCATGGCAGACGTCTCACATGATGCCTCAAAGTTTAGTCTGTGGTAGAAAGATTGTGATGGAGCTTGTAATGGAAAATTGGCAGATAGGTCTTTGTGAGGATATCAGAATCAGTACCTCGTGACTCCAAAAAATATGATCTTTAATGTGTTCCATCTTTACCACATTCGTTCACAAATGTTGTAAGATTATCATCATTTTGAAATAATACCATTTCAAACATAAAAGTGGCACTAGCGTTGTCCACTCGAGCGGTGATTGAGGGTTGATCATGTTTCATACTGAAGCCAATCCAGTAATTGCAGAACACACAAAATCTCTTGAACCGCTTCTGATTAAGCAACCTTCACCTACTTTTGAGAATACAACATACAGTATATTGGCACGCTTCTAATAATCTTAAGACAAGTCAATGATGATCTGAAAGAGATATGACTGGGCTAAGTAATGTTTATGATGACCTTCGGTATGTTGTCTTGCGTATCTATAGTTGTTCCTGGAATTTCTTCAAGAGTATCTTTATTGTATCTCTAACGAAAAAGGCTTCTTCGATTGTTCACTTAAATCGCTTGCGAAAAGGATCTAGTCTAAAAATCAATAGTAACGGAGGTGACTTTGTTCATGAGAAGGCGTTAAAATGTGTAGGAAACAGTAATTCAACTGCCCGTAGGATCTAACTGCTTTCATGTGAGATTTTCAAAAAAATATCTTCTATTCCTAAGCTCTGCATCAAAGTATTGCTAACGCTTAATTTATAGAATGAGCGAGGCCTCAAGAGTCGAGTCGAACAGTGTGAGATGCAAGCGTTTGGATGAAAAAGAGAGAGACTGCTTAGTCTTGATCTTTTCTTACTTACAAAGAAAAGGTTACATCGATTCAGCAACAACATTACAATCGGAGGGTGGAGCAGTGCTTTCCCGGTATGAAGCTGCTGACAATATAGATTTACTGTCAATTCTTTGTGAATTTGAAGAGCAATATGAAAATAGAAGTGGTCGCAAGCCGAAATTTACAAGACCTCTGCCTTCATTCTCTCGTCAAGACGTCAGACCCGGTATAACTATTGACAAAAGAAAAACCAAAAAGGCTCGGCATGTAGCTTTGATGAGAATGCCTGAGAGCCATGAAGGATCGGAATATATGAGAGAGATCTTCAAGTCAAATCGACGGACTTGCTCTGAGAGAGTTTCATCAAGTCTTGCGTTCAAGAAACCAGTCAATGATCAAATTCTTCCTTCAAATTCACATTTCTCCATTAATGGTACTTCAAATTTTGAGAAAAAAACCAAAAATGTGGTAGATATGAAAGAGACTCCTGACGAAGTGAATCATTGCGTTCGCGTTCTTCGACCATTACCAGATTTTGGTGGAAACGTTGATTTGAAGCAGCTCGCTGCTGGAATACAACGCGATATTGTACAAGATCCGCCATCACAAGTTGAGTGGGATAAAATTATTGGTCTAGATGGTAAGGGAAGGTTCACAGCTGTTTATGTTCTTTCATTGATACTTTTAACGTTGAATAATCTTTGAGTAGAAGCGAAGCAAACATTGAAGGAAGCACTAGTCATTCCTTTCCGATACCCAAAGCTTTTCGAAGGAATTATGTGTCCCTGGAATGGAATCCTTTTGTACGGCCCGCCAGGTACTGGAAAGACTCTATTAGCAAAAGCGGTAGCTTCCCAATGTGAAACAACCTTCTTTAATATTACTGCATCGTCGATAGTGTCGAAATATCGTGGCGATTCTGAAAAAATAATAAGAGTTCTGTTTGATCTAGCACGATATCATGCACCAAGCACTATATTCATCGATGAAATTGACTCAATAATGGGGCACCGAGGGGGCTCTGCTTTTCCAGAAAACAATTCAGTCAACGGAATAAGTGAGCACGAAGGATCGAGGCGGATGAAGACTGAAATGCTCATTCAAATGGATGGTCTTTTGTCGCGAAGGAACGGAGCTAGTCCAAACATATTTTTAATTGCGGCCTCGAACCTTCCATGGGATCTTGACGTAGCACTATTGCGCAGACTCGAGAAACGTATCTTTGTGCCACTGCCAGGCTACGAAGATCGAGTAAAAATGATAAGTAAAAAGCTGAAAGAGAGTAATGTTAAGCAAGAGATTGAACATGGCGTTATTGAAAGCTGTGCTGCTCAAACTGAGGGTTTCAGCGGCGCTGATCTCGACACTTATGTTAAAGAGGTTCTTATGAAACCTGTTCGTCGAATTCTATCAGAAATTGAAAAAGTTGAGAATAAAAGAAAACTCCACACTCCCGCAACGAGTGCTGATAATTGCGGTAAATTAGACGAAAGCGAGTTGACGTTACTTATTCGATCATACTTCTCTATAAAGAGCGATGATTTGCTTTCTTGCTTGAACCTCTGCAAGTCAACTGCAGGTGGGACTAACAAATATTTTACGTGGACAAAAAATATCGTGTAAAATATATACAGAAAAGATCATTTTTAATCAGGGTTTTCAATGATATTCGACGAAAAGTCCGTGGAAGCCATAGCATAAACTAGACCATTAAGCCTTTTATTGTAGACTTTAGAACAGCTGAGAGCTGATTTCTCCATGTATTGAGATACGCCAAAATACCGGTATGTCTACTAACTGTTGATCGGCAATAAATTATCAATACATGCACTATGGGTCTAATAAAAATTTGCAAGCTTATGACGAGATAATTTTCATTTCTTCAATGTATGATAAGGTTGGAAATTTTGATAGAAGGTAGGCATTCCCCTCTTTCTGTATGAGCGGTTGTGCAGGCTCCTGCCGATACTGTGCATTTATTCTATCGACAATTTCCATCCCTTCCACCACCTCCGCGAACGGGGCAAAACCTTGTTTATCTAAAAATGCATTTCCTTTCGTACTTGTGTTTATGAAAATCTGGGTAGACCGTGTGTTTGTTCCTGAAAAAATCCCATTGATTATTTGGCAAAACGTGTATAATATTTAATCCCTAAAAACTTATTACATACCTGAAGTTGCGAAAGAAATTGTACCTCTGCGAAAAATTGGTGGAAGTCATTTCAAAACAATTCATAGGAAAAACTCTATTACTGTTTATAAACTTCTAACTCACCTTGCATTGGTGTGCTTGACGGGGTCGTCAACGAGTGACTTGCCTCTCCACCGTCCTTGAATATTCGGATCACCTGGAAATCATACTTTGTATCAGTATGTAGTATGTATGAAAAGATGACTGATAATTGATGCTTACCATTAATACCAATTTGTACGACAAAGTTAGGAACGACTCTAAAAAATCTACATTCGGAATAAAATCCAGACTCGACAAGATCTATGAAACGTTGTTCCCCAATTGGAGCCCACCTAGGCTGCGTTCTGTTGCGTAACTTATATGAGCACAAAATATAATTTCAAAAATGAATATGACCCTTCAAGAAACTGACCGAACCAAAATCTCTTCGGAATTTCCCTCGACGCCATCCAAGTTTCCAATAACAACGCGGATCAATTTTCCTTCGTTGTCATGATGATCATTTTTCTGAGAGGCACTATGCTTTTCCGACGAGGGTCTGTGAAATTTCAAGTTTCCATCTCTCTCATGTCCCTTGACTTTTTTATTTTCGTCCAGATGATGTTGTAAACGAATCTCCTGCTCACTTTTTCCTTCCATCGCTTGATGATGCTGCGTATGCCGTAAATGGTGTTTAAAGTTTGCCATGGATTGATTGTAGACAACAACCCCGCACCCGAACACAAGTATAATAAACCAACATCCTATCACTTTTAACAACGTACTCAAGCTTACAACCGGTAAGACATATTGTCCAGTTCTTCGACCACTGTTTCCAATTTGAACCATTTTCTGCTTATTTATTCGAACCTCTATTGCAAGTGCCTGCCAATGGATATATCGTAAGTATCATATATAAATAGGACATGTACATGTATTACTATTGCATATACCCGAATACACAGCATACATTTACAGAATGCAACTAATACCGGTAGAGAGTATTCTTCTCTTCTTGATGTACATGTATTGGATCAATGTCAAATGATGGGAATACTGTTGAGAGTCTAAAGATTTAAAGATCTCTCTCTCTCTCTCTCTCTTGAGCTACACTTATGTACTTGTACAAATGTACATAATGACACTTTAAATAAGATGACTTATATTTTTTTTGAACTGTATGCTTTTATTATATTAACTTCTACTCTTGTACATGTACTAGGGTGTACAGGTGTAGGCCAGCGACGGGCTGCCCGTTATCTTTCACATACCGATATATCAATTTTCA
>Ga0213867_1001209_pt1 | contig 11519 bp, 15 predicted proteins | sample PICome_12_FD_160120 | JGI IMG/M metagenome (GOLD analysis project Ga0213867, IMG submission 160120) | Coastal seawater microbial communities near Pivers Island, North Carolina, United States - PICO540 | ecosystem: Environmental > Aquatic > Marine > Coastal | place: USA: North Carolina... | reverse complement strand
TAGACGTCGAGGAAGGCACTGGACGTAATGCGGGAAGATTAGGTGCCATTATTGTAGAAGGAGAAGACGATGGATACAATTATCGCCTTAACTGTGGGAGCGGCTTCACTGATGCTCAACGTGATGAGTACTGGATTGAACGTGATAGTCTCGTTGGTCAGCTAGTTGAGATTAGAGCAGATGCTAGAACAAAGTCACAAGATAGCGACACTTATAGTTTACGTTTTCCAAGATTCAAAACTTTTAGGGGTTTTGAAGCTGGCGAAAAGATATAGTGACGCATAAATAATTCTATGAGCGATAAATTATTTGAAAATGCCTTAACCAGGGCAGACCAGTCTTGTCCTCCTATTTGGATGATGAGACAAGCAGGGCGTTACCAATCATCTTATATGGCAATGAAAGACACTTGGTCTTTTGAACAAATGTGTAAACTTCCTAGACTAGCAACAGATGTTGCAATGTTACCTATAGATGAATTTGACTTTGATGTTGCAATTTTATTCAGCGATATTTTATTTCATTTAGAAGGACTAGGGTTGCCTTTAAGTTTCAATCCCGGCCCTAAGTTTGAATGGAACGTTGATGAAGACAACTGGGTAGACTACAAAGACATCAATAAAGCAATAGACTTTCTAAAGTTTCAAACCAAAGCAATAGAACAAACTAGAGATAGACTTTATTATAAAAAAGGACTTGTTGGATTTGTAGGCGGACCTTGGACTATTTTAAATTATGCTATTGGCGATGAAGAAGTAAGTGACGAATTCAAGCATATGTATTTGAAAGATGTGCTAGTACCTTTGTTAAGAGCTAGTATCAAAAAACAACTTGAAGCAGGTGCTGATTGTGTAATGATATTTGATAGTGGCTTGCATAATATTCATAAAAATTATTTTGACAAACAATATTGTGAATTGCTGAAAGATTTACAAAGTGCAGGAAAGACAGCATACTATTCAAGAACATTGCCTTACAACAGTTTACAAAAAGTTATCGATCTTGGATTTGCAGGCATTGGTGTTGACAGCACACAAGACCTAAATAAAACATTACAAAAAGTAAACAATGGATTTGTACAAGGAAACTTTGATGAAAAATTATTACTATTAGATTCTGAACAAATTTTAAGATATGAAATAAAAAAGTGGCTAGACACTATTGAAGACACAACTGGTTGGGTATGTGGGCTAGGTCATGGTATACTCAAAGAAACACCTCCAAGAAATGTAACAACATTTGTAGAAACAGTAAGAAATTATTTTAAATAATCCATTTATAGTTGACTTTTTACAACCTTGACTATATACTAGTGAAAAACAGCAGGAGATTTATGTGGCTATTCCAAAAAAGACTAGAAAAAAAGTGGTACGAGGTGCTCCCCGTATTAAGCGTGGTAACAAACTTACAGAACCTAGTTGGGAAGGTTGGGAAGAATGGACTGGTGAACAATATCATCGTGCCGCCCAAAGTGCTAGAGCTTGGTATTACGAAAACTACAAGCCTGTAGATTTGTATCCAGCCGTATGGAAATACATGGAGCAAAATGATTACACCAAAGAACAACTTAAACAAGCAAAAGCTGCTCCTAGTCACGAACTAAGTGTTACAGCCGGCATTACAGCAAAACTGTTAATGAACGGTATGCCTGACTACAACAAAAAGCATGATGAGTATTGGCAATCACTTCCGGGTACTATGGGCAATACAGCTCCTGCTACAAAGTTTTTAAATGCTCGTATTGAACGTGCGATCGAAGCAGGTTCAAAAGTTGTAGAAGAAAAAAAAGAAATTGAAAAAGAAAAAGCAAACGTATATGTTCCTACTATACAAGAACGTATTAGAGACCAAGCATATATACAAAGTGAAGCAATAGACGAATGGTTAGAAGGTTGGATAATAGACCCAAAGTCGTTTGACCCAAATGGGTTTGACTTCAAAAAGCACTTTCAAAAAATGAGTGTGACACAGGCTCATGCACGTAAACTTAAAACATTCTTTGAACACGAACTAGATGATTTTAAAGAGTACCAACGATATCCAACAGCTGGTCAACTTAATAAGATGAGCGAACATGATCAGGATATGTGGTTACAACTAAAAGAAGGATATGGTCATTTTAAAAAAGCAGATGTAAAAAAACTTTTTACAGCCGTAGAAGGATTGTTACAAGCATTAGATTTTGTTATAGAAACGGCAAAAGCGACTAGAGCTCCCCGTAAGGCAAAACCTAAGAGTGCTACTAAACTTGTTGAAAAATTAAAATTCCTTAAAGTAGATGAGAAATTTAAACTTGCAAGTGTATCGCCAGATCAAATTATAGGTGCAAGTGAGCTTTGGGTGTTTAATATTAAGACACGTAAACTTGGAAAATATGTCGCAAAAAACATTGATCCTAAAGGCCTACAAAGAGAGGGTTCGGGACTAAGTGTAAAAGGAACAACAATCCAAGGATATGATGAAACATTAAGTATACAGAAAACTCTACGTAAACCAGACTTACAACTTAAAGAATTTAAGGATGCAGGTAAAGTAAAATTGCGTAAATTCTTAGATGAAATTGCTACTACTGATACAAAACTTAATGGTAGGTGTAATCCTGAAACAGTGTTACTCAAGATAATTTGATAAATAATATTATGAGCAACATGAATGACAAACTTACCCAAATGCGTGATGGCTTACAAGCTGTAAGTACAGCAATTGACGCCATTGCAGAAGCTAATCCAAAAATATCAGGCAACCTTGAACTTAAGGCTGTAAATGGTAGTGTATCTAATACCGGCATTATATGGACTGGACAAGGCAACACTAGACGCCTTACACAATTAGATGACAGATTATATAGCAGTAACAGTATCGATCTTGCAAAGGATGAAACTTATAGAATTAATAATAGAGTTGTATTAAGTACAAGTTCATTAGGGCAAGAAGTTCGTCAAAGCTCATTAACATCAGTAGGCACACTACAAAACCTTCACACAGAAGGTAATTTAAACGTAGACAACTTTATATTTTACGATGATATAAACATGCGTTTAGGAGTAGGAACTGAATCACCAAACGGTGTTTTAAGTGTAGGTTCATTAGAACACGAATTTGTTGTTAACAATGATGAAGTTGGAAAATTCCATATTGGATCTTGGACAACTAGTGAAATTTCAATTATTACAGATAACTCAACTAGAATACATATTACTGAAACCGGTCGTATTACATTACACGATAAAGTAAAAGTAGAAGGTAAACTAGGTGTTAACGTAAACAACGTAAGTGCAGATGTAGATCTTGATGTTGCAGGCGCAATGCGTTTTGATGGCAGAAAGATGGAGTCAGGCAAAGCGGCACCAAGAGACGGCTCATACAAAAAAGGCGATATTGTGTGGAATAATAATCCAAAAGCAACAAGTTTTGTAGGTTGGGTTTGCACACGAGAAGGCACTCCGGGTGAATGGGCAGGCTTTGGCCTAATAGCTTAATAACCATAGATTTAATCTAAATATAAATTGCATTAAATACTTTGCATCGATATAGATGTAAAGGGAGAAAACACGAATGAATAACACACAAAAACAGGCAAATATAAACAACATTGAGGCTCAGGTAGAACGCTGGGATCTGTTCGCACGACTAATGCCAACAGTATTTCTAGTGATTAATATAATATTAGTAACAACAGGCGTAATAAACTTTGAGCAAGCATTCTGGATCGGCTTAGGACTGTTTGCTGTAACAGCCGTAACTTGGTGGTTTTGGACTATATACACTATAAGGCATTTAGTGAAAACACTTAACAGAGCAAGTAAAAACTTAGCCGAGGTACGTGACGAATTTAAGTCAGTTAGTCACGACTTGGAGAAATTTAAAAATGACAACTAGTAGAAGATTTATTCTAATAAAGGCGATGACTAACATTATAAGCGGACTCAGTATGGTAACAATTATATCATTAGGTATTATGTATATGAGCTTCGACAATGAATTTGTATTTACAGATACACAAATTAGTGTTACAAACAATCCAGTTACTAAAGACCAAGACATAGAATTCTACATGGTAGGATCAAAGAAGTATGAATGCAACAGCACAGATGTATATGGTGTAGCACACGCAATAGATGGTTCACACTCACACAACCTAAACACATTTACAAAACGCTATGTGCAAAACACAGCACCAGGCAACAATGTTGAAAATGGATGGCATATGAAAGTGCCTGACGATATGGTAGAGGGTGGTGAGTATCGTGTCAGTATGACTGGTGAATTTGAATGTATACACATGATATTTAAAACACACAAAAAACAAGTTTTTGATAATATCTACTTGAAAGTTGATCCACGCTAAATAATTTTATGTTAGTAATTGGTAATGGCGAAAGTCGTCAAAGTTTAGATTTAAATAAATTTTCTAGTCATAAAATTGGATGTAATGCTATACATCGCGATTACAAAGTAGAACACTTAGTATGTGTAGATAGACGTATGGTAGACGAAGCTATATCTGCCGGCGTAAACAATTATGCCTTGGTATATACACGAAAGGATTGGATTGATAGCTACCAAAAAAATTACAAAAGGATACGGGAAGTTCCTGATTTACCCTACGTAGGAAGTGATAGATGGGATGAGCCTTTTCAATGGGGAAGTGGTCCTTATGCTGTATTATTAGGTGCAAAACTTAGTGAAACTGTAAACATAGTAGGTTTTGATCTTTACAGTGAAACAAAAAGTATTAATAATATATACAAAGATACACAAGGATATGATATAAGTTCTAAAAGACCAGTAGATCCAAGATATTGGATCCATCAAATAGGTAAAGTATTTGAAACATATACAAATAGGAAATTTATAATTTTCCAAAAAGATAGTTGGGAATTACCAAAAGCATGGAAACATTCTAATGTTTCACTTGACAGCATAAAAAATATATAGTATAATAAGTACATTAACACAGAGGACTTAGCGTCAACCCTCCTAATTCTGCCGCTTTAAAATAGGAGAATAACATGGCTTACTATAGCACAAAAACATACGGACACAACATAGGACTGTCAGCAGTCTTTAGACAACCAAATGCAGATCATTCACATTGCCATCTGCTACATGGATACAGTTTGCAATTTAAATTTACTTTTGGATGTGCAGATCTAGACAATAAAAATTGGGCAGTGGACTTTGGTGGATTAAAACAAGTAAAAGCATGGCTTGAAGATAATTTCGATCACAAACTTTGTATTGACAAAGATGATCCTATGAAGGATGATTTATTATTGCTTGAATCAAAAGGACTTGCAGAGATCAGACAGTTTAACGGTGTAGGTGCAGAGAAGTTTGCATATCACGCATACGTCTTTGCAAACAATCTTATTGAGAAAATAAGCAATGGACGTTGTTGGGTTGAAAGTGTCGAGTGTGCAGAGCATGGAGCAAATAGTGCAATCTATACTCCATTTGAATCACAGAAGATTAGATTTGATGGCTAAGATTGACAAAGAAATCTATACCAAAGCAGAGTGGCATAAAGTACGTGAAAGGCGTAGACGTGAAAAAGAAGTAAAACAACTCCATATCACTCCACAAACAAATGATTATTTTGTTCTTTGCTTAAAGCATGGAAAGAAATATTCTGCAGAGTACGTGAATCGCTTATATCGTATGGTCAAACGTAATACAACTGTAGACTACAAGTTTGCATGTATGACTGAAGATCCAAAAGGTTTAGATAAGGATATTATTGTAATACCTACACCTAGCGGATTACCTGGTTGGTGGAATAAACCTTACATGTATAGCAAAGACTTACCTATCAAAGGTACAATACTATACATGGATTTAGATGTAGTAATTGCAAATAATATAGACAGGCTGTTTCAATTCCAACCTGGCTATTGGTGTACCGTAAGAGATTTTACACGATGTATGAGGCCGGGATGGCAACAGTATAATAGTAGTGTCATAAAATTTCAAACTGGTCAATTAGGTTTTTTATGGGATAAATTTATAGCAGATCCTATTGCAATACAAAAACAATATTTTGGAGATCAAGATTATCTTTACCACGAATCAGTTAAACAAGGAAAACAAGCAAGACTATTTCCTGATGAATGGATTATGAGTTGGAAATGGGAAATAAGAAAAAATAGAGCTTTTGCACAAGGAGGCTCAAAAGGAAACCGTAAATTAGCAGAAATAGAAAATGTTTCGCCTAGACCGGAAACTTGTATTTGTGTCTTTCATGGGGATCCTAATCCTGAAAACTGTGACGATCCTTGGGTAAAGGCAAACTGGGTATAAGAATGAAATTAAAAGTAATTGATGTAGAACATTATACAGATAATTTGTTTAGAATAAGAACAGAACGACCTGCTACTTATAAATTTGTTGCCGGTGAATTTGTAATGATAGGACTTGACAACTGGTCAGAAAAGTTACAAAGAAATAAACCGATTATGAGAGCGTATAGTTTTACAAGTGGACCTTATGATGAATACTTAGAGTTCTATAGTATTAAAGTACAAAACGGTCCACTTACAAGTAAACTACAGCATATCAAAGTAGGCGATGATCTAATAGTAGGCGAAAAGCCCACAGGCACTCTTACACTTAATAATTTGGCACTTGGCGGCAACTTATGGCTGTTAGCTACGGGTACCGGCATAGCCCCCTTTATTTCGCTTCTAAGAGACCCTACAACCTATGATTACTTTGATCAGATACATGTGTATTGGAGTGTGCGTAAGGCAGAAGAACTACAAGCATGGGATAGTTTCCTACAAGAACAAGGTATAAAATATACAGCAATAGTTACACAAGATACAAATTGGACTGGACATAACAAAAGAATTACACAGTTTATAAGAGCAGGACAAATAGTGCCTAATTTGGAACCAAGTGAAAATAAAATTATGATTTGCGGAAATTTAGATTTTAATAAAGAAGTTGCAAATATGTTTGATGGTTGGGGCTTTAAAGAAGGTAATAATAAAGAAGCTGGAACTTTTGTACAAGAGAAGGCATTTGTAGGTTGACATTGATTGTAAAAGAGACTATAATAAGTTATGAATAATATAAAACGCATAGGCTTCGCATGTAAATACATGCACCCAGATCAAACTCAAAAGAAAAAACTGTTAGAAGAGATTCAACGTCCACTAAATACTCGTAGCACAACAGTACAGTGGCTTAATAGACAGACACGCGAAGTTGCTGAACAACGTTTGTGGGATATCATGGTTCATAACATTCAATCTTACATGAACCTTATTACCTATGTTGGAGGATTACCAAATGAATTACGTATGGTCAGACTTGGTAGCGATGTACTTCCTGTTTATACCCAGCATGAGTGGTCTTATTTTTGGCGTAAGCCTGATGTTATTTCATACTGTGAAAAAAACTTCGCGAACGTCGGCAAACAGGCAAGAACCCTCGATGTCCGACTATCGATGCACCCAGGCCAATTTACTGTACTTGCAAGCGACAATGAAGAAATAGTTGAGAGGAGCATAGAAGAATTTGAATATCACACCGATGTCTTCCGCTGGATGGGATACGGCAAGTCCTTCCAAGATGCGAAGTGCAATGTACACATATCCGGTAGGCAAGGTCCAGCCGGTATCAAACACGTTGTCAACCACAGACTTTCTCCGGAAGCGAGAAACACGATTACGATCGAGAACGACGAAAACAAATGGGGACTCGAACACAGTCTCGAGCTTGTCGACACCTGCGCATTGGTACTCGACATACACCATCACTGGTGCCGTGAAGGTGAATATATACGTCCCACCGACGATAGATTTGCTCGCGTAATTGATTCATGGCGTGGTGTTCGACCTGCGATACACTATTCATACAGTCGCAATGAAGCACTACCTGCTGAATTTGCACACAACACAAAACCTAATATGCATGCATTATTAGAAGCAGGTTATAAAAAGGCAAAATTAAGAGCTCACAGTGATTACTACCCTAACAATAGTGTTAATGACTGGGCACTTTCTTTCTTGCCATATGCTGATATTATGTGCGAATCCAAATGTAAGAACCTAGCCAGTATTGCCCTGCATAAATACAATACGGAGAAGACGAATGAGCTATTTGAACAAAATGTACGGCAGAAACAAGCCAGCCCAGACCCAATCATCATCTGATAAGAATCCAAATAGGGTTACAGGAGGATTAAAAGGTCAAGGCGTAGACCATATTATAATGGTAAGCGAAGATGGTGCTGAAAATCAAATTCCTACACAACGCTATGTTCAAAGTTTAGAAGAACAACTCCGTAAACAGCGATCTGCTATCAACGTTCTAGAACGTAAAATAGCTAGACATACTAAAACATTAGAAAGTTTAGATGCTTTCGTAAGGAGTAGTAAATAATGTATATAGACAGTGGTAAAGATCTAAAAATTGATAAGATTGTAGCACCAACAGTAGATTCTACATTACCAAATGGTAATAAGAGAACACAAGTTCCTGTAAAAAAGTCTACTAATCTTCCAAAAGAAACTAGAGCTATGCGAACAGCTGGTTCTGTGATGAAAGACGGAGCAAAACATGCTTAAAAAATGGATAGATGCAAGAGTTAAAGAACGTACAACTTGGGATGGAGCAGCTTTAATTGCTCTAGGATTAATGGTGTTATTTTTAGCACCTTTAGCAAAGATAGCAGCAGGACTTGCTATTGCATATGGTGCTTGGACTATTTGGAAGAAAGACTAGTTTATGAATATTTGTACACTTACTGATGCAGCCAAGACGCAAATTGATACTATTTGTAAAGAAAATAATGCTATTGCTGTTACCTTAAACATGAAAGGTGGCGGATGTGCTGGCTTTGAATATGACTGGGGTACAATCAGTGATGCTCGAGAAATAGAAGAAGGTGATGAAATAATTGCTACACCAGGCGGCAATAATTTTATTATAGGCGCACATAGCATTATGTTTATGATGGGCACAGTTGTTGACTATAAAAAAGATATAATGGGCTCTATGTTTGACATTACTAATCCTAATGCACAAAGCAGTTGTGGTTGCGGAGTAAGTGTTAATTTCGATATGGATAAATTAGCAATTCCTACAACCTAAAGTTTACTAATAAGTATGTCAGAACTAGCAGGCAAATCCCACATCTGTTTCTTTTCTACACCTTTTTTCTGAGCAAAGACCTTAGCATCACAATTTTCACACACATGAAAGTAATTGTTGCTTAATCGCTTAGGATCCATACTACTCCTAAGCCGTTTAAACACATTATCACAGCTATCACACTTAAATACAGCAACAGTTTGACTACGCTTGTATGTATGTTCTGCACCTAATTTGCTCTTACGTATATGCTTTGTATCAACAGTATATTCTTTTATAAACATATATGTATTTACATTAAGATTATAAAAGCAAACGATAAATATGTTTAGCAATGGTAAATTACCTATTTTGGAGCAAATAATATGGCAAAACAAGACGTAAACATTGGTGTTGAGGGTAATGACGGCACCGGCGATAGTATTAGAGAGTCGTTTCGTAAAGTAAATGAAAACTTCCAAGAACTTTATGCAGTTTTTGGCCAAGGTGGACAGATTGGATTTACAACACTGGGTGATACACCTAATACAATTGAACCTAGTAAAATTATTACTACTAACAGCACTGGTACAGATATAATTTATAGCACTATAGGTAGTAATACTGATTTAGGTGATCAAACAGATAGTGTTTCGGTAGATACAACAAGTGTACCAGGTAAGATTATTTTAACAACTACATTTAGTGCCATAGTAGATGATAATATTGCTCCAACATTTGGTGCTCATGTTGATGGTGGAGGGTTTGCATTAGCTGGAGTTGCAATAACAGAAAGCGCGGCAAACAGTCTTAACAACCAACCAGGTAAAACAACAAATTACTCAATTGATGATCTAGTGATAACTAGAGGGTATGCAGACAGACGCTATATTACAAGCGGACTACCAATAAGAATACAAGCAGAACCTGCTGATAGATCAGGGTATATCAAAACCATAGCAAGTTATTTAGACGGCAATTTGTTTATTCCGGGACACGGGTTTGATAGTGGTGCAAATGGTACAGCATTTATTTTCCAAGCTGAAGATACAGATCCATCTGGCATTACAAGTGGCACAACTTATTTTATTAGATATGCAACAGATGACCAGTTATCATTGTTTAACACAAGAGAAGAGGCTGTAACAGAATCAATTACCGAAGCAGCAGCAACTAGAATTTCAGTGGCAGGAACTATTAGTGCAAATGACACACATACAATTACAGATGCTGGATTCGATAGCACCTTAGAAGGAAACTTCCTTAAAGATGTAGGTATGCCGAGAGAAAGTATTGTTAGACGTCAAGGCGATGACATGACTGGTGCGTTATACTTACATGATCATCCAGGTGATCTAAAAGGCGACGGCACACCTAATGGACCAGTTGATTTACAAGCCGCGACAAAATATTATGTAGACAATACTTCTTATAGTTCACCAACTGTATTAAATGTAAGTACTAATGGTGACGATAGTATGCAAGGTGTTCCTAGTGGTAAAGAAGGAACTTCAGACATTTATGCATTTAGAACAATTAATGCTGCGGCACGTAGAGCTGAAGAATTAATTAAAACAGCTCCAGAAGAACCAGGACCTTATTTTCAAACACTTGCACACACAACAGGAGGAGTAACTACTGATTGTATAGTTGATACTCAAGGTGTAGAAAATGGAGTTGCTCCAATAACAAATGCTACATTAAAGTTAAACAAAGACTTTATTGTTAATGAAGTATCAGCATATATTAGATTTACATATCCTAATTTTACTTATAATGTAGAAACATGCAAAAGAGATTTGGGACTGATTGTTGACTCATTGCGTATAGATGCAAACAGAGGAAACAATGCAAACAGTTTAACAAGAACAGCTGCTGAAAGATATTATTCAAGTGTAAGTGGTAGAATAGCAATTACTACACAATTGAAACAAACAAAAGATGCGTTTAGATTTTTAGGACAACTAATTGATGAGGCTGTTTTACAAAATGCAAAATTAAATACAAAACCTTTAATTGCAACATCAGAGGGTTTAACAGCGTATGATGGAACAAATCCAGCTACAGCAAAAACACAAAGTGATCACGGTTTAGTAGATAAAAATATTATTGAGTTTTTTGATGTAAGTGGCGGACAGGCAACTATTAACGGACAAAGCATTTATGTTAAGGTAATTGATGCAACTACAATAGAACTATTTGCTAACGAAGACTTAACTGTTCCTTTTGACAATAGTTCTTACGGAAGTTATGCTGGTGTAGGTAGTTTCGGATTAAAATACCAAACTAAATTTGCACAAGATACAAGTGGCACTCAAGTCAGTGACGGAGCAGGCGGCGGAGCTGAACCAAATTCGGCGGCTGGCATTGCTAACAATGTAGTGTTATTAAATAACATTATTGAAAATGGTATAGATGTTGGCGCAGACATAGTGTACGGA
>Ga0213867_1001207_pt1 | contig 11527 bp, 11 predicted proteins | sample PICome_12_FD_160120 | JGI IMG/M metagenome (GOLD analysis project Ga0213867, IMG submission 160120) | Coastal seawater microbial communities near Pivers Island, North Carolina, United States - PICO540 | ecosystem: Environmental > Aquatic > Marine > Coastal | place: USA: North Carolina... | reverse complement strand
TTTCCTTCGACGTAGATTTTGTTCCACTTTTGCTGCTCGTGCTGCGTGATATCTTTTCTACAAAAATAAAGAAATAGACCTACAAAATGTACCGGTATTTGTTATCAGATATCAGAGAGTTGATACCGCAGCATAGTAATATCTATCAGCCACAACGTAATTAATACTACTATTATTCAACTTAATCGAGTATTAATGCCGAAATGATGTTACCTCCGTTCGTTCTATGGCCGTCGCGGAGTTGACGCTGGAAGGTGGATGAATGGCAAGGAAACAGAGTTTAGCAACTTCGTTTGGATTCCAGTTATCCGAACAAAGATTTCAATTAAAATGATTTCATTAAGTATAAACACTATTTCCCAAATATTGGTACGACATGACCATGATTGCCATGGATTTAAGTGGACCGACTTTCATTCATTACAATTCCTTATATTTACTTTGAAGACAAAAATATGTATGTACAGGTCAATGACACTCATCATATTAGTTTATACCTCGCCCATTATATATCTTCCTCTCGCACTAAGTATTTAATTTTTTCTGGCACTTCAACCACTCTTTGATGCTTCTCAAGAAGCAGAAATCTCGAGCCCATTGTTCTTAGCTTATGTTCGGTATGTTGCATACGATTCACTTTCAAATCGTAAAACATCTTACTATAGTTTTCACCATGCTTTGCCATACATCGAGCGATATATTTTTGATCGTCAGCCTCCAGAGGTAACCTTTCCTTTTTGTTCAAGTTGTCAGATTTTGGAACATCAAACAATTGAACAATTTCTTTGGTAGTGCTGCTCTTTTCTTGATGACCAATTTTGTTAACATCCGAAGCTAACCCTAATTTTTCCAAGTTTTGTTTCACCGTTTTACTTGCATCCCACTGCTCTCGTATTTTTTTCGAAGTAAACGACAAGTTCTTTCTAACTGCCAACTTTACCTTTGATCGTCCAGATTTTCTTTTTTTATTTCTACCTTTCGAATGTCCTCTGTACCCCATTTTAGAGCTCTCTTCACCCGATAGTATTCGTAGCTCTAAAAGATTAAATAAATTTAATTAAACTATTCTAAGTTTTGCGATAATGCTTCAATCTGAGCGTGTATCGCGTTGATCTTAAACTTATCAAATAACTGTCTAAACTGTGGATTTTGGTCTGTATTCTGTGTTTCGTTGAAAAAATAAAACGAATGGTCAATGTTTGGGTTGGGCGCGAAAGTTCGCTTGAAAAGCGTAAAGATTTTGGAAAAAGAAAATATTCTACTTTGATATCGCAGCAAGTTATCAAGTTCAAGAATAACTGAGAAATAATGAGGGTAATATCTTTCCAATATTCCAGATTTGGAATGCATGAGAATAGGCAATGTATGATTATGGATTATGTTTGCGATATATTTGATGATGATTGTATTCATGCATGAAAAATGAACGACATTCCATCTTTAATATTCAAAAGATTGATGATATGTTCACAAAATAGGCGTACTAGCTAAAGTCATTTTAGTATTTATTGCAAATAAAGTATCATCGAGAATTTAAGCGAAGCTGTGTTAACATCATTTCCCTGCATTTCGTTATGAAATCCACCGAGTAGTTGATTCTCGTCCCAATCCAAAAGCTGTTTCAAATTCAAAATGATTTTCGCCAACCATTTGTTCTTAAAAACTTTCAAACAAATAAAACATGCATAGGCTCCAACTAACTACAACAAAGACCAGGACCACAATACGTTCCTTCATCGTTTTCTTGTCTTTGATCTATATCGTGTACGCTATTAACTTCGTTATTGCAATTGCAAGACGAGTACAAGGCGTCTCTAATTACGGTTCGCTCGCCTCTAGAATAGGTAGTCTCGTTGTAAAATGTGGTATGGTCTTGATAGATCTCTTCTTCACCGGCATCGTTATTTACGCAAAGCGCCCCACAAAATCCCGGAGTACTTACATTGGAAATATTGTCGATACCTTCGTTATATTTCGCACCTCTCTGGTCTTCATTATCTTTAGTCTTTTTATTATTTTTACGAATATACGTTGAGAGCTTTATTCTCTTTTTCGGTACACTGCGGATGAAAACGATTGATTATTTGTTGACATTCAAGGTCGAAATCCTAATTATATGTACATATATAGACTCACCTATAATTTTTTAAAGTCGTCTTTCGCCTACGCAAACGGTAAGTGAAAAGAGCGCAAATCAAAAAGGAAGCTACCCCTCCAATAATGCCAAAAATCATGTTCTCAGATGATAAATTACTTTCGCTATTTTTTGTCGCGCCCGCGGCGCCAGCAAACTCATACTCGTCGACCACGAATTTCGAAAATTTTACTTCCGTCAAATTCTGGATACCTTCAATTTCCCCTCTAAGTGACGAATGGGAAGATTTTGAAAAATATCCGATTATCATGTGTTCTAGAGAAGTTTGTATCTCGCCGGTTGAAACATCAAGCGTATCGTCTTCATAATTTGATGAGTCTATAACATCTACTGAAATGACAGCAATCGTATTAAACCGAACATAAACTGTCTGGTTATATTGTAAATTGCTCACTATCTCGTTCGATATTCCAACATCTGAAAGACCATCTCTATGAGACCATTCGCTTCCCCAATTTGACGATTCTGTATTAAAGATCAATTGTTTAATTCTTTTGCTACTCTTTGTATCAAGAATTTTTGTGTATTGATCATCCAGATATTTTCCGAGATCTTCTAGTATGGAAGTATCTATTTCGTCCCCAATCATTGCATCAAAATCGAATGCACATTCGTAGGTAGGAATGTTTATGGTTTGCGTTTGCTTAGCAGAGAAAGTAGGTGCTGCAGTCTTGTCCTTATCGTTGTTTTTATTATTACTCCCGTTCTTAACATATACTGTAGGTATGCGAGTTGGTACCATACTTGGATGCGAAGAAGGTATCTTGCTTGGTACTGCAGAAGGAGGCACTTTCACATTTTTATTTTTCGAACGCTCAACATAATTGTCTATCTGGAGTAATCTATCGTCCGAAAGAGACGGAGGGGACTGCTTTGGTGCTGCCACAAACTGTTCCGCGTATGTTTCCATTTTTCAGGTTCCTGAGAAGTATTATCTCTTTGTGACCTTGCTCTCTAACAATTATCTGTAACGATACTCTAACGAGTAGACTTTACTAAAGCCTTCTTGGTTTATCGCCTCCTCTGATGATGAACAATTCAGCTCTACCTCACACACTAAATTTGAAATGGTGGAGGAAGATTCCAAAGTTTCACAGTCGCCAAAAAAAGGTTGCGAATGCCCGACTCGAAGGAAATTCCGTTACATATATATGATAAATGATATCATGCACATAAAATGCTCGCTCATTTAAGAGCGATAATCTTATATCCGAGACATATATCCATGAATAAATTTACGCGAATGTTCTCAAAATAAGAATAAACAGATATATTACGAGATAATTTAAATAGATATATTATGAGACAATTTTTCGTACGGATTAATATCACCATTACCAGACGACCCTCAATATTGCAATAAATGTTTTTAAACGACCTCGAAAATTTCAACCAATGATATTGCTGTATTTTCAATGACTCGAACCGAAGCTTTCCTGCTTTCCTATATCATCTCCTTTAACTCGACTCAATTGTGATGTAATTCTGGGTTTTGGCTTTGGAGTTCCTATATTTCTGGGATTTCTTTTCTTATTTCTATTACGAGTACCTGGTATGCTCTATTTGGTAATCTGGAGATTCATTGGCTTAGTTTTTGCCGGATTGGTAGCATGCTCGTACCCCACTTTTTGTTGCAATCCATACGTGAACAAGAAATTTTCCTTTTAGAGGTTTACATTCGTTGTAGTCGAAGGTATCGATTTCTTAATTTTCTCTATGATCCCTCAATCCATACACCAAATGAAAACCATCAGTATGGGCCTTACGCCGGTCCTCCACTGTGACTCTCTCTCTCTCTCTTTCTCCCTCTCTCCATTGATTTCTTCTCATAACTAAAATTTTATTGCCTTCATGCTTGAGTTCGCCTGTTCCTCTGATTCGTGCTACTCATCGTCATCGAAATAGTCATGAGAGCCTATCTCTGAACAGGAATGACCGATTTTTTCATCAGGTGTAAACAAATCTATTTTTACAAGTTGTAGCTTATCAAGTGTGTTTAAATTGATATTGTCTCTAATTTTCGTTTGAATTGGGTAGGTATTTGAGTTGCTAAAGTTTGTTGTTTAATGAGATGTTCGTGTTATTTTTGTTTTTCGTCGGTCTCTTGGCGATCCTCCGGATAGAAAAGAGGGTTAATAAACTATTGTACTTTGTATCTCTGCTCCGATATTCATGTTCTCTTTTTTCATTTCAGGATGTTCACTTTCAAAAGAACAAATCCAATTCTACCAAATATGAGCATGGAAATCCTAAGAATAACCCTACTCTTCTTGTTAAGGATTGAAATTTTGCGAAGCTTTTCATAGCGTTCTCACTTGACGCGAGTTTTAAAATGTGGATGATGCCTTGGGTGGCGCTATTGCTACAATGTTTGTTTGGATACGACATAAAATCAACAAAGTGTACATGACGAATCACACCACACATTTGATCAAAGAGTTCATCATTCCCGACATAATGACTTACGACCATCCACATCGAGAAAGGTCTGAACGGATGGTACTACAAAAACGAATTTTCGAGGTGAAAACGATGCGAGTAGATAGTCGTGTGAATAAGTATAATCCTCATAATTCCAATAGAAGAGCCGTGGAGAAGAGAGTTGCAGAGATTGAAGCTCACTGTACGAAACGAGATAAGAAGTTAGATGCCACTTTAGCAGCTGGTAACAATTCGAATCGATTCCTTAGTACATATAAGTCCTACGGTATGAAAGCTCTGGTGTGAATGAAATTGATTCGCTTGTAGTCGGTCATTTTGGCGAAGTAAACAAAGGATTCAAGCAATTAATTTACACCTTAGCGAAGGTGGCTACAGAGTCACAAGATGCAGGAAACATAACTCCTGCGAGCACTACGGATCGCAAAAGGAAAGGAGCTTACGCTTTATTCAAGAAAAGGTTCAAAGTTGCGCTAGGTTGTATGGCGATAAGGACTCAGACTGAACTAATGATACGTCGGGTATAATTTATGAGAAGAACAAAACAAGCTGCAACACAGGCAGGAGAGGATGGCAGCATGCGCTGGAAATACCAGAGGATATCATTCGGAGTATGGGAATTCATGGTTCAATAACAGGTAAAACGATGATGCGTAATATGTTTCGATCATATAACAACTGCTACTACCCCTCTTCCAAACCTGTAACTGATGAAGAGGATGAGTTATATCTACGAAGTAATTTATACCTGGTACAAATTAACAAAATAAAAACATGCATATTGAAAAGAAGTCTATCACATGACTTTCACACTTTTGGCCTTACTCCCTTCTCCCGAGTGACGTACTTGTACTTTGTAATTGGTACATATCGGTAAACCGGGGTAACTTTGATTGCGCAACGGAGGGTGTTTTTTGAATACATATGCACGTGTAAGTTGTTCGCTTTTGATTGGATAAACCATTTCTGTCTACCAATAATGAGAATACGTAATATTACAGTACGTGTACCTGTAAATTGAAAAGAATACGAAATTTATTGCCAACATTTCAAAGAATTACTATTACGCACGAGCATTGTTCCATGGTTCGAACACGATCTCTATTTTGGGATTTTGTATTTCTTCATGACATGTTGTAAGTTTTGACGCCGGCATTTGTCATAGTTAGAGAATTTCGACTTGCGACTTGCGAGGTTCGACTTGCGAGTACACGTAATAATCATCACTGATGCTTTCGTCATGCGTCATCGGAGTCAAATTTGAGAGATTAGCTGACATTTCCGTCTTTTTAAGAGAAACATATATGAATATGTATATGATGAATACAAACACTCTTTGCACATGTACACGTACACTATGTATTTTACTAGTTCCATGAAGAAGTATTTTACATGTCATCTTGCCTATAAATAACTACCCAGCTTTTTGTCTTCATAAGAAATGAAGAAAATCGAAATGATCCGAACCCTAAGCATGCAGGAATATCTTTTGCACGAGTACATGCTGTAAAAACATCTGCAAAAACTCCTATTAGCACAATATTTTGATACGCGGTTTTACATTCTCGTGGATGAGTATGCTTGTATGCGATCGATATTAATTGCTGCTATTTGTATGAGGACATTATACTTGACTTGAAACCAAAATCATCCTACACAATCCGTGAGAGAGTGAGCGATACTATGCAAAACAATCACCATCATCATCACCACCACCACCAACAGCAGCAGCAGCAGCAGCAGCACATTATCGAAATCATCGATGAGGAAGAAGATGGACAAGGCTTACCAGTACACGAATCAAATCGTCCGGTACCACCGTCTATGGCAATGCCTCCCGGATCGACGAATCGAATGCATGCCGGAGTTCGAATGGGAGTTGCTGCTGCTTCTGCTAGGAGGACTGGTAATGCTCCTATTATGAGTGGTAATCGAAATCATGCCGATGCTGGGAATGGGAATCCTGCTGCGAATGGTGGTGCTGGTTCAACGATTACGTACGAACGTGTTCCTCATGGTGGTCACTTAGCGTATGGGTATGGAGCGCGGTCGGCAGCTGCGATGAACTCGTCGCACAAACATATAAATGCTCAAGTAGCGTTACAGCAGCAGCAAGCTGCAACGAGAACAGCAGGTGTATGGCAAAATCAACGAGATAAGTTTCATACTGCTGCTGCTGGTGTTCCTGGGAGAGGGGGAAGACCATCGGGGCAAGCGGTAAAGAAAAAAGGACCGTATGGAAAAGCGGTGTCTGCTCCGAGTGGAAAGAAAAAGGCAACAAGTTCTAGTCAAACAGTGAAAAACAAATTACCGGGAAACGAAAACAATGTTGCGAAGAAAAAAATAGGGAATTTCGCTGCACCTCCCACTATTCCGACGATAAATGTTAAACGCAAAGCAATTATTACTGATACAAATCTTCCGCCGCCAGCACAAAAGAGGAAAAGAGATAGTACTAGTGAACCGACGAAGAAGAACGAAGACAAGGAGGTAAATATAAACCAGGTAACCAACCCTATTACTGCTAAAGATGTGGCCAACATTGATCTTGGCAATCAAGAGGAGGCGATCGCCATGACGAATCTATTTGTTCAGCAGCTAATAGACAATTTCATCAATGCCAGTTATACTCCCCAAAATAATAAGACAGGCAAATCAAATGAAAATGCCAATAAAAAGCCCCAAAATAATAAGACTAACAAGAATTTCGTCAAGGATTCAAATGCAAATGTAAAGGACAGTAATATTCAAACATATTTTGTATCAAATGTTCTCACTTCCAGTATATTGAATCGGGAAGAAGCATCCAAGATGATCATGGATGTAGCCAGAATGTATGCTGATTCTGATTCAATAAACGGCGACGTTGCAATTAGCGAACAGACAGTGAGTTTAGTTGAAATTGATGTAAATGATTATCCATGATAATTAAGAAATTTTAATAAATGTTACAGGTTCAGCATATTGAACAGGTGTTCAGAGACGTCAGAAAGAAGCATGTTCAACGTGGAGTAGCGGTAGCTTATTTGCAAATGAAGAAAAAACATGACAGTGTCATCGCTGAATTGAGAAAAAAATTTGAAGAGAATGTTATTGTAAGTTTTTGATTAACAACTCTTATTCAAGTGCTGTCTTTCCTTATGTCTAAGTTCTTTAGGCTATAACCCAGAAAATTACTGGAGAAGTTCAAATGTTGAATGAAGAACGAAAAAATGCAGTCATTTCAAAGAAAAGAGTAGATGAACACATTGCCAAGTGTCACGAACAACATAAGAAAGATCTTATGCAATTAGATAATAGGCGGAAAGAAAAGCTTATCGAGATCAAAGATAATCACAATGCGAAGGATAAAGAACTCACAAAGAAACAAGATGCGTTGCAAAAGTGGAACAAAAGACGGATCGACTTGTACTTAAAAGCTTCAAAAATGGTGCTGAACAGTCAACTCATCATGAACAGAAACAGTTAAGAAAGATTAAAGGCTTCTTTTGGAGAGGTTTACATTCATCTTATGAGGAACACATAGGTGTACATTGGCTTTCGGTGTTGTAAGGACAATTTTGGATTTTTGTTTATAACAAAGTAAAAGCCCTTATAAACTCGAATGTATATTCGTGAAGATAATTATCACAGTCGTTTTAATTTTGAATAACACTAAATAAGTAATTTCGTAAAAATCATAAGTGTTTATCGAATTAAAATCACAAACTCTTACAATCTAAACAACTATTGATAAAAGTTAGTTTTTGCTGGTGGTGGTCTATCAAAAGTCGTTCCCATACGTCCACTCTCTTTTGCAAAGTTGATTCGCAAGCTGCCTCCATTAACGGTGGAACCTGTTAAAGCATTTCTCGCGACAACTGCAGTCAATTTATCGCTGGTATTCACAAATGAAAACGTTCCTTTCATCATTACATTGATAATCGATCCGTATTGAGCAAACAATGATACGAGTTGATTTTCATCTGTTCCTGAGCCATAACCTGCGACAAAGAGATTTTTAGTCGCAACGTTACCTCGGTCATCACGCACCTGGATAAAAATAGCGTCAGCGTAAATTAACTCGAGGAAAAAAATTGAAAACTAATTTACTTACAGCATTGACATCAACCTCGCCTGTAGCTGTGATTGGCAATTGTGGTTTTGCAGCAGTAGATGGGGTGAATGTTGGCACAGCGTTTGCTCTAGCTTCGAATCTACGTGAAGGATCAGGCGCGCGGCGAGTAGCTTGAGAAATTTTAATTGGTTTACCACCGAGTATTTTACCATTTAAAGCCTGCATTGCGTTTCGAGCTCCAACCGGATCACTTGTGTTTGCAAAAGAAAAGGTAGATTTCATCACTACTTCGTCCACTTTCACGTATGGCATGAACAAATTGATGATGTCGCTTTCTGACGTTCCATATCCGTATCCACTGATGTGAAGATTTCCATCGTTATTATGTTCACCCCGATAATTTTTAGGTCTATACGAAGATGCTTGTGAACCATAAGGGTCAAAATTCGATGACTGAGGAACAGTTGCTTGTTGTTGAAATCCGTTTTGATAAAAATTATTCATTGTTGGTTTTGGTGGAACTTGACCGTAATAAGACGTTGGCTGATTGCCCATGTATATTCCAGTTTGCATTGCCATTGGCTGATATTGAGTTGGTTGCTGATAATGCGTTTGCATTTGAGGTTGGTTTGTGCTTTGTTCTGAAAGAACTTTCACCATGTTGATTAGTCTGACTTGATCTATGCGACCCTGCGCGTCAACAAACGTTCCCATCAAGCCAGGTGATGCAACCAATGTCTGTAATGCATGAAGGTTGGAGCCGACAAGAAAAGAAGGTAAGCCAAGGGATCTAACCTGTTCAGGCGTGGCACCAAGTACAACAGGTTGCACCTGATAATTGGTTTGGCCATTGTTCTTATCTGAGTTATTGACAGTTAGGTCTATACTGCTAGTAGGACCTGCTTGTCCTGAAATATTCTCTTTGTTAACAAAAAATGGAAATTCACCAATAGGAGCACTAGATGCAACTAAACTAAGTTGTAAAGTATTTTCTAGGTCAGAGAGTTGTTTGGGATTGGACGGGATATCTTCTAGTGAAGCGTATGCCGCATGCTGTACCGTTAAATTTCTAGAAGTTTGCGTTGATATTTCAGCTGAATCAACCTGTGGTGCGGGATATTCTAATGAGAGGGTAGAAGGAGCTCGCCAGGGCGTAACCGTAGCAATTGCGTCCAATTTCGCTATCAACTCCTCTAATTCGGCTTTCCTGTTTTTCAAAAAACATATTTTTAGTGATATTTAATATTTTGATGAAAAAATCAAAAGATGAGAGGGCAAATGTAGTTCAAACTTACTTTGCATTTTCCATCTCCAATTTTTCATCATTAATTTCTTCCTTACGACTTTTGCGTCGTTTCGGTGCTGTGTACATAGTCTCAACTTCAACTACACTCTCTAAGTTTTCCTTCTCCCAATGAACAGATTTCACATTAGTGCTTGGTTTCTTAGTTTCAGTCATAGTCACGGACGCGTTTAAATTCGCTTGAGTTTTCTCTAAACGTTCTTTTGCTCTTTGTCGAGCCAAGTCTGCGGCTGAAGTAGCGTTGCCACTAAGAGAAGCGGTTTTACGAATAAGATTAGATATACTGTTTACATTAGTGGAGACCTTTTTCTTCTTCTGCTGGACAGAGGATTCGTTGGTGGCAACGCTGGTCGAAGTCGTTTCGACATCGCGTGGCCTCTTTGGGAGTGTACCTTTACTCTTCGGAATGGCTTGTGAATCTTTATCGACTGTGCTAATATTCCCTGAAGAATTATTTTCTTTTTTTACGGTGGCACTCCATTCAGTTTTGACCCTTCCAATATAATTTTGTAAGTCTTTCCTAATTTTTGCGTCAGGTATGGAAAATACTATGCCACCTTCATTTGCAAGGGCTACGACAGCGCGGCCAACCTTCGATTTTGTAATTGTAGATTTCGTCACTGGAAGGTAAATTAGACTGCGTAAAATATGACTTAAATATTCACTAAGACGTGTTGACGCTTCAAGACTATCGATCCAACTCTTAATATTCGTCAGTAATCCACTTTCTACTATCTTCTTCAACGGCACCGAGTCGCCTGAAGTTGCAGTTGCTGCACATACTGCTAGAAGGACCGCACGCCGACGAATTAACACCTTCTTCTTATGATTATCATCCTCAACAGTGGGCATTAAAATACCCCCAGCCATCTGTAAGTGTGTTGAGAAGAGTATAAAATTAGATGTACAATCATATAAACATAAAATATCGATCAATTAAGTGCAAGCTGGATAACTGGAAAGTATAGGTTATGCAATCGACCGGAATCCATAGGTGCACCGTCATAGGTTTAACGAGCATTTCCACAACTTCAATATCACTACTCGATGTTATTCCATCGATGTCTCGTTTATTGAATTCTATGTACTACCCCAAGAAATAGTAAAGATAATCCAGCTTCCGAGAGGAATATCACTGACACTAAGGCGAGGCTAGTTTCCCACTTAATTGTACGAATATTGATGTAAGAAGCGAAAAGTTACTTCTATACTCTACGAGTACACTTAGGCAATACTTTGGCTAACATTGAGAAGCGTACCGTATATATTCTTTATCTCCACTTTTTTAAGCGAAGGTAATTGTACGTGTTAAAGCTTCGTCGATAATAATGCCATAATCTATCGATAAGCATTTCTCCAGGATCTCTTTAATGATCTCTAAGCTTTCCAATTATATTGCACAGAGTGAACAAATTCCCTTCACTCAGTTGCTTGTCCTTTGGTCAATTCAAATCTTGGAGTCTTGAAATCCTTTACAGTCACAACAGCTCTTGACCCACGAACACGTCTCCATTTAGATAGGCTACCATTATGATATTTTCACCTTCGACAACACCCTCCTTCAGACAAAATC
>Ga0213867_1001205_pt1 | contig 11549 bp, 5 predicted proteins | sample PICome_12_FD_160120 | JGI IMG/M metagenome (GOLD analysis project Ga0213867, IMG submission 160120) | Coastal seawater microbial communities near Pivers Island, North Carolina, United States - PICO540 | ecosystem: Environmental > Aquatic > Marine > Coastal | place: USA: North Carolina | collected... | reverse complement strand
CTGAAAAAATATTACTTCGAAGTACATATGACTTGACACTTGTCTTTGTCTTGTTTGTATGAAAATGAAATGAAGTTTCTCTCCTCAACTTTTTTTTGATGTTTTTCCTTTCACTTTTATGTAATACCGGTATACTGTAGCCTTTTTTATCCATCATACCTCTTATTCAAAGGTAATATTAATACATATTTCCAGTTGTGAAGTTGTATCAGAGCCAGTAAAAATATGAGTGAGGATTCAAAAAGTAACATTATCGCAGTTCAGAATAATGAAGGGCATTTTTCTGAGCAGAAAGAAAAGCAAACCGAGGAGAATTTGACTCCTAAGTTGGAAGATGCTCAAGCCAAACAGGATTTGACTAGCGAAATCGTCGAAGATAAAAAGACCGAGGAATCATATGAGCTTAAAGAAGCTCACGTCAAGGAACCCCTACAAAATGAAAAAGCTGAAACTTCAGTAAACAAGGAGCTTAACGGTGCCAAAGCTAAGGAGGATTTGGATTTGCCTAATGGAAGCGTCAACTCTCAGCCACAAAAGATTTTTCTGGCAGCTGATGATCGTCAAACAAAAGATGACGAAGTTGCGAATCATAATGTGCTTACAACTCCTTCGTCCACGAAGACATCAACATTGCGGTCATCGGGGGGAAAATCCTTCTCAACACCAACAGGTGGCTTTTCATTTTTAGACAATTTTATGATGGAGCAGAGAAACAAGAAAACAATGGAAAATGACATGAAAACGCAAAATATGAAAATGTTAAATAGCTACCGTAAAATAGTGGTTGATGACAATTTCTCAGATACTTCCAGTGAAGGTGCTTCTGACCGAAAGATCACAAATCATGATTCATTTTTGAGAAAACAGAAGAAAATAGCGATGAGATTGAAGAAGCGAGAGTCACGTGCTCGTGCGTTGATGGTGGCTGGTGCAAAGTTTACTTATATTCCCAAAACTGAAAGCGAAAGGAAAAATATGAAGAGGTATGAAGAGTTGACTGGTAAAGCGTTTGATGTTAATGACATGCCACTCCATCGCCTAGATGATGAAGTTCTTCTTGAAATTTTTGACGACCAAGAAGGTGAACCTATAATCACGAATGAAATGATTCAAAAACTTCTTGCAATATTCAGTGGCATGAGTGAAGACGAATATCTCAGTGGTCAAACTATCTTCCGTTCGTCATTTTCTGACATTCCATGGGATGAAAAGGAAACGACCGAAGTTGAGGAAGGCGTAAAAGTTGAAGGGAATGAAATGAACGATGATAAACACGAAAAGCCAATGTACAAGGAGTCCAATCATGATGATAGTGTAGATAGTAAGGGGCACATTCTTGTGACCAGTAAGGAGGTATCATCAGGCACCGCTCCTCCATATAGCAGTGATTTGGAAGCCATGATGGAAGATGACCATGGAAGTGCCGAAGGCGCCGAGACAAAAGATGAGTTCACAAAGGGGCGGTCTTTGAAAAAAATGGCTATCTTGTTTTTGTTGTTCGGTTTAGGTGCCGGTATTGCAATTGGGTTCTTCCTTAACACTAGCAATGATAGTAGCGACGGTAATCAAGAAGATACGGAAACCCAAGAAGATACCCAAACTCCTACACCAAATGAGGCTCAACTCATGGAGCGTCAAGTTCTTACGGATTTTTATGCTGCCGCAAATGGCGTGAGCTGGACTGATAACTCAAAGTGGTTGTCTGATGATTCTCCATGCTTTTGGTTTGGTCTCAAATGCGATGATATGGGTATGGTAGAGCGTATTGATTTAGCGGACAACAGTATATCTGGGCAGTAAGTTTAAATCGATTGTCATTAAATATTGGTACCAATCTCATTTTTATTTTCAAAGAGCATTGATTTCAGAACTTGGGCTTTTATCAGAAGTTAAAAATATCATACTTCAAAACAATTCAATAAGTGGATCAATTCCAACAGAAATAGGCACATTGACAAAAATAAAAAAGGTAAAAAAGCAGGTATATTCATAGTACTTTCAAAATATTTTGTACTGATAATTTCTTGCAAATAAGCTTCATTTGTTTTCGAATCCTATAACTGGCTCCATACCGAGTGAAATAGGAATGTTAGGTTCGATGACTTCCTTGATTCTTGACTACATGGAATTAACCGGAACTGTAAGTTCAGGAAAAATGTTCAAATGTTTTAATTCAAATGTTTTGTCGTATACTAATATTTTTGTTGATATTCGTTAATTATATTACTACGACGTCTCTTTAGTTGCCTTCAGAACTCGGCCTTGCTTCCGAATTGAAAAGACTCGATTTTGCATATAACAATTTGCATTCCTCCATTCCTTCTAACTTGGGAGACCTTGCGAATCTCAGTACAATATATGGTCAATCCAATGATATTACTGGATCTGTGCCGGAGGAACTTTGTGCCTTAGAATTGGATCAGTTTGTTCTTGATTGCTTCGAGGAAATTAGTTGTGCTGAAGGATGCTGCAACATATGTTTATGATGGAAAAGAAGGACTAGAGAAATAACATAATACTTTTCGAAAAGCTTTACAAATTGCAAAAATTGACCGGAACTCAAATCATAATATAAAATTAATTACATTTTGAATAGATTTATTCTAAAAGGGGTTTATCGTAAGTCGATTCACCAGTAAAATTATTGTAATAGTACATGTTTCCCATTTCATCATAGTGAGTAGTCCAGACGGTGTTTTCGGCGAAACATTCATTGTTTACATTCTCATTATGACATTTGGAATTGTCAGGATAAATGTCACTTGTGTCAAAGCAAGTTCCCTCATTTCCAGTGAATTCATAATTCTCGATAGATTGGTGAATTGGATTGAATATTCCCGCGTGTGTTCCATTCGAATTCCATGCTCGTGGGCTCACACTCCCGTCTCCTCGTATATTGCAAAATGTGTGATACACTCTTTTCCCGCTCGCGTGAATTTTCTCCCAACAATTGGAACAAAATGGATCGTCGCATTGGATACACCATCTGGATGCTGCTTTATGCTCACATTCTTCACATTCAATCGTAGGCCCGATCGCAAAGTAAGTATGTAATGCTCGCCGTCCTCCTAGAGGATGTGAGGTTTTGAAACAAGTTGTACAATAACAATCGTCGCACTGTTCACAGTGCCGCGTTGCCACCGCTTTATCACATTCAGAGCAGATATTATGCACTATATCCGGTGATCCAATTAGTGGATCGTCAATAACTTTTCCATTTTCTAGAACTAGCTGACTATCGGACTTTGCATATCCGGTCCTTGGTGGTTCCCATAAAGTTGCTTCAGTTTCTACGTCATAATAGTACCAACAGCCTTGTTGATCATTCCAAGCTTCTTTCCATCGTCTAGCATTCAAAATCATTGATTGTTGAAGCTTTTTTGCAAGCTTTCCAACGATTACCTTTGAACTGATTTGACGTACTTTACTTTGTATGCGAACTGCTGCTCTAAACCTTCGTCTTGCAACGGCAACTTGCGCAGCCAACTCAATCTTGGAAACAACAATACGACGATGAGCTCGATAGACACGCTGTAAAACAAGAATCGACTTATTACGTCGTATTTTATTTCGTTCTGATTCTTCTTTCATAAGACGGAATAGATTCTTGCTCAAGAAGACACGTGCATATCTCTGGATGATTTCTGAAGCACGATGTTTCAGATCTTCTTCTTGGAGATGCTCAAGAAGTTTTCTCGCAATGAAACCACGCCAAACCCGTTGAAGTGAACAAGCGCCAACAAAAATTATTTTCTTTTCTCGTCGTACGGCTGAAAGGGCCCTTCCTTCCACTCCCCGAACTAATCTCTGTATCTTAATGATAGCCTTCTTTTTCCGATCCAAGCATTTCAAATTTTCAACAATTTTCTTCGATAGGTAGCATCGATACACACATTGGAAAGAAACCACTACGCGCAATAGTTTTCTCTGATATTCTAATTTTGCTCGGAGCTTTACCGCAACAAGCTTTCTGAAATAGGATTGAATGTAGACAGCTACACGATTCTTCCTATTAATTCTTAAGTCGCAAATCTCTTTCTTTGACGCTATTATTAGGGCGAAGCGTTGTAACAAATGTGCTGACTTCGCCCGTAGTTTTTCAATTTCTTCCTTTCGGCCTTCTTTTACGTGCAATATCCACGCGTCTTGGGAGTATAAAATTTTGCGACGATTTATTATGCTTTTGGCATACGCGAGCTTCATGATACCTTGATAATACAAATACTTTGCCCATTTTTGCATAAGGATAATTGACAGAGCTTTGCTTCGCCAAACTTTGAAACAGAGCTTCATCGGATTCAATATAGCAACTAATCCAACAATACTAATCATACGGTGGGCGGCCCAAGATTTGAAACGTTTATTGGCCTCAGGGAAACGATTTCTTGATGATCTATGCAGTGAATACTTGACCACATCAAAACACATATCCTGAATTTTGAAAACATCTTCTCTTATGTTTTCTTCAATGGTTTGTACGTTTGCTATTGATCTATTAAATTTTGAATTCAGTGCCTCCTTCAAGTTATGTGATGAAGAAATGTTCGATAAGGTGATATCAAGGGTTCGTTGTCTGTGTCTGTCAACATCGATGAATATTCCATTTAGTGATTCCTTTGACTTAAAAAGCTTAACATTTCCATTGTTTTTCTTTGCAGGCTCATCTTTGTAAACACCTTGATCATATTCTTTTGGCAAATTTGTATCCCTCCTACATGGTCGGCGACGATTTTCTAAAATTTCGTTTTCTTCTCTGCACAGTAGCCGAAGTAAGTGACCGCATTCCTTTCCCTTCGTGGCCAGGTTATTCTCAAAAGCATGAAGCTCGTCGTTTGACAATTCTAATATTTCTTTCATTTCCTCGACTTCGCGTCGTTGCTCTTTTAATAATTCAATTGATTGCACTGGTGAAGGACAGAACGCTTGAAACGAGCGTGAGTCCTGAAAATGCGACACCACTTCTATTTTATCCCACTCATTTTCGTAAATTAACTTGCTTTTGGCAGCAGAAGAAACATTTGATAAGGACCTTCCATAGGAAAGGTCAAGATAGAATGTTTTCTCGCGTTTATTTTTGTTCATTTAGTAAGTCGCATGAATACCACTCCATTCCAAAAAATACATAACTTTTACTACATTTTTAATGTGAAGGCATATCCACGACGAGAGTGAAGGCTGAGGAAGGGAGTAACAATGAAACGCATGCTTTGTCTTTTCACAAAAAAAATAGTTTGTGTACATACATTTTACATTTGGTCAGATTTCGTGTAAAAAGAAAAAACCGTGCATCACCGTCTTGGTCTTTTTTAACGGTTGTACGTCATCTTTGACACTCTCTGCGATTTCAGAGATTCCTACGCGATACGATATACGATTCGCTGAGAGTGCCAACCAAGGGTCGTAGGTCGTACAAGGCATGAGGCAGTACATACATGTATCACATATCAATCATAGAGAGTGTAAGGTTTCAATGATATTTAGTGTGTAGAGTTGATGCGCTCACTACACTACCCGCTACTTAAAAAATGACCAAAGTGTACGAGATGGCAATGCTGCAGGCAGATCCGTTGCGTAATTTTCAAAAATGAGTTCACCGACATTGGGTGCCACGACGCTGGAAAACGTGCGCCTCATGTGGTAAACGAGTTATAGGTTAGACTACTACGAGTTGGAAGGGCAATAAAATGATGCACGAAGACAAGATTATGGAAGTAAATGAAGAATTAGATGGGATGGACGATGAGTTCAATGGTTTAAGAGAGGAGTCATCCCGTTCTGCTACTACAAATGGGTCAGTTTGTACGCCTGGTCATCAGTGTGTCAGTGCAGGAACGATGGTTGGATTGAATAATACATGCTTTACAAAGGCGAACTGTCATCGCGTCGTACATAGCTTATTACTAAGGATTTTTTTCGCTACATGTATTTATTTATGTCTTTTTATTCTTGACTCAGCATCGCCCACGCTATCAAAAGTTATCATAATTTATATTGGCTCTATCATTGGTGGATCGTTATGCTTAGGGGTAGTTCCCGCCCTAGTTGGCATGATTGCTGTTGGGATTATCTTGAGAAATATGGAATGTTTTCATTTTATTAGTGATCAAAACGAACGTGCTCTGTCAGATATGTCGTATAATGTCATACGGACTGTCGCATTGTCTGTAATCTTAATGAGAAGTGGCATGGAGCTTAATTTATCGGCAATGCAAAAGATGGGAGGATGGAAAACGGTAATTTATTTAACTATTTTACCATGTACATTTGAAGCTGTATCAGTGGGTGTTAGTTCACATCTTCTTTTGGGTATGCCAATCCTACTTGGTTTCACTATGGGATTTATTTTGTCCGCTGTTTCTCCCGCAGTCGTTGTTTCTGGAATGCTGAACCTTATTAATGACGGTTATGGAGATAAAGTGCCTTCACTAGTCATAGCATCAGCCTCCATGGATGATGTTATTTCAATATCTGGATTTGCGATATTTTGCGATCTTTTTCTAGATATGCAAAAGGGTCATGATACGGGATTTGTGCAAAATATTGTTCATGGGCCTTTAATTATTGCGTTAGGTTTGTTATTAGGTTGTTTGGGTGGTGCAATTCTCTCATTGGATATCATATTCGACTGCAAGTGGAAAAGAAATATGGCAATCCTTATAATTGGCCTGTTGATAACATTTGGTACTGATAAAGCGCATTTTGGTGGAAGTGGCATGCTTGCATGTATCGTACTTGGTGTTGTATATAGATCTTCCTGGGTGTTGGAACATATCTCTAGTAGCAACAATATTGAATTATCCGATTGTGTTGATGATATCACGTCGTTTCTAAGTATTTTATGGGAACAAATATGTGAACCGACTTTGTTTGGGTCGATTGGTTATGCATTGGACGTAAATGGTATGAAAAACGAAACGATACTACTACATGGCACAATTATTGTTTTAGGACTATCTCTGCGAATTTCGTCTGCTTATTTTGCTACTAATCGAGCAAACTTTTCGAGTCGAGAACGATTATTTATTGCGTTTTCGTGGATCCCAAAAGCTACTGTGCAGGCTGCGTTATGCTCGCTTCCTCTAAACGCTATAAAAGAGAAAAACCTTGGTGAGGAATATGAAAAATACGGATTAGATATAATCAACGTCGCGATACTAAGTATTCTACTGACAGCACCGATTGGAGGAGCAGTAGTGCAATATTTAGGTCCTTACTTGTTGGAGAGATCAAATAATTCTTAAATAAAGTATCGCTAACAATGAAGTTGTTCTTTGGCCTATGAATCCTATTAAATTTCTCATGAACAAAGTAGTTTCGCATATTACCCTTCTTCACAATGTACAGAGAGATTGAAAACAACTCACATCAATATTTGCGCAAAGTCTTTTCTCCCCACGACTCCAGATCTAACCCTAACCTGGGAATGTCATCTAGAATCGAAAAGGCAAAAATATTGAACTATTGATTGGGTGATATAATCGAAAGTTTTTATGCTGTAAATTTCTACGAAAACTGCGACTCTTGCTGCATATTTTGCAAAGATCTATAGTAATCAACCTGGTATGCTTTTACTCAACAGCCTTTTAATTTTCAATATTGAATTAAAGATTCTGCGTATCCTTGGTGCTATTAGTTTATACTGTTCAGGTCATATAACATATACCTGGTTGATAACAATGAGCGCGTAAATACCATTAAACCTTTCTCTATATCTACAAGTTGTTTACAAGAAAACTATTGGTTGTTGGTGAGGAGTTGACGACGTACACACATCTTCCAAACGTGCCAACAGATACGTCTTTGCACCATCGGCGTCGAAGTCATACGGGGAAAATGTAGTTTCTCTAACCTCATCATAGTCAGATTTATCTAAATTCGAAGGCGAAACCTTTGAAACAACTTCACCTTCATTCAAAGACTCTTTCTTAGTTGACGAATTATTGCAGAGAGCAACGGAATTATGCCCGACGTCAGACTCCACCTCAACGTATGTTTCTTCTCTTGACGATTCGCTACATCCTTCGAATCGCTGCATCTCATCAACGTCTTGGTCACCAGTCGCAGTATTAGGTATTAAGAGCCCGTCTTCTTGTGCTTCAGGAGCCTTTTTCAGCTTTGTACCATATGATGAAATATCTACAGGCTCGCTCTCACTGCCGAAACTTTGCGATTTACCGTAGACATACTCAGTTTCAAAGCTTCCAAAATAAAAAACAATCTTGTCCTGATTTTCCTCTATCGATCTATTTTTATCGTTTTCTACACCTGAGATGATTTGGTTATCCTGCGGATTGCATTTTTTATCTTTAGCTGCTGGTGAAGATCCTGGTGCGTATGTATTCGTAAAATCATCTTTTTCCAAATATGAATTATCTTTGGTTTGGTGCTTATTATTTACAATGTTCTGGATCGGTTCCATTAGAGAGAGGTGACCGGCATCATTTTTAGCACCGTCACAATGTTGTTCAATTTCAATCTCATTGTAGATCGGCTCCATGATAGTGTTTTCCCTGCAAAAACTATCTTCTACTTCCATTCTCAGTCCTTTCTTGTTTTTGTGATGACATTTGGTCTGAATCGATTCTTTTGGAGCAACGTCAATGTGGAATCTAGCTGCGGCAACTTCCGTTCCCTTGTCGTCTTTTCCAGAAAACACAACAGACGCATCATGAAAACGCCCTTCGACCCTAGGAGCATCTTTAGAAGAATTCGTTAAGGCTCCAATCATACGTTCTTCTAAAGAACTCTCTTCATCTGAAGATGAAACAGATATTTCAGCCGCTCTTGGTTCGCGAGAAATGTCATGCTTAGAAAGCATGTTTTGGCATTTCTTTTTTTACTCTTTTTGCCCTTCCTACTAATGCCCTTTTGTACATCAGATATAATTTCGTTGTCGACAGATTCGTTGTCATTTTGTTCCATATCAAGTTCCTTCAATAATTCCTTTTCTGATTGCTCCGCGAACCACACTCTATACTTTTCTTCAAAGTAGAGGAACATGCTTAGAGTTGCCAAATGCTTCAGCCGGTCCTGAATATTTGTAACATTTTTTGTACAAAGTATACCATTTTCAAAATCGTTGACAACACAACGTAACGTCGTAAACGTCATGTAAAAATGTAGTATGTGATGGTAGCACCAGAACAAGTTTAGCTTACAATTTAAATTGTTCCTTCCATCAACACTTCCGCTCCCTGAACGAAAAGCTATGAGAGAATGTCGACACTTCGAGATTAATGTATATCAACTTACCGCAGAAACGAAATTCTCTTAGTTTTGTTTCATAATTTTTAGAAAGAGAGGAGAAGTCCACTTTGAACTTTTCAATACTACGATCTGGAATCTTTATTTTGATGGTTTTCATTTTGGTCTGCACGAGTTTCATAGCATTGATCGCAAGTCTTTTTAACTCTTCGCACTCAACTATTGTAGAAGAAGATTCGCCATTTGGCTTACGCTGTGTATCGAATGCATCGTTCAAAATCGATTGATAAAATTCACCTTCTGCAAATTGGGGCAATCTATATATATCTTCCCACACTATTTTGTAGGCTTGCTTAAATTGATGAATGAAGAACGGAATGTTTCCCGACATATCATCATCGGAAAGTACTTGATATCCTGCACACGCTAATTCTTCATCTTTATCCAACGTTTGCATATTTTTTGATGAAAGAGGTCGACATTCGATGATGGCATTGCAGTACTCAGTTACGAAGTCGTGGAACGAAAATATGACACCAAATTTCAATCGTAGAACAGCTGCATATGCTCCGCGCAGAGGAGGACTAACCATTAAGAGTTTGTTTAAATCTGTCGTATTCTCACCAGCTAAAAAATCGGAATAATATTGCGAGTTTTTGCATCTTAATTTCTCCAAAGAACTAGCTAAATGATTCCACAAATCCGAGATATCATTATCAGTTATGAAGTAGGGATGAGGTTGCTCCTTCGAATGAGAATGCTTATTACTTGTCGATACGCTCATGAGCATTGGGCGGATATGTTCTTCCATTATTCTAAAGACAGCATTACTATCATTGAAAAGGTAATCGCATTGTCTATGAATTTCGTTTTTGTCGTCTGGAAGATGCAAGAAGCGGTGAGACTTGAGAATATCAAGAACAATTGAGCTCAGAAATTGCAACCAGTCCTTCATTGAATCGTCGTATCTGAAGTAAAAATGAACAAAAGGATCAAAGTCACTTGTACAACCTTTGTTGAACGCTTGTGTCCAGGGCGAGGAAGATGACACATGTTTGTTGCTCTGAGGACGAGAAACTTTTGAATGCCATTGCTCTCGTACGCTCAAACATTCAAGTTTCGAAGTATTACATTCATTTTGCAAAAGACGAAGCTTCGCTGAAAACCATTGGACACTCAAAACTTTGCTAGTGAAATTTCGATAACGTGAATTTTCTTCTTCACAAAGCTCTTTCTCGTTCTGGACCTCGCGCTCTTTTTTATAGAATCTTAGATGGTTTGCTGTTGCTGATATAAATTGTGGTGTCAATGCAGGAGGACGAGATGCTCCACTTGCATCTATAGTGCCATCACCAAAGATGTGCGGGATTATTCGAAGAACGTCTTCACTATCGGCTCCTTTATCATTATCGAATTGCTTATCCCGCAACAACGAAACATGATATGTTCCAGAAGAGTCATTATTCTCGCATGATTCGCCACATTCTAAATCTTCTAACGATCTGGCACTACTATTTTGGACTGGAACAAGATTTGTCATGTCCGTCAACGTAATCATACCGCCTGCGAGACATTTACCAAGACCCTGATCTCCAGCAACTGCGTTCCTACATTGTTCACAAGCGATGGTTCGATCGATAATCTCTCTCAAATTTCTCACCGGAATACTCATTTTACGAGCTACCTCAGCATTATCTCGACAGAATGCCTCCAACAATTCTTTGTCAACATCGGGTCCAATAATTTTGGATCGTTTCGTCAAAGTTGTACTGGTGGCGCTTGAAAAGTCATCAAAATTGTGTAAATTAAAGTTGATCTCAGACAAAAGCGGGTCGTGTTTGGTCGTAAGAGTATGAGTGACATTGTTTCGACCGGCATTTTTCCTATTATTACTACTACTGCTGTTGCTCGATCTGCCACTGGTCTTTTTCTTTCCACCTCTCCCTTTCTTTCGGTTGCTACTACTCATTTTATCACAATTCCTAATATTATAAAATACAAGTTAATTTGGATGGCTTTAAGTTTCGAGTAGTTATGGTTGATTGTGCTTAGTTTCTATTTTCTATGCAGCAGATACTTTCCATTTCCCTGTCCAGTAAATTAAATACGTAGATATCAAATGTAGTCTGTAGTCTGTTAGCGGTGAACCAATCGAAAATCGAAAATGAACGTGGATGTGCTGATGTGCTGGATGCTGGATGTTTTATAGATGTGTACGCGTGATCTTGAAGGGTGACGTACTGACGTACAACCAAGTAAATTTATACCTCTCTAGAGTACAAGAGTAGAAATTAATATATGCATACGCTCGTACGAGTACAGTTAAAAAAAACCAACTGGGTGTG
>Ga0213867_1001201_pt1 | contig 11572 bp, 23 predicted proteins | sample PICome_12_FD_160120 | JGI IMG/M metagenome (GOLD analysis project Ga0213867, IMG submission 160120) | Coastal seawater microbial communities near Pivers Island, North Carolina, United States - PICO540 | ecosystem: Environmental > Aquatic > Marine > Coastal | place: USA: North Carolina... | reverse complement strand
GGTTCATGTCGCGTTGCCGCAACTCCTCACCAATACCGCAAGCTTCGTTGTCGAGTTCATAAACACCCACGTTGAATGGGTATTCTTTTTCGACAGCAACAAAGACGAATCGTGCTGCTTTAGTGCCCTGCAGATAGTGCATCTGCTGGACGTGATACCTCCACTTGGCAACGCTTGAAGCAAAGCCTTTTGGCGAAGCATCTTGCGTTGTTTTGAGGTCTATAACAATATCACCGTTCCACCAATCAGGGCGACACTTGCAACGTAAATCAAACTGTTCATCATCCCACCAAACTGATTGCTCAGCTTTGCCTTCTGATAACAACCAGGCAGCTTCAGGATGATTACGAACAGAGTCGCACATTGCTAGGGCTTGATCCCATTGAGCCTGCGTTACAGGTTCAATGCCTTTCTCGATCAACTTGTTGTAAGTTGTGGAGCCTTTGCGTGTGGCGCAGACTGCATAACGTCGATCAAGATCGTCAGGTTCGAGCACTGCTGTATGGACGAATGTCCCCAGCTTCATCGCATAAGTTGGCTCTGATGGTGGCCGATTTGGGTCTAGGTACTTTTTGAAGTAGGTGTGCGGGTTGTGGGAGATTGCGTGGAGGTGTGATGCTGAAATTGCTGGGTCGGCATGGTACTCAGCATTAGAGATCATTGAGTGTATGCCAGTGCTAGCGAAGGGTAACACGGTCATTTTGACCCCGCAAGCGCTTCGCACGCCTTGATAACACCAGCTTCGCAGTCTCTTTGGGTTAGATCATCCAATGTTTGCGTAAGCGAATACCAGAACGCCCAGCCAAACAATGCAATGACGATGACAAGCAATGGAGTGTGTTTCATGGTTAGAATTCGTGGGAACTTTGCCATAAGGCGAAGGACAAGTCACCCGCAGCGGATCGGGTGTGAGGGGCGTCAGGTGCGCGAGCCGGTCCTAGTCCGCAACTATTGAAACGGTGCGTGACAAGCGATCATCCCTGCGCCATTTGATGTTTTTAAGCGGCACAGGTTTTTCGCGTGTTTGACGTGTGTAAAAGCGATGCTGACAATCAAGGCATTCACGCAAACGAACTAGGTCATAGGTGCGACGTTCGTTGAGGTTGCTTTTTACCTTTGTAGGGCCAAAGCATTCAGGACAAGTTGGAATTGAAAAGCTGGCTGGCATTACTGAATTTCGGTTTCGACGGTGTAGGTGAAACCAGCAGCGACAGCATCACGAATTAATGATTTGCGTTCTTTTTCGTCTGTGGCCCATTCAGTCCACTGCAGGCGATCATCAATGAATGCTTTTACGTAGTAGACCGTTTGTGGATCTGATTCTTGAAGCTGTTTACCGCGATCAAGCATGTTCTGCATGAATTCGTAGTGATCAAGGGTGATGGTGTGAAAGTCCATTAGAAGCGCGGGAGTTGTGGTGCAGGCTTGTTCCAAGCTGGTGGCTTGAGCGGAAGTGTTTTTTCGCCCGGAAGAACCGGGCGTTGCTTGCGGATGATGGTGATCATGCTTCGTGTGCGGTGAAGGTCTCAGCTTCCCAAGACTTGACGCCAAATGTGCGTTGCCCCTTCCATTCCTTGTTCAGGTATTCAGCAGCGGTTTCAGCGGCTTCGCGGGTCTTGTAAACCATGCCGATGCAAATGCCGTTGCTGGTGACTGAGTGGAAAGTTGACTGAGTGGTGAAGGTGATCATCGGGGTGCTCCCTTGACTGATCTAAAGATATACGAGCTTGCCCCCTTGTACACCCATTGTGTGCAGGTTCAACGATTGGCACGCAGTTGGCTTTCAAGTCCAACCACGATCCCAACCAGCAGCACCAGCGTCAAGCCACTGCAGATGTAAAGCGTCATGCGATAGACCATCTCCTAGCGGTAGTTTGACTGCACTTGTATCTGATGGCGATTTTTTCCAGGTTGCACCATTTCGGCGCAGGCGTTGAATGCGAGTGTGACGCGATTCAGTGGCCCAAAGCAACAAGACCAACGGGAACAGCACCACAACCAGCACCCACGCGAAGAAGCAGGTGGTCATGATTCAGTTGTGAATGGGGTGGTGGTTGATCGCAGCTCATCCACCAAAGCTGGCCCTTATCGTGTCCAGGGCGGAGAATCCAGCGCCGATCTATCTGGCTTGTGGCGTGAACCCACTATACACGCGATTCACCCCATTGCGACGTGATCAGCGCCATTGCTCGATCTGTTCTTCCGTCAGGCGTGGTGCTTCAATCTGAAAGCTCATCACCACAGCACCCGCAATAGCAATTATTAAAGCGAGCCATGTAACTTTTAATAAGCAGTTACCCATAAAAAACAAACCGCATGATCGAAGTATGCAGAAGCTGTGCTGTCACGAACAGCATTTCAGGCAAAACCCATTTAAGTTAACAAGTAACCGTTGCTACCAAAACCCATGAACGTGCTTTCACTCCTCCAGCGCAAAGAGCAAAAGCAGCAACTGCTCAAGGTCGCACAAAAGCAATCACTGCAGCCTTCACAGCTCTGCTATCGCGGTGTTTGCTACTCAACAGTCAAAGTGCAATCACGGTGATCAATGCACCAGGCGGTTCACTGCCTATGCAGTACCGCTTTTCTGCATTCAGACTCACAACAAGACTGTCGTCGGCAAATACACCACCATCGGTCAAAGCATCAAGCGTTGACCGGCAGCATTTATCAATGTCATTCCGTTTCACGACACAGTGCTTCGGCGCTGCTGCCTTTAGCTGCCCATTTGTTGTGAAATGTGCCCTTGGTCGTCGAAAGCGAAATATCACGGACACGCTGCAAGCGCCAGTCAATAGCTCTGCTTTTTGATCTTTCATCTGATGCTGTGCTGAAGCTGCAACAGCCTGCCTCCATGGCTTGACCCTTTTGCTGGCCTCAATTAGTCTTCCGCTGCCCACATGGCGCTTACTGCCTTGTGGTGCTGGTTCAATGTCGCTCACAGCGATATGGATCACTGTCATCCTTCATTCATTTCTTTGCATAGCATGACGGCAAATCTCAGCCTTCCACAGTCAAGCGGTTCAAATTTCGCATTTCAAACAGGAACGATCATTAGCCTTTGCCCTGGCAAGAACTTTTTCTACACGCACGTTGCCGGGCAACTGTGCATGACATGGCTTGATGACGACAAGACCCTGAAAAAGGACATGCTGCGTTGCGGCGACAACGTGTCTCTGATGGGCGTCGTCGAAACCACCGATGGTGGTAGAGCACCGATCAAAGGCAACTGCGTTCCGCTCCCATTGCAGATTGATGCGTTGAAGCGTTCCATTGAATATCGCATTGCAAAGCAAGAAACAGTTGAGACGGTTGAAATCAAAGAACAGCAGATTCCTGTTCAGCAATCTGTAGAACGTGCAGATATTGGCAGGAAACCTCGCGTCACAATCACCGAAGATTTCTTGGCTGATTATGTCGCTGAATGGGCTGCAGCGATGAACTACACCACAGCAAATGCTGCGTCTAAAGCAGTGATGGACATCATTCGTGCCGCAATGCGTGCAGGGATCAAGCCGGAGCAAGCATGAAAATAGATAATTCTCCGATTGTAAAAAGATGGGGCCCTTGGATTCTTTCAGAAGATGGTTTCCTTGAAAATGTTGACATCCATAGCGGGGTTCCAAGCGAGCGTCCTCTTCGCGTTTTTGCCGACATTTCTACTATTAGAAATCTTGCACACAGAGATGAGCTTTTGTGGTATTTCGCTAGAGAATTACTTTACAACTCCAATCAATATGAATCGTACAAAATGGTTCTTGATATTTTTCGTGAGATATTTCCTTTAGCGGGCAAGCAATGGAATCCAGAAAACTCTGCTCATTGCATAAACGAATACATACGGAGAAGCAGTAAACAAAGATCTCGCTTAAAGCCGTCTTTGCGTTTTAAAATTCTTAATCGCGATTTATATCGTTGCCAAGCTTGCGGCGCTACTGCTGCAGACGGCGCAAAATTGCACGTTGATCACATCCTGCCCGTATCAAAAGGGGGCACAAACGAGGAGTCAAATCTCAGGGCGCTGTGCTCTGAATGCAACATCGGTAGAGGCAATCGCTATGACACCTGAACAACGCAAGCAGCTTCTCGCCGCACTAATCAAGGATCGTGATCAAACACGCGAAGCCCTTGAATTCATCAAGCAGCAAAAGCAACACGAAGAAACCATGTACTGGGAAACCGGCATGATTCGTGAAACCACACGGTTTGATGATTCACAACTCAGGCGTCATGCTGATGTTCTTTTTATGCAGCATGAACAAACCCTGAAGGCGTATTTCAATACTGTGGAATCGCCGTAGAATCAACAGCACGCAATAAAAAAGCCAGGGCTGCCACCCTGGCTCATGTGCAACACCCCTTCTCAACCAACAAACAAACGTTCATTGGTCACAACCAGAGGTTAGCAGATGCCAAGCAAAGTCAGTGCAAGCGGATTCGCTGCACTTCCATACAAGCTCATGGATCAAGCCGATGCTGCTACATGGGCGGTTTATGCCGTCTTGCATCGTCACGGCTGGAATTCAGATCAAGGGTGCTGGACATCGCTAGAGACGATCCGCACTGAAACAGGCATCAGCCGCAAGGTGATTCAGCGTTCACTTAAGTGGTTAAAGGACAGCGGCTGGGTTGAAGCGCAAAAACGTCCTGGTTACAGCACGGTGTATTTCGTCAAAACCGATGCACCAGCAAAGGTTTCACCTAGGGCGAAAATGACCCAGGTCGAATTTGACCCGGGTCAAAAACGACCTAACCCCCAGGGCGAAAACGACCTAACCCCTAGGTCGAAAACGACCTACGAACAAGAACCCAAGAACAAGAACCCAAGAAATAAAACCCAAGGCGCAAGCGCCGAAAACGGGAACAAGGATCCAAATCGACTCAAGAAGCTGCCAGCATCGTCTGTGCCAAGTGATCTAAGTGGTTGTGGTGACTTGCTTATCGAGTTCTGGGCTGTGAAAAAGGGCGTGCGTTCAACACCAGTGCTCAACCGCATCTGCAAGAAGCTGCTCAGCATGACTCCACAACAGCGTCAGGAAGCCCTAGAACGTGCCATAGCCTCTGGTTGGGGTGATGTATTCGCACCGCGCAAACAAGCCGGTTACAGCCCCGTACAGGAGCCTGAACACAAGCATCCAGCACATCGTGTCTTCACTGCTGATCGTGGTTTTGATGATCAGCCCACAACAAACCCAGTCCTTAAGGATTTCTTTTAATGAAACCCGCTGTATTTGATGTAACCTCAGTCCGCCTGAAACTCAGGCACATGGTTGACAACAATTACGTCACAATCGATCAACTTGATGAACCATCACCTGGCTTTAAATTAAACATGAATGTTTCATTGCATCACTTCCCTTCTGGGTATCGCGGTGTCCGACATCAAAATCTTCTTCGCAATTCATGATCATGATCCTTTCTGAACTCTTAGACGTGTCTAAACGTCAAGATCCAGTTGTTGATTCACTTTGCGAAATCCTTGATGAAGCAAAAGCAATCGCTGCTGCAATTTCTGACAATGCAATCGAAGAGCAACGTCCAATCCCAAAAGACTTGCTACGATCTTTCAACAATGACCTTGAACGCATCAAGGCTCATCTTTTGACTGCTGCTGATGTCCCTGAAAAAATTCACACTTCGTCTTGATGAAAAAGACATTGAAATCATCGACAAACTTGCTAACGAACAAAACAGCTCACGCGCCGACATCATCCGCAATTCACTGCATCAAAAATCAATCACCACTGATGCTTTGCATCAGGTGACAACTGCCATTCGTAAACGCTTTCATGGTATCTTCACTGCACAACAAGCAGAACAAGCCGCAGCAATCGCAATCTTCACCATCGCATCTAATCAAAACCAATGACTGAAACTAATTACTTGGCCAAAAAAACTAATGAATCAACAGATGACATTCGCTCTGCGCTTTGGCACATTGCTGCAGCCTTAAATGGCATCAAATTAAAACTTGATCAACTTGACACGACGACAGAAGCCCTTATTGGAATCGCTAGTTCGATTAAAGCTTTTGCTGGCCCTTACTTGACAGAAGATGATCCCAATGGCAAATATCAACGCCACATCGACTTGCTTGAAAAACAAGTCGCTCTTATGGAAAAAAAAGAATACATGCGCGAATATAGAAAATAATTTGCGTAGCATCCTCAACACCTACGACGACTTCTACACAGCCCTGTATCACGATCGCCTCAACCCTCAACCGCAAAATGAGCAGCAGCTACTTTCACGATTGGATTAGTGACATTGCACCACAAGCAATGCAACCTGTGCTACCCGAAGCGCAGGACACTGAAGCAATGATGGATCGCGTCATCCTTCTAGAACTCCTCTATCACCTAGACAAACGCCACGATCAAAATCACCCGCATCACAACACTTACACCGGTCTCTGGCAAAAATTTCAAAACAATGGCAACCATCTCTGAAAAGTACATCGGCAACCACGAAGTGCACACTTCCCCACGCGGTGCTAAATACATCATCACCGATGATGGCCGCAAACTCTACATCTCAAGCACCAACAAAACCTACCGCCGTAGCTTCAAACCACGCCCTGGTGCATTCGCTCGTTTCCTAAATGCACAAAACTCGGTATAGTCAGTGCAAATGCAAGCTTTCACTACGTGACAAGCATTAACGATCTTAAATCAGATCATAAAAACGCTCGTAAACGCACGAATCAATCTGCAGAGCTGATTCAGGAATCAATCAAGCGTTACGGTGCAGCCCGTAGCATCGTCATTGATGAAGACAATCGCATCCTTGCAGGCAATGGCACCATCGAAGGCGCAAAGGCTGCAGGCATCAAAAATGTACGCATCATCGAAACAGCAGGTGATGAAATCATCGCCGTTCGCCGCACTGATCTAACAGAACACGAAAAGGTAGGTCTTGCTTTAGCGGATAACCGCACCAGCGACTTATCAGACTGGGATGCAGAAATGCTGCATCAGCTCAGTCAAGAACAAGACATTAGCCCGTGGTTTGATGATGACGCATTAGCTGAGCTTGGCATTGAATCACCTGATTTTGATCCTGCATCAGAAGATGATCAAGGCCAGCTAGACAAGCTGGATAAAAAAGAAATTGATTGCGTTTGCCCTGCTTGTGGTCATGAGTTCATTAAACAAGTCTGATTTACGCATTGATTGGGCTTCGCATGAAGCTGCAAAATTTGCTTGTGAAAACTGGCATTACAGTAAATGCTTGCCAGTTGGAAAGTTAGTGAAGGTTGGGGCATGGGAAGATGGGAAATACATTGGCTGCGTTATTTTTGGGCGTGGTGCCAATAAATCTCTTGGCACTCCATATGGGTGTGATCAAACTGAATCTTGCGAGTTAGTGCGTATTGCCTTGCGTCAACATAAAACACCAGTCTCAAAAATTATGGCAATAAGCCTTAAATTTCTAAAACGTGCAAACCCTAAAATAAAAATGGTTGTTTCTTTTGCTGATTTAGAGCAAGGCCATCATGGGGGAATCTATCAAGCCACGAATTGGATATATGTCGGCAAGTCAAACGCAGCAGACGAATACATATACAAAGGCAAGCGCTGGCATGGCAGGGCTTTTAGAAAGTCCTTTGGCTCTCACACAAAATATTTAGACAAAGGCTTGCAAATTGTGCCAGGCTCTCGCAAGCACAGATACTTGATGCCTTTAAATGAAGAAATGCGTGCTAAACTTGAACCGTTGGCTATGCCATACCCCAAGCGTGAGAAGCAGGCGAATGTCGGGACCACCGATACAGCGACGGTGCAACTCCGATCCTCACGCTCCAATTCTTTAAAAAACAAAGCTAACCTTGAAACAAAGGAGGTTAGTTAATGCCTGCACATCGAGGCACAAAACAACAAACTATGGAACGTGCAAATCGTTGTGCACGGATCCTTGCTAATGGCGGAAGGCGCTCTGATTGCATTCGGTTTGCTGCAGACGCTTGGGGTGTATCATCACGAACAACTGATGTTTACATTAAAAAAGCACGTGAGTTAATGCGGCAAGATTGGGACATGGAACGGTATGAAATGGTGTCTGAATTGTTGTCGCAGGCTTCTACTTTGCAGATGGAAGCTCGTAAACGCGGGCAGTTATCTGTGGCCCTTGGCTGTATCAACACTGCTGCCAAACTTGCTCAACTTGTGTCATGACTGAAGAATTCTGGTACGAAGCAACAGAAGATTCGATGTATCGCGTCTATATGAAGATCGACGGTGTGACAGCATGTTGCACTGTGTCGTCCATGCACTTGATTGAAGAAAAGCGTGCGCAACTGCGGGGGGCATGTTTGCGTAATGTCGATTCTTGATGCTGTCCCTGAGGGGAACGTTCTGCAAAAGCTGGGTGAAGCCCATGCGTTGCAAGATGCAAACGAGCTGTTAGATCGCATCAAGGATGATCTGCATCCAGGACAACTTGACTTTGTATCAGATCAAGACTCACAGATCTTGGCAATATCTGCTGGTTACGGTGCAGGCAAAACCAAAGCACTATGCGCCAAAACCCTTGCGCTAGCCATTGCCAATCAAGGTTTCATCGGTTGCGTCATGGAACCAACTGGCCCGTTGATTCGTGACATCTGGCTGAACGACTTTGACGACTTCCTAGAGCATTACGAAATCCCGCATACCTTCAGAGCTTCACCATTGCCAGAATACGTTTTGCATTTGCCTGGTGGTGATACAAAAATTCTGTGCCGTAGCTTTGAGAACTACCAACGCATCATTGGTTTGAACCTTGCGTTTTGCTGCGCTGATGAGGTGGACGTTGTAAACACCGCGATCACATCAAGAGCCTTCCCCAAGATTCTTGGTCGTTTGAGATCCGGCAACACTAGACAATTTGCGGCAGCATCGACGCCAGAAGGCTTTAAGTGGTTGTACAACGAGTTTGGGGCTCCGGATGCGCTCAAACGTCCAGACCGAAAGCTGATCAAGATGAAGACTGTAGATAACCCACATCTTCCGCCAGATTTTATTGAACGATTAAAAGCTAACTACGACCCAAGCCTGCTGAAAGCGTATCTTGACGGTGAGTTTGTAAATCTGAACACAGGGCAGGTGTATGACAGATTTGATCGTGAAAAACATGTAATCAAATCGTTCGATGCTGGCAATGAACCCTTACACGTTGGCGTTGACTTCAACATCGGCAACATGAGTGCGGTGATCGCAGTACGCACACCCGATAAACTCATCGTCATCGAAGAAATCAGAGGTGGTCATGACACAGATGCCATCGGACAAGAAATTAAAAGACGCTATCCCCACCGTCAGCTCTATGCCTACCCTGACGCATCAGGCGGAAATCGAAGCACGAACGCCAGTAGAACCGACATCGAGATTCTGCAAAGCTACGGATTCAGCAATCAATCAGAAAGGTCAAACCCTCCCGTGCGCGATAGGGTGGCTGCTGTTCAAGCTGCTTTGGAAAACGGGAAAGGACAAGTAAGGGTGCAGATTACGGAAAACTGTAAGCGCACGATTGAATGCCTGGAGCTGCAAAGCTACAAGGAAGATGGCACCCCAGACAAAGATGCCGGATATGATCACATGAACGATGCCATCGGTTACATGGTGTGGCGCTTGTTTAATCCGTTGTATGCAAGAGCAGGTCGTGGAACCGGCATCAGGATTTACTAGACAACTTATTGAACAAGAGGTAACTTTAGCTCTGTTCACCTTTTGTTCATTGAACATGCTTGAAGGCGCAGACTTGATTGCTAAGACTAAAGCAATGGCCGATGCTTCCCGTTCGGATCTTGTTCGGGAATGTGGGTATGTCACGATTAAAGAAGACGGCACCGAACGGCTCAACTTCGTCACCTTTTACGAAGCACTGCTGAAGGCGAAAGGCGTTGACCTGAAACCTAAAAAGCGTATGGGCCGTAAGCTCACGCACAAAACCAAGGTGCAATCTGATGGCAAAGTGATCGTGGGTAGTGCCTACATCGAAGGCATGAACCTTGATCCTGGCACCACGTTTGACATCAAGGTAGGCCGCAACAGCGTTGTTCTAACTGCTGCAGGCGCAGACTAAACTAGGAACATCGACTTGCGGGATTTAGGCGGTGTATTCTGGTTTCTCTCACTATGACCGGCAATTATTCGCCAAGGTCTCGCAAGTCAACGATCCAAATTCAGCGTGGGTGAATCAAGAACCACACTGGATCTTGATCGAAGATCTGATTGGTGGCACCTACGAAATTCGCCGTCGTCATCGTCGGTATCTACCGCAGGAACCGCGTGAGCTAGACGAAAGCTATGACCGCAGATTGCTTGCTTCAATCTGCCCGCCATTTTATCAACGCCTTGAGCGGATGCTGGCTGGAATGCTTACACGCAAACCAGTTCGACTAAACGATACATCTGATCAAATCCGTGAACAGCTTTTTAATGTTGATCTTCAAGGCAATGATCTAAACGTCTGGTGCTACGAAACAGCACGCAAAATGATCCGTTACGGCCATGTCGGTGTTTTAGTTGATGCACCGCGTGATGGTGGTAGACCTTACTGGAGTTCATATACGCCACGCGACATTTTAGGATTCAGGACTGAATTGATTGAAGGCGAACAACGTCTTGTTCAACTTCGTTTGTCTGAAACCGTCATTATCCCCGATGGTGAATACGGCGAAAAGCAAGTGCAGCAGGTGCGTGTTCTAACGCCTGGTGAATTCAAGCTATTTCAACGTGATGAAAAGAAAGGCGATTTTCGTGTTGTTGATGAAGGACGCACAAGCTTAAATCGCATCCCCTTTGGCGTTGCCTATGCAAATAAGGTAAACACCTTTGAATCACGTCCACCACTTGAAGATATTGCTAACTTAAACCTAAAGGCTTATCAAATTCAATCAGACCTAGACAATCAACTGCACATTTCAGCCGTGCCGATGCTTGCTTTTTATGGCTTTCCGACTGCAGCGGAAGAAGTTAGTGCTGGACCTGGCGAAGCGATTGCATTCCCTGCTGATGGCCGTGCAGAATATATCGCCCCCAGATCTGATGCATTTGCATCACAGTTCCAGCGGTTAGATCAAATTGAAAAGCAGATCAATGAACTTGGATTATCTGCTGTGCTTGGTCAAAAACTAAGCGCTGAAACTGCAGAAGCAAAACGGCTTGATCGCAGTCAAGGTGACTCAACCATGATGGTGATCGCGCAAAACATGCAAGACATGATTGATAATTGCCTGCAGTTTCACGCTGAATTCCTTGGTGATCGTCAACCAGGCAGCAGCTACGTCAATCGTGATTTCCTTGGCACCAGGTTGGAACCGCAGGAAATTCAAGCATTGCTGCAGCTTTACACTGCAGGCACCATCACGCAGGAAACCTTGCTGATGCAACTGTCAGAAGGCGAAGTGTTGGGTGATGACTTTGATGTGGACGGTGAGCTTGAAGCAACACAAGCTGGTGGGTTGATGGATCTTGCACCGGAACCTGCACCTGAAGAGTCAAGCCTGATTGAAGAAGATGCAGCATGATGAGTGCAGCGGCGTGGACGTAATGGAACCGGACACATCGAAAAAGCACAGCGTCCACTACGT
>Ga0213867_1001200_pt1 | contig 11578 bp, 5 predicted proteins | sample PICome_12_FD_160120 | JGI IMG/M metagenome (GOLD analysis project Ga0213867, IMG submission 160120) | Coastal seawater microbial communities near Pivers Island, North Carolina, United States - PICO540 | ecosystem: Environmental > Aquatic > Marine > Coastal | place: USA: North Carolina | collected... | reverse complement strand
CTCGGTGGAAACAACACCGGCGGCAACAACACCGGCGGCAACAACACCGGCGGCAACAACACCGGTGGAAACAACACCGGCAACAACACTGGCGGTAACAACACCGGGGGCAACGGAACCGGAGGAAACAACACCGGCAATAACACCGGGGGCAACGGAACCGGTGGAAACAACACCGGAAACAACACCGGTGGCAACACCACCGCCGATACCGACGGTGATGGCGTCCCCGATGTGCTTGACGCCTTCCCCTCCGACCCAACCGAGTGGGACGATTTCGACAACGATGGCGTGGGCGACAACGGTGACAACTGCCCGACGGTGGTCAACCCCAACCAAGCGGACGGCGACAACGACGGCATCGGAACGGCCTGCGACAGCAACGAAGGCAGCAACACCGGCAACAACACTGGCAACAACACCGGCAACGGAACGGGTGGAAACGGAACCGGCGGCAACAACACCGGCGGCAACACCACCAACCCACCGATGAACTCGCCGCCCGTGATTTCGTCCGTTACCATCATGCCCGTGTTGCCCACGGACGCCGACACGCTCACGTGCTCGTACAGCGCATACGATGCAGACGGCGACAGCGTTTCGGTCACCGTTCAATGGGAAGTCAACGGCAACGTCATCCTCGTCGGCTCGATGAACCTGACCTCCGGCTTTGCGGTCGGCGACGATGTGGAATGCACCGTGACCGGTTACGATGGGCAAATGTCCGGAAACAGCGACAGCGACCTGGTGACGGTTCTGCCCAGCACGGTGGACGACGCCATCGACGCCGGCAACGGCTTGCCCGCCCTCAGCACGGTAGGAACCCTCGTGGCCATCGCCTTTGGTGTAGGCCTGTCTCGCCGAAAGGACGAATGAGGCTGCGAAGCCCTATCAAGGCCGACCACGAGGGTCGGGCGTGAGCGTGACCGAGGACCTCAAGGACGCAGCACAACGGCTTTCGCGACGCTGCGATGAGGCGATTGCCCTGCTCGAGGCCAAAGGCGGCGTGGCCCACGCCACCAATCCGCTGAATTATGCGTGGCCCCACCACGAGCAATACATCGACCGGTGGGGTGGTCTGGGCGCCACGACGCTTCTTCTCGGCATGAACCCCGGTCCGTGGGGCATGGCGCAAACCGGCGTTCCGTTCGGAGCCACCGACGTCACCCGGGACTTCCTCGGCATCGAGGCGAGGGAACTCACGACGCCGGCAAATGCTCACCCCAAACGGCCCGTCGTCGGTCTGTCGTTGGAACGTCAAGAGGTGTCCGGGACGCGCTTGTGGAACCTCATGGAGGCGTTGTACGGCTCCCCTGAGGCCACCTTTGCCAACCTCTTCGTCGTCAACCATTGCCCGTTGCTCCTGCTTGGGGAGCGTGGACAGAACATCACGCCCGACAAGGTTCCCAAATCGTTGATTGAGCCCGTGCTCGAAGCGTGCGACGACCATCTACGCAGGGTTGTTGACGCGATGGGCATCACCCGAATCGTTGGTGTCGGGAAATACGCCGAACAGCGTGCGAGGCAGGCGTTCAATGCCGGAAAAAAGGGCGCAGGGACGACGGCTCAGGGCCGGACGGTCGAGATCACCACCTGCTGGCATCCCAGTCCAGCAAGCCCTTTGGCCAACCGAAATGACGGGGCTGATTGGCGAGAAAATGTCCGAAAGGTGCTCATTGGATAACGGGGAGATATTCAAATGCTCAATGGGCCACTCACACATCATGGAACCCTTTGAACTTGCATGGGAACGCCAGCCCGACGACCGACAGTGGAAAAAGCCCGAGGGCGACGACCCCCGAACTTTGTACCAAATGCTGATGACCAGCGTGTCACGCTTTGGCGACTTGCCCTGCTTTGGCTACATCCCTTCGCCAGGCATGCCACGCACGCACCTTTCCTACAACCAGTTCGGCGAACTGGCGACCTCCGTGGGCAAGCAACTCGCCTCCATCGGCGTCAAAGCCGGCGACCGAGTTGCGCTGATTCTCAACAACTCGGTTGAGTGGGCCGCCCTCTCTTACGGAGCCAACGGCATTGGCGCTGCTTACACCGCGATGTACACGCACCAGCACGGAACGGAGTGGGCGTACATCCTCAACGATTCAACCCCTGCTCTCCTTGCAGTCGCCGACACCACGGTGCTCGACAAGCTCGTTGCGAACATGCCCAAGGACGCCAGCGGATGGCCCTCTTGCGGCGTGTTGCTTCTTGGCGGTGAAGAGGCCAATGAACTTCCACCAGAAGGCGTGGCCGTCCACCAATGGGCCGAGTTTGTGGCCGCCGGCCGAGAGGCCGATGCGTTCGAAATCGCCGACGATCCCTTCGCTTTGAACACCCTCATCTACACCTCCGGTACCACGGGCAACCCCAAGGGCGTCATGCTGTCCAACTGGAACACGCTGTCGAACATCTTGTGCGTTCAATCCGCCTTCACCATCTATGTTGGCGACAAGAACGCTGCCTTCCTGCCTTGGGCGCACTCCTTTGGCTCCACCTTCGACCTGCACTGGATGATTCGCTGCGGCGTTCACATCAACTTGATTTCCGACTTGACGAAAATCGCCGATGAGTGCATCGAGATCAAGCCCGCTGTGTTGCTCGCTGTACCCCGTGTTTGGAACAAGTTCTACGATCGCGTCAACGCTCAATTTGAGTCTGCAACCGGCTTGAAGAAAGTCTTCGTCGGCAAGGCGCAGAAATCGGCCGCCAAGCGCATCGCCAAAGCCGGCGTGGAGTGCGACGCCGTGCCTCCAAGCGGCTTCTTTGACAAGTTGTGGGACAAGCTCGTCTGGTCCAAGGTCCGCGCTCGATTTGGTGGAAACATCCGCTTCTGCATGTCCGGTGCTGCTGCGCTTTCCCCCGACGTGGCTGCGTTCATCCAGATGGTCGGCTTCAACTGCTACGAAGGCTACGGCCTGACCGAGACCTCGCCGCTCGTGTCCGCCAACGGCTGGTCCGGTCCTGGTACAAGCAAACTCAACACCGTCGGAAAAGTCGCCAACGGCGTGAAGGTCACCATCGACACCGATGCTTGGGACGACCCTGAGCGACCCGATGAGGGTGAAATCGTCGTCACCGGCCCCAACGTCATGATGGGCTACTGGAACAACGAGGAGGCCACCAAGGAAGTCATCATTGAGCCCGGCACCTTCCGCACGGGCGACCTGGGCAAACTCTCCAAGGACGGCTACCTCTCCATCACCGGTCGCGTGAAGTCGCAGTTCAAACTCGAGAACGGCAAGTACGTCTCGCCCTCCGGCCTTGAGGAAACCATCACCCTCAACCCCTTGGTCGAACAGTGCGTGCTCGACGGACGCAACATGCTGAACACCTTCCTCATCGCTCACCCGAACATGGACGCCCTCCGTGCGGCCCTCAGCGGAGCAGGTATCGATGCCTCGGGCGACGACGCAGCCCTCTGCGCCAGCCCTGAAGTGCGCGCCTTCGTGCTTGCCGACCTGAAGAAGAACAACATGGTCGCCCCCGATTGGAAGGGGTACGAGATCGCCAAGACGCTCATTCTTGACCCGGAAGAGTGGACCACCGACAACGAGATGCTCACGCCGTCGTTCAAGGTCAAGTTGCGAAACCTGCTGGCCAAGCACGACGAGGAAATCAAGGCCATCGCTTGAGATTGGTTTGGCCGAAATCGTCCTTTTCGCCCTGGATTGCGGTCAATTCACCGTGGCTGTGCCGAGAAAAACCGTTTAAACGAATGAGAAAAAAATTGGATCTTCATGAGAGACCGAAAACCGACCGCCGCCTCCATAGCCATTCTTGCTGTGCTGATTCCTCTATCGGGTTGCACCGGCCTCGACGGTTTGGACGGATGCGGCGAGGAGTACGCCGAAATGCACAACGGAGACTATGTTGAAGCGTTGATTGACGTGGACGCTCAAGGGGTGCTGACGGTTCAGTTTCAAGCGCTGGGCTCTGGATTTGGTTTCCTTGAGGAGTCGGAAGAGTACCAAACCGACCCCGATATCTACGTGAGCCTTTCCGTTGAACATAGCAACGGGTCAACCACACAGGTTGGCTTCAACACCAACGGGTGGGATAACTACGGTGACGCTGCAGGTGGGTCGTCGTGGGGTTCTCTGGTGACCTTCACCAGCCCCGAGGGTTTTTGCGATGATGGGTGCGAGCGTTTGAACTTCTCAGGGAGCATGGAGTACGGCGTGATTTACTACGACGGAACCTGTGATTCATCCCCTTGGCTCAACATTCCTGCCTGAGTCTGGGCAAATCTCGCACTCAAATCTCGGAGACTTCACCATCAGCAAGCGGAGGCAAGCCCTTCTTGGCCCGAACATAATCGGTGTAATTGCCGTAGTACACGGTGACCACACCGTCCTGCAATTCCCAGATGCGGTTGACGACCTGATCGAGGAACCAACGGTCGTGGGAGACGGTAATGAGCGAGCCGGTGTAATTGATGAGCGCCTCCTCAAGGGTCGCTTTGGAATCCATGTCCAAGTGGTTGGTCGGCTCGTCCATCAGCAAGAGGTTGTTCTCCTCGAGCAGCAATTTGAGCAGGGCCACACGCGCCCGTTCGCCCCCCGAGAGTTGGGAGAGCTTGGTCGAGACCTGTTCGTTGGAGAATTGGAAGCGCCCGAGCGCCGCACGGATGTCGCCGTATTGGAAGTCGGGACGAAGTTTCTGGATCTGCTCCACCGGGTTGAGGTTGAAATCAAGCGTGGCGTGGTCCTGGTGGAAGTAGCCGATTTCGCATCCCGGAGCAAGGTCCATCTTGCCGTCGGTCAGCCTCTCGTCCCCGTTGATGAGTTTGAGCAGGGTGGTTTTGCCCTGTCCGTTGCCGCCCACGATGCCGATGCGGTCGCCCTTGCGCACCTCCAGCGATTGGTTGTCGAGGATTTTGCGCTCGAGACCGTCAAAGGTCTTCGTGGCGTCCTCAACGCTGAGCACGTCCATGCTCGCTTTGTCCACGGCTTCAAGCGAGAGAATGAGCGGCTTGCGTTTCTTGGGCATGCGGGCTTTGAGTGCTTTGAGTTCTTGCTGGAGCCGTTCGATCATCTTGTGTTTTGCAGAGATGGACTTGTCGTACTTGTTCGCCCGCTTCATCTGCTGCATCGCGCCCATCGTGGAGGCGATTTTCTTCTCGGTGTTGGCGATGAGATCGCCCAGCGCCGATTCGCTGGCTTCTTTCTGGACGAGGAATTGGCTGTAGTTGCCCTTCCACGGCCACGCCCGCAAGTTGTCGATTTCCACGATGCGGTTGCAGACTTGGTCGAGGAAATAGCGGTCGTGGGAGACGATGAGTTGGGCGCCTTTGAACTCGGTGAGAAAGGTCTCCAGCCATTCGGTGGTGTGGATGTCCAAATGGTTGGTCGGCTCGTCAAGGAAGATAACGTCGATGCCGTTGAGGCCGACGAGTTGGCGGGCGAGCGCCAATTTTGCCTGTTCGCCACCGGAGAGGTTCTTGACGGGCATGTCCATCGGGTGCTGGTCAAGGCCCAACCGCTCGAGGATGCCTTTGGCGATGCCGGCGACGTTGCCCCCACCGCTTGCAGCCAAGGTCTGCTGAAGTTCGGTGTAGCGTTCCATCACGGGTTCCCAATCGCCTTCGTAGAAGGCCGGGTCAACCATTTGCGCTTCGATGGCGGCGATTTCGTCCTCCAATTCCTGAAACTGACGTCCCTTGCGTCCGAGTTCTTCCTCAATGGTTGAATCGGATTCCAAATCTCGAATCTGGGTCAAGTAGGCCAAACGAATGCCCGGGGCGAACTCCACGTCGCCCGTGTCTTGCTTTTGCTCGCTGATGGTGTTGAGCAGCGTGGTCTTTCCAGCGCCGTTGTGGCCAACGATACCGATACGGTCACCGTCGTTCACCTTCAGGTTGATGTCTTGAAGCACATCGACGGCGCCGAAGGAGCGGTCCACGGCTTCGACGTTGATGAGTTCTCGAACCACGTGCCTTCCTCCGTTTTGAGGGCCGATGTCCCTTCTTGATAAACAACCCCCTAAAACTCGGTTCACCGATTGAAAACCGAGGGTCACCGCAAGCGGGGTGTTTTTTGAGGCAAGAGGTGGTGGTGTAAACATGGCTGGGACGAAACGAACCGCGTGGGCGCTCATGGCGCTCATGGTGTTGATGGTGCTCCCTGCGAGCCCTGCGGTCTTGCCCGACACGGACTCGCCCCATCGAGTAGCGGCCACCTCGGACATGATCGCCGACTTTTCGCAGACCGTATCCGGCAGTGCAGAGGTGGTGGACATCGCTCACGTCGGGCAGAACTATGTCATCGCCATCGCGCATACGGGCTCGGGCTCGGTTGGCACCTACACGTGGAACGGTCAGCCGGCCGGCGGTTTGCTGCTGGCCATCGCTCACAACGGGACGGTCGTGCACGACACCTTCACGACGCTCGCGCCTCGCGCCATGGAAGCCTCCACAACCACCGTGGTGGTGGTGGCCAACCACTCCGCCAACGGCATCGTGACCCAAGCCTTCGACGCTCTACTCGCGCTGCAGGCTGAACAGCACTTCACCTCCCAAACCACCGGAGCCAACCCTGCAGACCTGCTCTTCCACGACCTCGACCTCGACGGCACCGATGCCTACATCGTGGTGGGTTGTCCGGACACCGGCGTTGAACTGTCCTTCATGTCGACCCCGTGCGCCACGAGCGCAGGCCGACTTGCCTTGAGCACCGCTTCGTGGGACACGGTGAGCAACACCACGCAGCACGTGACCACCGCAAAGTGGTTCATCGCCCAAAGCACCTGGATGGAATACTTGCCCGGGCAAACCGGCGGCGGGTTCACGACCGTAGGACCCAACCCGACCTGCCCGCAGTCGCTCTACGCTCACAACGGAATCCTTGAAGGGATGGCCAACGCCCATTGCGACGGACGGAAACAAACGAACGCCGAACACGCCACCTCCTTGTTCGGCACGACGTCGACGTGGAGTGCGAGCGGCCAAAACAGCCTCGAACTGGCCATGGGATTGACGTTTTCCACCTACGACGTCAACGCCGGTACCGAGAGTTTTGACGGCGACCTGCTGGCGTTTGAATCGTGCAACTCGGGCATCGACCTCGAAGTGGACGTCGCCCACCACGGCAGCCATTCGGCCCTCTTCATCACGGGTTGGACCGGCGGCGGCAACGGCGAGTGCTCCCTGATCGAACACGAGGCGGCCGATGCAGGCGATACCAGCCGAGAAGTGACGACGTTCAAAGGTCGCAATTCAAACATGGGCCTCTTGGGCACCACCGACTTTGCTGGCGGCATTGCGGTCAAATCCAGTCGCGACCTGCTGAGCATCACCGCAACGAGTGCGAACGGCGTGGGCTACGCCGGCATCTGTCACAGCGGCAGCCTCGCCAGCGACAGCAGCGCCATCGTCATCGGCGGACAAATCGAACAGGTCACTTTGGTGACCTGGCAGGGCAGCAACGTCATCAACACCACGTTGCACAGCGCCAACGCCGGTTGCCCCGAAGCCTTGGCCGTCGGCTTGGGCGAGGTGCTGATGTTGCAAAACGACGGCGTGTTGCAGACCTTGACCTTCTTTGGATTGGATGCGGACGGCGACGGCTATGGCGTGTCCTCCGACGTCTTCCCCAACGACCCGGACCAATGGAGCGACCAAGACGGCGACGGCTACGGGGACAACCCCGGATTCGCCTCCAGCGACGAGTGCCCGTTTGCGTACGGAAACTCCACCACCGGCCGGCGGGGCTGTGCGGACGTGGACGGCGACGGCTGGTCGGACGACACGGATGCCTTCCCGCACGACAGCACGCAATGGGGCGACGAAGACGGGGACGGCTACGGCGACAACACCAGCGGCAACTTGGGCGACGATTGCCCCAACACCGCCGGGGCTTCGAGCCGTGACCGACGAGGCTGCCTTGACGTGGATTTTGACGGCTTCAGCGACCAAAACGACCGGTATCCGGGCGACCCCACCCAATGGTCGGACAGCGACAACGACAGTTACGGGGACAACCCGCTCGGCGTGAACGGCGACAGTTGCCCCACCGTCTACGGGACGAGCACGATGGGTGTTCTTGGTTGCCCGGACCAAGACGGCGACGGGTACGCCGACCAGACCGACGACCTTCCCTACGAGCCCACCCAGTGGGACGATTTGGACGGCGACGGCTACGGTGACAACGTGATGGGCGTCGATTACGACGAGTTCAAGTTTGACCCAACCCAGCAAACCGACAGCGACGGGGACGGCTACGGCGACAACATCGGCGGCACGCGAGGCGACGCCTGTCCGAGCACCCCCGGCAACTCCACCGCCGACCGCTACGGTTGCCTCGACACCGACGGCGACGGCTGGTCCGATGCAGGCGACGGCTTCCCCAACGACGACAACCGTTGGATCGACACCGACGGCGATGAAGTCGAAGACAGCGACGACGCCTTTCCCTTTGACCCGACCCAGTGGGACGACACCGACGAGGACGGGTTCGGGGACAACCGCTTCGGGTCCAACGCCGACCGGTTCCCCCTCGACCCCACCCAGTGGTACGACATTGACGGCGACGGGTACGGGGACAACCCCGAGGGCGAGAACTACGACGCCTTCCTCGCCGAACCCAGCCAGTGGTCGGACATGGACGGCGACGGGTGCGGTGACAACCCAAACGGCCGCAACCCCGACCTCTTCCCCAACGACCCCACGCAGTGCATTGACCTCGACGGGGACGGTTTTGGCGACAACCTCTCGGGCAACAATCCGGATCCTTATCTGTACGATTTTGACAACGACGGCTACAACGACAGCATGGATGTGCTGCCCAAACTGGCCTCGCCCGGTGACCTCGACAACGACGGCACCCCCGACGAGGACGACGCCTTCCCCACCAACCCCTTGGAATCCAAGGACAACGACGGCGACGGCATCGGCGACCGAACCGACCCCGACGACGACAACGACGGCGTGCTGGACGATGCCGAATTGGAAGCGGGCACCGACCCGCTCGACCCCGCCTCCAAACCCGTTGACAGCTTTGAGATCATCCTGCCCGGCACCGCCATCGGCTTGGGTGCATGGGACCTCATCGGCGTGTTCGTCGGCATTCCCATCACGGTGTGGATCATGATTGGTATTCTCACCCGAGGCGGGCGAGCCAAGCGCTTTGAGAACATGCTTCGGGACGCCACGCGACGCGAGGACCTCGAAGAGGTTGCTCTGGCGTACGAGCGGGCCGTGATGATGCGCATGCTCGGACCGCACCAAGCGATTCGTTTGGAGCGGCTTCGCACCGAACTGGACGACGAGTTGGAACAAGCCATGCACGCGGCGTACAGCGGCCAAACCGGCCAAGCCACCCAAGCCGAGTGGGACGAATACTATCGACAACAGGCGGCGTACGAGGCGAGTCAGCAAAGCGCCCAGCCGACCGAGGTCAACGCCGTGGAAAACTCCGGTGAAACCGCATCCGCGGGCCAAGCCGCTCCCGGTTACGCAAAGCAGGTTCCTGCGGTTCCCTCTGACGTCGCCTACGAGCAGGAGCAGGGCTGGTGAGCCCGCTTACCGACACACCCTTGAATTGATGAACCAACGGCGGGTGGAAGGACCATGGCCGAAGACGCCGAGGACGAGGTCGTGTTCACGACGAGCACCGGTCCGGTACGCGTCATCACGGCGGCCTCCCTGTTTGACGGGCACGACGCCGCCATTAACGTCATGCGACGGCTCATCCAATCCTCGGGGGCCGAGGTGATCCACCTCGGTCACGACCAGTCGGCTAAGGCGGTCGTTGATTGTGCGATTCAAGAGGACGCCCACGCCGTGGCCTTGACCTCGTACCAGGGCGGCCACGTGGAGTACTTCACCTACATCCGCCAGCTTTTGGACGAGGCTGGCTGCGAGCACGTTCGCATCTTTGGTGGCGGGGGCGGCACCATCACGCCGCCCGAAATCCGCACCCTGCACCAATCGGGCATCTCGAAGATCTACTCGCCCGACGACGGCCGCACGATGGGCCTCATGGGCATGATTCACCACCTGATGGGGCTGGCCAGCGAGGTGGACTTGACTGCAAGCGAGCGCATGGCGACCCTCAACGGTCCCGTCACGCCCGATGACATGGCGAAGGTGGGCTTGTTGCTCACGCTGTCGGAATCCGCCGACGAGAAGACCTTCAAAGCGGCCGTTGAGGCGTGCCGTTCATCGGACAAGGAGGTCCCCGTCATCGGGTTCACCGGAACGGGGGGTGCTGGGAAATCCAGCCTGCTCGACGAGTTGATGCTTCGCATTCAACGCGACAACCCCGGCAAGAAGGTCTGCTTGCTCTGCGTTGACCCGACCCGGAAGCGAACCGGTGGCGCCCTGCTCGGCGACCGCATCCGCATGAATTCCCTCTCGCACAACGACCTCTACATGCGCAGCCTCGCCAGCCGGGGCAGCGGCTCGGAGATCAGCGCCAATCTCGACCGAGCCATCGAGGTCGCCAAGGCCGTCGGCTTCGACCTCATCTTTTGCGAGACCAGCGGCATCGGCCAGGGCAGCGACGCCATCACGACGGTGGCCGACCGTTCGCTCTACGTCATGACCGCCGAGTTCGGCGCCCACACCCAACTTGAGAAGATCGAGATGCTTGACGTGGCCGATGTTGTCGTTCTTAATAAATACGAAAAGCGCGGGAGCGAAGACGCCCTGCGAGCCATCCGAAAGCAAGTACGCCGCAACCGCAACCTGTTTGACGTGGACGACGAGGCGCTGCCCGTCGTCGCCACCATCGCCAGCCAATTCGCTGACGGCGGCGTGGACCGCTTGTGGCAGAAGGTGGCCGGGCTGGTGGGCTTTGAGGCGTCCGAGCCCGTGGACGCCATGGGAGAGCGCAAAGGCGTGATTCCTCCCGAGCGCATCCACTACCTGTCTGAAATCGCCGCCACCGTTCGCGACTACCACGCCGCCAACGCCGAGGTTGGCGAAAAACTCCGCCTCTGTCAGCACCTCGAAACCGCCGCCGTCCATGCCGAGGAGCGAGGGGCGAAGGACACGGCCAAGGATTTGCGAGCCCAGATCGGCGAGATCATGGAGGGCATGGACGAAGCCAAGGAGACGCTGGCCAACTTCCGTCAACTCGCTGAGGAATACGCGTCGGGCGAGTACACCTACCACGTTCGTGGCAAGCCGTTCAAGGTGCAGACCACGACTGAATCGCTGGCCCACTCCAACATCCCTCGCGTGGCGCTTCCCTCCATCGCTGACGACGGAGCGCTCTACGAATTCATCACCAAGGAGAACGCTCCCGGCCACTTCCCCTACACGGCCGGCGTTTTCCCGTTCAAGCGCACCGACGAACTCTCGGCCCGCATGTTTGCCGGTGAGGGCGAGCCCGAACGCACGAACCGCCGCTTCCACCTCTTGAGCCAGGGCCAAGATTACGCTCGCCTCTCCACCGCTTTCGATTCGGTGACGCTGTACGGACGGGACCCCGCTCGTCGCCCGGACATCTGGGGCAAGGTGGGCAACTCCGGAGTCTCCATCGCCACGACCGACGACGCCAAGCGTCTCTACTCCGGCTTCGATTTGTGCGACGCCAACACCTCGGTCTCGATGACCATCAACGGGCCTGCCCCC
>Ga0213867_1001199_pt1 | contig 11580 bp, 10 predicted proteins | sample PICome_12_FD_160120 | JGI IMG/M metagenome (GOLD analysis project Ga0213867, IMG submission 160120) | Coastal seawater microbial communities near Pivers Island, North Carolina, United States - PICO540 | ecosystem: Environmental > Aquatic > Marine > Coastal | place: USA: North Carolina... | reverse complement strand
ACGACAGAAAAACTCATGAATATCATTCCTAAAGATTTATTAATTTAAGCCTGTCCGTTGAGGTAGAGAGAACTTTTCTCCAAAGGACCGCGACGGTTATGAACCTTGACAATATTTCCATCAGCGGTAAGCTCACCATTCTTACGCTTGGCGACATATTCCTCACGACTGTATTTTGTGAATCCCCACTTAAGACTCTTAAGAATCTTCTGGCGACCAGCAAACTTAAATTTACCACGACGAATGGCCTCAATAACATGAGGCTCACTGGCATCCTTGGAGCGGACACTGATAAGGATCTGTCCAATATCAACACGGGCGGCAACACCAATAGGCTTTCCGTAAGAGTGACGCATACCACTACTCAAACGATCAGCACCGGCACACGAAAGCATCTTATTCGCACGGATAACATGGTAGGGGTGAACACGGACACGAATGTGGTATCCTTCCTTACCAACGTTCTTTGTAAGGTACTTGTTAATGGCAACACGGCATGCCTCGAGAGCCTCACTGGAAATCTGCTGCTTCTCGTCACAAACCAAGTGAGCCACAAAGGGGAAAAGATCGACGGGAGCAGCCTTGGCACCAACGTCGTAGATCTGAATCTTACTGTCGGGCACACCACGGCAATAACGCGACTTGATGTACGGCTTGTTCTTTTGGTAGCGGTAGCAGCGGAATGGACGGCGACCCATGGTTTACGGTACTGGTAATTCGAATGTGACTGTGAGGGAAAAGTTAGTGTTTGAGGTGTAAAGTGAGTGGGATTCTAGATTCATCCATTTGTACGATTGAATATTGGTTTCTTCTTCGAAAGTCGACGCATACGAATACGATTTCCTTTCCATGTCCTCGATCCACAAATATAACATTCATCCCGTTTCATCGCTTTGCCAATCCTCTTCGCTTCTTCTTTCTTCGTCGCGGCACATTTATACACTCGGATCGTATCTTAGGACAGGAATGGTCCGGAGAGGGTTTGCGTGGACGAGCAGCAATAGGAGATGGAGGGTTACATTTACTTACCTTTCGTTAGAAGTGCCTAAAGCAAGAGCACAGAGGGTGGATTATTTTTTCCGTCTCTTGTTAGTAACCTTGCTCGCTGTCGTCGTAGTAAGAGGTAACAAATAGCTAACGTTCGTATAATAGCTAATTATGTTCTTAGCCGAAGGTTGGTGACCATACTTCGAGGACGTACGGACGTACATGCACTTCGTACTTCGTACACGTACTTCACCCCCCGTTTCATCGATGTTGACAAAAAGATTTGGTTTCATTGTTCGATATCATCGTCGTTCCTTGTAACATCCGTCGTTAGGATCCTAACAATCATGCATAAACTTTTTCATTCCTACATAATCTACTTCGCATTTACATGCATTCTTCTCCTGACGTCGTCCTTTGGTGATGGCATTCAGGAATGCCATGCCTTCTCAGCTTCGAACCTATCGAACACCTGTCAGAACGTTTGGATGTCATCTTCTACGCTGTTGTCACGTCTCGTTCCACCACAGCCTCTCACGAATGCTATTATGATGGTGGAAGCAGTAGCTGTTAGATCCATAATGTATCTATTGTTAGTGGGGGTTGTTGCAAGGATGAGAAATTTGCGGTCCTTGCGTCGACGAGATGGTACGTTCGATCGACTCGGAGAATTGTTTTCAGATAAGAGGTGTACCGAAATGGAAGAAAAATGGAGTTTGTATTCTCTTGCCACGAGCCCTCGTGTTGTTACGAACGATGAAGAAAAGCCGTATCGTCATGGGGTCGTGATGTTGGGTGGGTTTGGGGATGCGCCTTCATATTGGGATCGTTTGATGCCGTATTTGAAAAAGTACAAACAACGCCAGGAAGAAAAAGTACTGTTTTACGCGCCGAGAACGCCTGGATGGGCCCGCCGAGATTTCCAGGAAGCAATGCGAATATCTTACAAAGATTGGGTTTTAGCGGGGAGAGAAGCTGTTTTGACAGCAAGTGCACTTTGTGATAAGGTGACGGTTGTAGCCCATAGTACTGGCGCACTTGTCGCCGCTGCCATCGCAGAAGATATCGAAGTTGACAGTCTCGTGTTTACAGGATCAAATTTCTTACCCGCTGAGCGTGACGAAGGCATTCGACGATTGTTATTGAAACCGATAATCGGAAAAATTTTACCTTTTGTCAAGCCAAATATTGTCAAACGTTTACGTAACGGCCGGCCTGTCGATACACTTAACAAGGAATATCACACGGAAGGATTTTATTTGAAAGATTTCCCACTGAATGCCGTAATTGAAATGTGGAAACTACAGGTAACTTTGACGTTATGCTACAATATGTTATAGTTTGGGAGATGACTCAATTTTTCTAATATGTACCCTATTTAAGGATAAGCTAGATAGGCCATGGAAAACGAAACGCATTGTTCTTCTTCAGGGCGATCAGGACCTGAGTGTTGGACAACTGGATAATCAAAAGGATTACATTCGAAAATTCGCAGGCGATGCTTTTATAGAAGCCAAAGAGATTCAGGCCGCAGCGCATAACCTTTGCGGTGAAAGAGAATCAGTATTGCAGGAAATCGCTTCGTCTATTCTTAAGTAATCAAAATTCAAAATGATAAATAACATTGACTACAGCTCCAATCTTGTATTTGATTTTCGACGAATCACTGCCTTCACAAAGTTGTCAATTTCTTTCTCCAGTGATTTCTTGTCGTAAAGTTCAAAAACTTTGTCCGAAGTCCCTTCTAATCCAGCCTGTGCTCCTAAGACAGCACCAAGCAATGCTCCTCTATGCACGTTTTCACCTCCAGTATTTGCGTTGGCAAGTAAACCTGTCCAAACATCATTCTTGTGTGGATGAGGTTTAGAATATTTCTTCAACATATTAAAAGTGGACGGAAGTGAACCGTTCAAATAACATGCACTGACTTCGTCTGGCCCATCAGCGCGAGGTTTTGGATATCCCAGTTGTCTAGCTGCTTTATCTATCGCAGCGCCTGCGTCACCAGTGTTTATTGCGTCAAAGCACACATCTGCCCAAGATCGAGCGTGAGTTTCTAATACCTTCGAATCTCTTGTAACAGATACTGACAGTGAAGCCATAGTTTGTGTATATTCTCTATCCCCAGTAACAGCTGCCGCAATGGCTACTACTGTCGGGAATATTAAACCATCAATTGTATCGACTGCAAGAATGATTTGTTAGCTTTCGAAAATTAAGACTTGAAATGTCGTTCACCAACACGCACCGTTATGATGGTCGTTATCCGGGCAGTCCTCCGGCAATCGCTTCCTAAAAACAAGGTTTGCGAAAAACATTCTGTGGCATGTGGAGGCGTATGTATCGTTATGACTACCAGGTTTCATCATGAATTCCATGTAAGCATTCCGAAAATTATCCTCACTAAATTCCCCACCGCTGTCGACGACAGACTTCATTAGAACTCGAACTAGTTGCGCCTCCAACGTGTTCTCACCAGCTTGGAGCGTTGCATGATAATGAATCTGCCTCTTCGGGTTCCAATAATCCCGTTTTCCATGGTTGATAACGTCACCAATAATGCTAATACCATCCCTCGACTTACTGAAGGAGCCACGTCCACCACCGTTAACATTACTTTTATTCATGATCGAGCCGTATAAATCGAAGCTAGGCTTCGTATATCCAGTCAACAAACCGCCGTAATCTCGCACGATTTGATTCTTTCCACCGTAGTACCAGTGAGTCGGCGCGGATAAGGCATCTCCGCTGAAAAGTCCCCATAAGGCAGCCTTCAACCTCGATTCTAGAACCGACGATGCACTCGAAGATGCTAGCGCTACAGAACTCGAACTCATTGTAATCACTGCTAATGAGAAATAAATTACACAAAATAGTTGCATTCCTTTTACTGTGAGATAATGTAATATTTTTTGAGATCATCGTGCATTTTGGATTTGGGGAGTGGCTGAATCATTAAAAGCTTTGTAAATTCGGATACACATTCGGGTTGGGCTACATTTTGAAGACGTCCTACCTCCACCAATAATTCGACGGCGACGCCCGTCTTCAGTTTCAACACCATACAGGAAAAACGAGAACGTCGTTCATCGACAGAATTGTATGCAAATAATCCAGAGAATATTTCGTTTTACCCAGTACAAAAAAAAATTAATAACTTAGCATTAAGCAATAAGAGTGACGGAGAGTAGCTTATAGAGTTGACTGGAGATAATGAGGCAGCTTAAGTACCACGAGAAGAAACTTCTTCGAAAGGTGAATCTGTATGCCTGGAATAGCGATGCAAATATTCGCGAGGCGAAAGTGATTCGAAAATTTCATTTGCAAAGTAGAACAGACTACACCTCATATAATAAAATAGTTGGAATGGTGCATAAACTTATCGCGAAGTTACAGACTTTGGAATCAGACGACGCTTTTCGTATTGCGATGACGGAGCAGCTTCTAGATAAGCTGTATAATTTAGGCATTTTGAAGAATAAATCTAGCTTGAGCAAGGCCTACAAGATAAATGTATCAGACATTTGCCGGCGGAGATTACCAGTGCTAATGGTTCGAATGAAAATGGCCGAGACGATGAAGGTGGCGATAACGTTCATTGAGCAGGGTCAGGTTAGAGTAGGACCTAATGTGGTGACTGACCCTGCATTCCTGGTTACCAGAAACATGGAAGACTTTGTAACCTGGGTGGACACGAGCAAAATCAAACGTACTGTACAAAAATACAATGATCAGCTCGATGACTTTGACCTACTCTGATTGTTTTGTTAAAAGTGGACTTGTCGTAACTTTGGAAAATGGCGACACGATTGCTTGGAGGAATATTCATGCAAAGTCATTGAAACTTCCACAATGACCTCGCAAAACTGAATCTTGACGCGTTACAGCGCGTGCTATGAAGCTTCTATCGACTGTCCCTGAAGAGTTCAACATTACATGACGGTTTATGCTATTATTCTACTTCTCAACCAAACCAATCGCAAGTAACATTAGCAATTCTAAATATAGACCTTCGTGAATGTGTCATTGATTCCTTCGAGTAGCTTAGTCAAACCAAGATCGGGTGAACTTGAACTATAGTCCTTCGGTTCCACTGAGTCAGATACCTTGACGTAAACAAACATTTTCCCATCCTGATCCCTCGAAATTCGAATCCCTTCTTTCATGTAGGTAGTTCTAAACACAGGTCGAGGATTTGAGTAAGATTCGATCGTTTCCTCTAGGAAATCGCCAAGATTCCTAGATGCAAGTTTCAATCCGTTGTCCAGTAATCGACGTAGCAGTGGTATATTTGATCCTTTTATTTCCACTGTATCCATGTACAATTCCCATTCCAATGCGCCACTTATCTGGTCACTCTTGGCAATATCTGCACTAGACACAATGGCACCTTCGATTGCAAAAGGTAGTCCTCCGCTATAACTGAAAGGAGTAAAGTCATTCAGAAAAGGAACTGCACCAGCCTTAACCTCGAACTCAGACACAATCCTGTTTGACGACACAACTTGACGAACTTTTCCAATCGTAGATATTGCAAGTGCTGCTCGATGCATATCACAGAACCAATCATATTGCTGAGCTTCCTCTTGCGTCTTGCACACTGCACGACCCGCCATGAAAAACGGCGACGATCGAAACAGTTGCGTGGATGAATAAACAAGTTCCCATGTACCAGTACTATCACCTTCAAACTTCTCCTCCTCTTCCATAGATTCCAGTTCACCAATGAGTCCAGATACAGCATCATGTTCAGCCAATGTAGCAGTCTGACCGCGATCACTCGCAGCTCCTATCTTCAGGATCTCACACACAACCTCACTGCTACTTCGACTCGTCGTAGATAATTCCTCCACATCTACGTCAAACTCCGTATCTTCCTCCATCACAATAGTTTCATCACTACTAACCTCTACTACAGAATCAGAGGTCTCTGAAAGTTCTTCGTCAACGGCGTCCGTTTCGGAGCCATCCTCCTTTAAGGAGTATAATTTATTGTTCTTAACACTACGAACGACACTGCTGCCGACGGTGCATCGATTCAAATTTCGTGACCAGGAAGAGATTGTAAAGGCTTCCACCGAGATCCATTCCAAAGAACAAATTGGCACCCACAACAAAGAAAATATTTTCATGATGATATTATTATTATTCAAACAGGTGTTGTGAGTATCCCGCCAAAAAAGTGCTTGCTTGATGCATTTATCACGGAAAACTTGTTCTTTCCTTTTCAGTCAGTTACTTGTTACGAGTTACATTACGAGCACATGTTGTAGATCTGAGGTGGCGAAGAGTGTCAAAGTTCGTGTAAAGAAAGTTACTTTGAAGAACGTTAAAATATATTTCCGGTAACTCGTATCTCGTCTCGTGTTTCGAAGATATTTTTACAGACAAGAGAGATGATTACCGGTATTATGTTTGAAGCACAAAACAAATGTTGGATAGTGACAATAGCTGTGACAATGACTAAAACATTATTGAAACTCGTCACATATGCAATAATAGCCTTAACAATCTTGGACATCTCTTCGTGGAGAAGCTCAGCCCAGTACACCGTCGAAGATGAACTGGATGAAAATGAGATTGAATCGCCCATAAATTCTGAACTGAAGGAAATGTTAGTCTCTCGACGGTGGACGGATGCGATTAGACGATGTCACAGTCATCCTGCAGAGGCAGCTCAGTGGGATATTGGTGCTATATATGACAATCCACGACCAAAATATACGCGATTTGATATTAATAGGCCTGAGATACCAGTTACTAGGATATATACCCAGGATGACGATGACGAGAGTAAGTTGGAATGGATTTATGGCGGGCAAGATATGGCAAGTGCGTGGGGCAATAGAGAGATGATAAAAAGCCGTGGCGAGCGTCGTTTAGGAAAAGGCCGATGGAGACGCGGGTTTGTTGCAATGCACTGGGCTGCGATGAATCAAGCTCCATTACAAGTATTTAAAGCGTTGTATGCAGTTTATCCGGAAGGAATAGAAATGCAGGGAATAGATGGTAAGCTACCCTTGCATTCTGTTATTGATAGTCGCGTTTCGGCAGATTTGATACAGTATATGATCAGTAAGTTTCCTGAAGCGTCGCGAGTGCAATGTAATCAAGGGTCAACGCCTCTTCATATTGCCAGTCAGAAGTTTGTTACCGATGTAAATGTTTTGGACATTCTATTGACAGGTGATCACACCGATGCGTCAAAAGTACAGAATGTTAAAGGGCAGCTGCCACTTCATCTGGCTGTCTCTTCGGGAAATAGTCCGGCGATTGAGATGTTGCTTCAGGCATATCCGGAAGGTGCATCGGTAATGGACGAGGATGGGGCACTGCCTTTTCACCATGCAATGTCTGCTCGTCGAATTGATCCGAAAAGTGTGGAATTGGTTTTAATGGCCAACCCAGATGCTGTAAAAATACCCGATAAGAATAATATGCTACCCTTACATTACGCAACGAAGAAAGGACGTAACAGTGATTTTGAATTTATCCAACGTATCGTAGAAATGTTTCCATCGGGAGCTAGTGTACAAGATAGCAATGGCATGTTGCCCATTCATTGGCTTGCCCAACGGGGATATACAATTCCATTAATGGAATTATTACTAGATGCGTACCCTGAAAGTGGATCGGTGAAAGATCAATGGGATCGTACGCCGATGTTTATTGTAAATAAGAGAAGAAAAGATGAGGATCGATACGACGTGTTGGAGCTGATGGAGCAGAGATTACAGCTGTGAGACTGACTTCCTTCTTTTGATGTTCCTAGTTTCTAGCCATCTGTATCTTTTGTCTTTTCGGGGTGATAGCTTATTGTGCATTTTTTTCTTACCAAAAAATTAAAATAAATTCCGTGTAAACGATCCCGTTCGTCTTGAGACATGTTGTGTAGTTGGAAATCATAAATGGATTATCTCCTTGAGTCTACTTGATACTCATTTTGAATTATATTTCTCAATGTTGGCGTAGATGAACACCTTGTTTTCCTATTATTGATATAATTAACAAGAAGTATCTACAAGAGAATATGAGACATCTCTCTAAGCTTCATATAGAAAAATTGTTCAATATTTCTTATGTAAAATCATTAACTAGTACTAATCAAAACAAATTCAACAACAAAGGAAAGAGAAATATACTTTACACATCAACATAGTTTGGGCCCAACCAGACTAAATATCAAGTATTTCATTTCACTTCACTCCTTATATTGATAAGTATCTTTCTGTACGCCGTCAACTAACCGCAGACAGTACTCTAGGTCAATCCAATTTCGAAAAAATCACACACTCACTCATAACTAACCATACTACAAGAACTCAAATCTTCCACTTTGGGGCCCATTCCTCCGTAACTTCTCTGAGTCTCGATAAAAGGTTTGTAATAAGCAAGCTGCCTGCTCATTCGAAATCTATTCGTTACTCCTTGATCATACGATCAAAAGTTCTTGACCTTCAAGATACTGGGTAGGCGATATAAACCGTTCCACTGAATTCGTCCTCTGAGAGGGCAATCGTTTAGGATGACTGCACATTACTCTGACATGGGAAGGTGCTTTCGGTCATGTACATAGTGCATTAGATACGCTTGGTACCATAGACCGGACAACTTGGCAAACTTGCGTTCACAAATCAATAAAGCTCAAGAAGTGAGATAACTGAAAGAACGATCGAGAAAAATCTTTCTTCTGTTCGTGCTTTTTAGAAAGAAATCAGTCGAGTACCGAGGGAAACCTGAAGTCGGAAATCAGAAAACATTTAGATTCGATTTCCGAAAATCTTCGGCTTATCTGATGTCTTTTTATTGTAAGACCCGTTGTAAAATACGTGTGTGTCATTTTTTCTCTTTCCCTGTTTTCCCTCGACCGTCGACAGATTTCTCCGTATAAAGTCAAAACGCTATTCTCTTTTCAGATCATCTCACTTCTTGAGCTTTTTAGATTTGTTAACGCAAGTTTGCCAAGTTGTCCGGTCTATGGTACCGAGCGTATCTGACGCACTATGTACATGTCCGAAAGTACCTTTCAATGTCAAAGTCACATGTAGTCATGCCGAAGAACTGTTCTTTGATATGAGACGAATTCAGAGGAAAGGTTTATCTCGCCTATTCAGTATCTCGAAGGTTCAAGAACGTTTGATCATGTGCTCAGAGATCAACGAATGCAGTTCGAATAAACAAACAACAAACTCATTATCCACCTATTATTGACATTCAGAGAAGTTACGAAGGAATGGGCCCCAAAGTGGAAGATTTGAGTGCTTATAGTATGGTTGGATATGAGTGAGTGATAGTTTTCGAACATTGGATTATCTTAGAGTATTATCTGCTGTTTATTGACGGAGTACATTGGAAAAGTTATCAAGACAGTGCGTAAAAGAGGGAGAGAAGTACAATGAAATACTTTGTTTGGTTGGGCCCAAACTAAGTTGATTTTTAAAGTATATTTCTCTTTTCTTTGTAGTTGACTTTGTCTTGATTAAATTAAGAAAAATGGTTTTACATGAAAATATCGTAACGCAATAGTACTTTTTTATTTCTTCAGCATACGCTTGGGGCATTGATTCATTTATTCATTACACGAATTGTCTTTCTTCATGCGTTTCAATCTTAATCTTGTGGTAATTGTGTAGTGCAACGGGCGGCGGTGTGGTAAGTGTGCAAAATCAGCACCGGCAATAGGAAAACCGAACACTTGGACTTGGCGTAGGGGCTGCTGGGGAGCAATAGGATTCTCTATTTGGAATAAAGTCTACTCCGATCACTTTTTTCTCCTCGCACGGATCACTTTCCATGCTTGTCGATACTGATGAATATCAACCGTTCTGTCTCTGATAGATGACCCCTTGTTTAGCAATGCGTTGTTTTTTGCACGCTCCATATATGTGAGAATGTCAAAACATGCCCTCAAGTTAAGGTTCAGTACATCAAAGTCTTTCTTCATCAAGTATTTTTCCACTGTTTCATCGATTTCCTCTTGATAATTTCCATTCAAAATTGTTTCTCTCCAAACATCAACTTTCCCTTCCCACACTGCAAGTGGTTTAAAATTTTTGCAAACAATGTATCGTTCTGCTGAAGCAGGTCTTGAAAGAATCGGTTTGACTACAGATACCTTCTCGAAGGAACGGAACAACATTGCAAATGCTATCTTTGTCGACTTCGATTTTGCCCCAAAGTATTTGAGCAAAAATGTTCCACCCGGTTTCAATATTAAGAGTGCAGCTGATATTTCACAAACAACTAAACGAAATGTTACTTCTTCTTGATTGTCGACGTTGCGCTGAGAATCCATTCCTCCGTCAGCGAGAACCAAACTTACTTTACCATAGTGAGAAGTTCCCATTTCGGACATGTCTTGAATAATTTCTTTCTGCAAAAACTCAATATTTTCCCAAGCGTATATATCACCACTCCCGTCAACACCTTCAGATACTCGATAGCGAGTACTTAATCCCCCGTCTCGCGTTATCATATGCTCAAGTTTCCAATTGCAACCATTTCCATCATGATTGTGACCTATAAGAGATATACCCCAGCCATGACAGGGAATAGACGCCTTATGGCATATATGCATAATATATTCACTCCATCCACCTGGTGCGCCGCAAAGATCAACGAAAGTAAATACTTCGTCACCATCCAACTTTTTTGACGAGGGGGTGAGAGAAAAATCTAGCAATGCATTGAGATTAGCCAACTTTATCGCACTACGATTTGTAAACATTCTATTAAGACCCCCTTCTCGGCCTTCTCCAAGAGTTTCGAAGGCATTGCCTTCTTGTCGGGCCTTGGAAAAGACTTTTGAGGGTGTTTCGTCCGATATTACTTTCGACACCTCCATTGCCATGGGCCATAGCCGTTTTTTAATCTCAGTAAGTTTGGATGAATTAGTAAAGAATTCTTCTAACATACTTTCGCTATTTTCATGCAGATTTTCGTTATATTCATCTTCATTGCCAATTGTCTCATGTGAAATCCACTCCACTTCATCAACGAACCAGCTGTTCCACACCCGCTTCAAAATACCTTTTTTCCCACTAGCGATCACCTTATAGTAATCACGATGGTTTCCATCCGCAAGCATGTTGCAAATAAATTGATCACATGCTCTAGACTGTGAACGATTCTCACCCTTCCTCGTAATCGCTTTTTTCGGCTTCCTCCGTCGTTTCTTCGACCACATGTGGACAGAGAGATCGATATCGTCGTCTGTACCGACTTCGAATCCTTTACGTGTCACGTCGTAGTCCATTTTACCCACAACATCCTGTACGGTAGACACCAAACGTTTATTCCTAGATTTTCGTCCCATGATAACGTTATAGGGTAAGGATTATGCGAGGTTATGGTTGTGGTATTTGCTCGAGATCTATGATGATATTGTTTTCGTATTATGTAAACAAGATAGAGAAAAAATATCGGTAATCGGTAATCGGTGATAGAATTTACAGCTACTGAACACAGAACAGCCGAAAATGTGTGAAAGGTGAAAGGGGCACACAGCACACAGCACACAGCTGGGCACACCCAACACCCGAGCTAAAAAAATGCGAAATCACTTCACCACGCGCCACGCAACGTCCATTACAC
>Ga0213867_1001198_pt1 | contig 11582 bp, 11 predicted proteins | sample PICome_12_FD_160120 | JGI IMG/M metagenome (GOLD analysis project Ga0213867, IMG submission 160120) | Coastal seawater microbial communities near Pivers Island, North Carolina, United States - PICO540 | ecosystem: Environmental > Aquatic > Marine > Coastal | place: USA: North Carolina... | reverse complement strand
TTATTGGGCAAACGAAGGTTATGGCAACACATCATGGCCTGCAGTAGGTGAGATAGATATATTAGAGCACTGGGGAAGCAATCAAAACTATGCTCAAAGTGCTTTGCATACAACCTCAAGCAATGGAAATACTCAAAATAAGGGTGGTCGCTATATTCCTACTATATCCAGCGACTTTCACACCTATACAATGGACTGGGATGCTGAACGTATTATCTTCAAAATAGATGGTGTTGAGCATTATCGATATAACCCCATTGAAAAAAATGCAAGCACCTGGCCTTATGATTCGGAATTTTTCTTCCTTCTAAATATAGCTATAGAACCGAGTATTCAATCTAGCTTTACCGAGAGTGCTATGGAAATTGATTATGTTCGTGTTTATCAATCAGGCGATTTAGTATGGTCGGATGAGTTTAACGCTGAGCCTGGCGATGACCAGTTATCTTGGGATATAGATGGAGATGGTGCAGCTGATGCCCTGACTGACGGACTTCTCTTTTTAAGGAGTGTTTTCGAATTGAGTGGAGATTCCCTTTTCAATAATGCTATATCATTAGAATCGGTTCTTTCAAATGAACAGATAAAACAAAAAATTTCTGATCTTCATCAGATTGCGGATATTGATGGCAATGGTAAGGTAGATGCCTTAACTGATGCGCTAATATTATTCAGGTATTTATTTGATATAAAGGGTGAAGGTCTTAAGAATGATGCTATTGCCATTGATGCAACCAGGAAAAATGTTGGCGAAATCGAATCTTATATTGAATCTCATATGCCATAAGAATACGAATTTCATCCGAGCTATAAGTTCACCTTTCGTGGCAATGATTGGTTAAAATATCAGCCTTTAATAGTTACGTGTAATTATTTTCTTTACAAGGAAATCAAGATTTTTTAACGGTCTAAACGCTTGCTTATGTACATAATATATGCAAATATTAATGGGCTAGTGTATCAGCAGCTAAACCAATTAAATGTATTCCTAAAAACTATAATCCTAAATAAAGGAAAAAATTATGAAAAGATTACTTGCCATTTTGATTTTTTTACCATGTTTTACGTTTGCTAATACTATGTTAGAGGTAGGTTGGGGTCAGATTTCGTTTCCTCAAGATAGTGATGAGGTTGATGGTGTTAATGTTGGTCTTATCCACACAAACAACCATGCAATATTGAAATTTGAATATTGGGATGCAAATGATATAGAAGCTGATCAATCTCATTTGAGTATCGCATTTGCTTTTGATGATTTTACATCAGGTTCAATGTATGCAGGCCTTTCTATAATGGATGGTGATGCACTTGATGAAACTGGATACGTTGTTGGTTATCAAAAACTTTCTAGAATTGGAACTGACTATAACCTCTCGGCATCCGTTTATGACGGTAATGTTGTTTATGGTATTGATGTTATTTCTGAAAGTGGATTTATGATTTCATTAGAGGATTTTGCTGGTGAATTTACTGCAACGAGAGTTGGATATAATTTCAGTTTTTAGAAATTCTATTACTCCGATATGTTCGGATAGCAATTCATATTATGAAAGCCTTGACTATTAGTTAAGGCTTTTTTATTTCCATCTAGTAATTTGAATCACCAAAATGACTACACACTGTATTAATACAACTAAAACTCATGCTCAGGACGTCTTTTGTTAGCAGATAAAGTAGTTTCTCATGAGTAAATCAAATACTTGCATAGCATTGCTTTAATGAATAGAATCATGTTGATCTAAATTATGCATTTATGTAATTTTTTTTAGGTAAATGAAAATTTGTTCAAAGACGGCTAGTAATTAACAACATTAAAAATTGTAAATTTCTCAATAAAAATAAGGAAAGAAAATGAAAAAATTAACAGGAATATTTTTTGCTTTAATTATGACTTCAGTTGCTCATTCAGAAAGTTATACAGGTATAAATTTAACTTCAGTTGACATTGTCGCTGATGGAGATGATCTTGCAACCCCCAAAGTGATTATGGCAAGGTTTGGATCAGAAATTAGTCCTACTATGACTGGAGAATTCAGGTTAGGTATTAACGCAGGTTCTGATAATTTCGGAAACGTTGACTTTAAAATCAAGAATATGTTCGGTGCATATATGAAAATGCACTCTTCTGAGGGTGATGTTAAGCCATACTTTATTGTAGGTTTGACGAAAGGAAAAATTTCAATGTCAGATGATTTTGATTCCGAGACAGATTCAGAGGATGACTTTTCATATGGTGTAGGTGCTGATTTCTCTAATGGTTTAAATCTTGAGTGGATGTCATATATTGATAAGGATGGTGTCGAGCTTAATGGATTATCGGTTGGCTTTGCTTTTTAGTGTATAGTTTATAAAATTCCATTTTAAAAAAAACCTGCATTCGTGTGGGTTTTTTTTGGTTTGCTTTCTGGTGGTTATAGATACTCAAGCCGTCGATTGACCAAAATGGTCTATTTGGGAAAGTAATAATGGTGGGCCCAGTAGGACTTGAACCTACGACCAATCGATTATGAGTCGACTGCTCTAACCAACTGAGCTATGGGCCCTTAATTTTTTCTTTCCTGCTTAATGATATTACAATTTTGACAAATAATGACATCACTTATCTTTACTAAGAAAAATTGAAATACTAGATATATTTTTTACTCGTCTATAAAGCTTCGTAAATGGTCTGAGCGGGTAGGGTGGCGCAGCTTGCGAAGTGCTTTGGCTTCGATCTGGCGAATACGCTCGCGAGTAACATCAAACTGTTTACCAACTTCTTCGAGAGTATGATCTGTGTTCATGTCTATACCAAAACGCATTCTAAGTACTTTTGCTTCTCGAGCGGTAAGACTACCCAATACATTCCGAGTTGAATCAGTAAGGTTTGACTTTGTTGCTTCATCCACTGGCAGGGCGATGGTGGTATCCTCGATAAGATCACCAATATTAGCATCTTCATCTTCACCAATCGGCGTCTCCATCGAGATTGGCTCTTTGGCAATTTTGAGTACTTTACGGATTTTATCTTCCGGCATTTCCATGCGCTCAGCTAATTCTTCAGGTGTTGGTTCACGACCCATTTCCTGAAGCATTTGGCGAGAAATACGATTGAGCTTATTAATGGTTTCAATCATATGTACTGGGATGCGAATAGTTCTTGCTTGGTCTGCAATAGATCTGGTGATTGCCTGACGAATCCACCAGGTAGCATAGGTAGAAAACTTATAACCTCTGCGATATTCAAATTTATCAACCGCTTTCATCAAGCCGATATTGCCTTCTTGAATAAGATCCAGGAACTGTAGGCCACGGTTAGTGTATTTTTTGGCTATAGATATCACCAGTCGCAAGTTGGCTTCTACCATTTCTTTCTTTGCGCGGCGAGCCATGGCTTCACCCATGGTTACTCGACGATTGATGTCTTTGATTTGCGCAATACTTAAGTTTGTTTCGGATTCAACTTGAGCAAGTTTGCGTTGGCATCGGATAATTTCATGCTCTTGATTTTTTAAGCCATTAGCCCAGTCTACACCTGAATCAATTAGTTTAGTTACCCATTCCATATTGGTTTCATTAGTAGGGAAGCTTTTAATAAAGTCTTTGCGCGGCATTTTGGCGTAGCGCATGCATAGACGCATAATGGCGCGCTCTTCGGAGCGAATTCTTTCTACGGCAGTCCTGACCAAACCAATTAATGGATCAAACTGTCGAGGAGTAAGTTTTAGGTATTTAAACACGTCAGCTAGGTTTTCAAGATTTTTTTGAGAAGCTTTGCCATCTCTTCCGTAGCGTGCAATGCTGCGTTCAGTTTTAGCTAGTTGTTCACGAATTTCTTCAAAACGACGAGTTGCTTCTTCTGGGTCTAGACCACCTTCGTGGTCTTCTTCCTCATTCTCTTCGTCTTCGTCCTCATCACTACCCCCGTTGGCTAGCTTTTCTGCTTCTGCTGCTTGCTGTTGAGCTAGCGCCGAGGGTACATGTTCCATAGGGTTAAGGTAACCACTAATAACATCAGTGAGTTTGCGCTCACCAGAGAGTACAAGATCCCATTCAGCAATAATCGCGCCAACGGTTGAGGGCCAGTCTGAGATAGCTGACATTAGCTCTCGCGTACCTTCTTCAATTCTTTTGGCGATTTCAATTTCGCCTTCTCGAGTAAGTAGCTCTACCGAGCCCATTTCGCGCATATACATACGTACTGGGTCAGTGGTTCTATGCTGTTCAGACTCAACCGAAGCCAACGCTGCAGCGGCTTCAGCTGCGGCTACTTCATCGGGAGTGTTGACGCCAGAAACCATTAAAAGTGATTCAGCATCGGGTGCAGTCTCAAAAACTGTGATGCCCATATCATTAATCATTTGGATGATATCTTCGACCTGCTCAGGGTCTGCAATTCCCTCGGGGAGATGATCATTTACTTCAGCATAAGTCAGGTAGCCTTGCTCTCGACCTTTGGCTATTAGATCTTTAATGCCTGATTGCTGACTGTTTAGATTTTCGCTCATAGTTTTAATACTGTTTTATGCGCTTGAAATGGCGCGCAATTATATCGAAAAAAAATCCTAATGTCGCAGTAATTTTAGATTTTACTGCTGATATTAGTCTTTTTTTCTATAGGGTTAGTAATCTTTGTTTAATTTGTTCTTTAAGCTGAGTTGATTTTTCATCTTTTGGCAGTTCAATTCTCAGCCTATGTAATTGTTTTATTTGCCTTTCATCTAGTTTTTCTTGGTTTAATAAGTGCTCGGCTTTATCGGCTGCAGGAAGGCTATAAAAAGCTTCCTTTAGCACATGTTTATAGGTATCACAGAACTCTTGATTATCATCCCTACCAGTGCCTGATGGGGGGTGATAAAGCTCAGTTGCGGCAAGTTCTTGCAGCGTCTGAGTTTCTTGAGAATTGCTATAGGTACCATGCCAGTAGGCAAATATATGTGATGGTTTGTAATCTGGATTACTTTTAACCACTTTTAGAAGTTTTAAAAATAGAGTTGTATCCGTATCTGGAGTGGCTTCAAGTAACTCTATGCTGTCTATATGCTCTGCTAGTTGCGGATGATTTATAAGTAATGCAGTGAGATTTTTTATTGGCGTAAGGCGTATTTTCGAGGTTCTTTCATTGCCTATTTCAGGTAGATAACCATAGTCATCACCGGCAGGCATAGGTTCCGATGTCCAATCCTGACAGCTGTTTGGTTGGGGATTATTAGGGCTAACTTGCTTGGTTTCGGTGTAACCTGTACTTTGGTTGCTAACATAGGTTTTTAGGTCCTCAACGCCGACGCCGGTTTTTCGGGATAACTCCTCTAGCATAAGCTGCTTGAAAACACCCTGAGGAATGCGATTGATTTTAGGCGCAATTAATTTGCTCAGTTTGGCTTTGCCTTCGCCAGTTTCAGTATCAATGCTTTCAGTTAGCTCTTCAAATAAAAATTCAGAGAGAGGTGTGGCATTTTCAATCTGTGATTTAAATTGGTCTGTACCCAGATTTCTTACCATGGTGTCTGGATCTTCGCCATCTGGTAAGAATAAAAATTTTGCGGTGACGCCATCACGCATTTCCGGCAAAGCTATGTCTAGTGAGCGCGTGGCGGCACGACGTCCTGCACTATCACCATCGAAACAAAAAACGATTTCGCTGGTGTATCGAAATAGCTTTTGAAGGTGATTTTCGGTCAGTGCTGTGCCCAGTGTTGCCACGGCGTTATGGATGCCGTATTGAGCAAGAGCAATCACATCCATATAGCCCTCAACCATCAGTAAATAGGGTATTTCTTTTAGCGCTTGTCGCGCTTCGTAAAGACCGTAAAGTTCTCTGCCTTTATGAAAGACCGGAGTTTCAGGCGAATTCAGATATTTTGGTGTGCTATCGTCTAGAACGCGACCACCAAAGCCAAGTGTACGCCCGCGCTGATCACGAATTGGGAACATGATTCGATGGCGAAAACGATCATATTGTTTTTTTTCTTCAGGCTTGATAATTAGCATGCCTGTATCTGCTAGTAATTTTGTTTTTTCGTCACTAGTTGCTACGGCTTTTATCAAATTATCCCAACCCTGAGGGGCAAAACCAATGCCAAATTGCGCGGCAATTTGCCCGGTTAATCCTCGTGATTTAAGGTATTCAACAGCGCCCTTGGCTTCGTCTGAGCGCAATTTTTGACGATAAAACTTATCCGCTTCAGTGAGTACCGAATATAAATCATCCCGATGCTGTTTTGCTTTGGGATTGGCAGTTGCTTCTCTAGGGACTTCGAGGCCGACATTTTTTGCCAATAGTTCAACTGCAGGAAGAAAGTCTAAGCGGTCAAATTCCATTACAAAACTGAGAGCGTTACCGCCGGCCCCACAACCAAAGCAATAATAAAATTGCTTATCTTGTGCAACGGTAAAGGAGGGGCTTTTTTCTTCATGAAAAGGGCAGCAAGCTTTGTGGCTCTTTCCCGTTTTCTTTAGCGGTACACGGCTATTGACCACATCGACTATATCGGTGCGGTCTAACAGATCATCTATAAAAGATTGTGGGATTAAGCCTGCCATGATTCCAGTTTAAACGATTGAACATTGCCTATAGTGTAACTGGTTATCGCAGGAAATAAACGGGGTTTATTAAGCCAGTGCTTTTTTCACTCCGGCACTAACCACGCCAGCATCAGCTTTGCCTTGAATTTGCGGCTTTAATATACCCATAACCTTACCCATATCGCGCATTGATTCAGCGCCAGTCGAGGCTATTGCGGCTTGTATAAGTTCAACAATTTCTTGCTCTGTGAGAGCAGCTGGAAGAAAATCTTGGATAACTTCAATTTCTGCAATTTCGATGGCGGCTAATTCGTCACGCCCAGCGGATTGGTATTGGCTAATGGAGTCGCGACGCTGTTTGACCATTTTATCCATAATAGCTACAAGACGTTGATCGTCGATCTCAATGCGCTCATCAACTTCAATGCGTTTTACTTCTGCTTGGATTAGGCGAATTGCGCCAAGGCGAGGCTTATCTTTTGCTCGCATAGCATCTTTCATTGCGTTGTTGATTTCTACTTTAAGACTCATGGTCATACTCCGTAGGGATTAAACATTACTATGCAGCTACGATTGCTAGAAACACAAAAAGCGCCTTAAGGCGCTCTTTGCTAGATAACTGCACTAAACTTCTCAGTGAGCGAGGGCTTAGTATAACCTTTGGAACTTGCGTGATTCGCGCGAAACCTTTTTAAGGTTGCGCTTAACCGCTGCAGCGCCTTTGCGCTTACGTTCCCAGGTTGGTTTCTCATAAAATTCTTTAGAACGAACCTTTGCTAGAATTCCTGCTTTTTCACATGAGCGCTTGAAACGTCTTAAGGCTACGTCAAACGGCTCATTTTCTTTAATACGCACACTTGGCATTGATGCATAATCCTGTTGTTGTAAAAAGTAAAATCAGCAGTTTTAAAAACTGCCGTTCTGTAAGGGCGCGTAGTCTATACATTTACCCCTATTGATGCAAAATCTTTTTACCTTTTTAGGGTTTTTTTAGTGGTTTAGTTATAAATTTTAGACAAAAAACACGAATTGAGGGCGAATATTTGTATCTTGGGAGGCTTTTTGTTGCGTAAAATTATGCTATTGGCTTCACACAAACTAACATAGAGGTTAAAGTTGCAGGCCCTAAGGATCGGTCAAAAAAATAACCAATGCTTGTACTTGGAATTGAAACATCGTGTGATGAAACGGGTTTTGCAGTCTATGACAGCGAAAAAGGGCTTTTGGCGCATAGCCTTTATTCGCAAGTGGCCCTTCACGCTGACTATGGTGGTGTGGTGCCAGAGCTGGCGTCGCGTGACCATGTGCGCAAAATTTTACCCATGTTAAATGAGGTGTTAGCTAAATCTGGCATTGATAAGCACTCGATTGATGGTATCGCCTACACAGCAGGCCCTGGTTTAATGGGTGCACTTATGGTCGGTGGGTCTATGGCGACCGCTCTGGGGTTTACCTTGGATGTGCCAGTCATTGGTGTTCATCATATGGAAGGCCATTTGTTAGCGCCTATGCTTGAGAATTCGCCGCCAGAATTTCCTTTTGTGGCGCTATTAGTCTCTGGTGGTCATACCCAGCTGGTATTGGTTGAAGGTATTGGCAGTTATCAGTTGCTAGGCGAGTCTCTTGACGATGCCGCAGGCGAAGCCTTTGATAAAACGGCCAAAATGCTTGATTTGGACTATCCGGGCGGCCCTGTTTTAGCGGATATGGCTGAAAAAGGTCGGGCTCAGCGTTTTGATTTCCCCCGACCAATGACTGATCGCCCTGGCTTGGATTTTAGTTTTTCTGGTCTAAAGACCCATACTAGAAATCTTATTGAAAAATATCGTGGCGATGACGTACTGCCAGATGAACAGACGGTTGTGGATATTTGCGCAGGGTTTCAAGAGGCTGTGGTTGATACTCTAGTCATTAAATGCAGGCGAGCACTTGAGCAAACAGGTATGAAAAAGTTGGTGATTGCTGGTGGTGTTTCTGCAAATAAGCGTTTACGTGAGAAATTAGAGGCAGAATTAGCCAAAAAAAATGCTGAAGTATTTTATGCCCGTCATGAATTTTGTACCGACAATGGCGCTATGATTGCCTATGCCGGTTGTCAGAGATTACTGGCTGGTGAAACCAGTGATTTAGCGCTTTCGGTTACCCCCCGATGGCCATTACAAAACCTTTCTTCAATCGAGGTATAGAGTTGATGGATATTGTTTATATTAGAGATTTGCGCATTGAAACCATTATTGGAATATACGATTGGGAGCGCGAGGTAAAGCAAACGGTTAGTTTGGATCTTGAGATGGCTCACGATATTCGTAAAGCTGGTGAGACCGACGATATTGAATATGCCCTCAATTATAAATCTATCGCTAAACGTTTAATTGCTTTTATCGAAGGCAGTGAGTTTTTACTTGTGGAGCGTATCGCTGAAGAGGTAGCAGCTATTGTGCTTAACGAATTTTCAGTACCCTGGTTGCGGTTGCGAGTCAGCAAGCCTGGTGCACTGCGTGGCTCTAAGGATGTCGGTATTCTAATTCAGCGCGGTGAAAAGCCAGATGGAGTTGCTATTTAATGGCATTGGTATATCTGAGCCTTGGAAGTAATATCGATCGTAAACGACATATAAGCGCGGCGTTAGATGCGCTTGCCGAGCGTTTTGGCTCTCTTGAAATTTCCACTGTTTACGAATCTGTTGCTGTTGGTTTTGAGGGTGATAGTTTTTATAACCTTGTGGTGGGGATAAATTCTGACCTCGCAGTGGGCGAAATTACAAAGGTTTTAAAGCATATAGAGGATTGTAATGGTCGCGATCGCAGTGCGCCAAAATTTGGTCCTCGAAGCCTAGATATAGATATTTTGACCGTGGATAATTTAGCGGGTGAGATCGATGGCATTAAGCTGCCGAGAAATGAGGTGCTGAAAAATGCATTTGTACTTCAACCATTGGCTGAATTAGCGGATGATATGATACATCCACTAACGGATAAAACTATCGGTCAGCACTGGCAAGAATTTGATAAGACTAGTCAGGACTTATGGCCTGTAAAATTTGACTGGCAACCCGCTTTTTAGAGGCTAGTTGAGCTGCCGCCATCTACCGCTATAGTTTGACCTGTCATATAGCTAGCTTCTACCGCTAAAAAGAACACCGTATCGGCAATATCTGATTCACTTCCAAGCCTGCCCATGGGTACGTTTTTAAGTACCGACTGCTGTTTCTCGATATCGTCTTCTTCATGCTCGGGCCATAAAATAGCCCCGGGAGCCACTGAATTGACTCTTACCTCGGGAGCTAGCTCGAGTGCCATGGTTTTAGTCATGGCGATATTGCCACCTTTGGCAATGCTATAAATAGGGTGGTTGGCCAGCGCTTGTCTAGCATGCATATCTGAAATATTAACTACAGAACCTTGTTGCTTTCTAAGTAATTCGCTGAGCGCCTGGGTAAGGAAAAAGGGGCCTCTTAGATTGCTGCCTATTAGGTCATCCCACTGATCCTGATCGCAACCTTCAAGCGGTGTTGGGTAAAAGCTAGAGGCATTGTTTACCAGTACATCAAGCCGCCCCATATTGGCGATTAAATCGGTAATTTTTGTTATTCCCGCTGGGCTACTTAGATTGGCTTGAACCATTAAGCAGCTATCGGGGTCAATTTGATTAAGGGTGTAGCATAGTTTGTCAGCGGCACTGGCAGAATTATTGTAATGAATAACAACAATATAGTTTGCTTTGTGAAATAGTTGCGCCATATTGGCGCCAATTCGACGTGCCGCGCCGGTAATAAGGACAACTTTTTCTCTACTGTTCTTCATATTGCTGATTTATCCCGTATATTCCGATTTGAATGCGCTTAACTGCGCTATTTGCCTCTGTTTAAGCTGAGCTCCAATTTCTGCACCCTTTACACCATCAGCAACAAGATCAGAAATATCTACTTTTTGCACAGCTAATAGGGCATCCATTAGGTAGTCCTTGGGTTGATACTTTATATCTTCAAATCCAGCTCTACCTCTAGCATCTGCCTCACAACAATATAGAAATTCTGTCAGTCGATTACTATCTCTTAGAGCGCCAATGTTCTGAAAAAGCGTCAAAATAGTTGCAGGTTTAAGCTCTCGCGCCTTATGCGAGTGAAGGTGATATTCGGTAACAGCCATAGCCAGTTGACGGTATTGATTGGGAACTCCCAGGCGATCACACATGCCTTTGACCACAGGTAATCCTGAGGCTTCATGACCTGTATGGCTTGGCAGAACCACGTCGGGGGTTAAGGCCTTGCCAACATCGTGGACTAACACGCTAAATCTTACAGCGCCAGAATTTGAAATTTTAACCGACTGTTTTAAAGCCATTAGAGTGTGGATGCCAGTATCCACTTCTGGGTGATAATCAGCTCGTTGCGGAACCCCAAAAAGGGCATCAATTTCTGGAAATAGTTCGCTGAGTGCCCCGCAGTCCCGAAGTACTTCAATAAAAATATCGGGGGACTGCTCAGTTAGTGCCCGAGAGGTTTCTTTCCAGACTCTTTCTGCAACTAAAAATTGCATTTCGCCGTTGGCAACAATAGATTTTAATAGGTCCATAGTTTCATCGGCGATTGTAAACCCAAGGTGGTGATAGCGGGCGGCAAACCTTGCAACTCTTAATACCCTTAATGGGTCTTCAATAAATGCCTCTGAAACATGGCGAAGTAACTTTTTATCAAGATCCTTTTGACCACCGTAAGGGTCTATAATATTGCCAGCGTTATCCTGAGCTATAGCATTAATGGTGAGATCTCGACGAATTAAATCTTGTTCAAGAGTGACTTCTGTAGAGGTGTAAAATTCAAAACCTTTGTAGCCTTTCCCCGATTTTCTCTCGGTGCGTGCAAGGGCGTATTCTTCATTGGTTTTAGGGTGAATAAAGACTGGGAAATCTTGACCTACAGGTTTAAACCCTTGGTTGGTCATCTGTTCGGGGGTGGCACCTACAACTACCCAGTCTTTTTCAGAGCTTGGGTAATTGAGTAATCTATCTCGAACAGCACCACCAACCAAATAAATTTGCATGCAAACCTCATTTTGAATTTACCCATTGTAGTAGTC
>Ga0213867_1001196_pt1 | contig 11584 bp, 11 predicted proteins | sample PICome_12_FD_160120 | JGI IMG/M metagenome (GOLD analysis project Ga0213867, IMG submission 160120) | Coastal seawater microbial communities near Pivers Island, North Carolina, United States - PICO540 | ecosystem: Environmental > Aquatic > Marine > Coastal | place: USA: North Carolina... | reverse complement strand
AGAGTTGAAGATACGAAAGAAACAACAGTTAGATCGATTGGAAGAAATATCGTTGAGAAATTTAGGTATTTCTTCAATTTCAGCCGATAGTACTGAATATGGTCATATTCAAGGCATAGATTTATCAGGGAATTTGTTGTATGATTGGAACGAGGTCATGCTCTTGTTGGAGAAGTTTCCATCGCTGGAGGAGCTAAATCTGTCGTCAAATATATTGCGTGATATCAAAAATGATGACGGTCCAAATAACATTCTACTTGGAACAAAGTTTCTTCCCCACAAAAGATACAATAATATGAAACGTTTGATTTTGAATTGTTGCGGGATATCCTCCTTCCGCACCCTTGAAATTTTGAACAACTGTTTTCCATTTCTTGAGGAGCTTTGTGCGAGTGGAAATAATTTTGCAGATATTGGTATATCAAAAGGTACAGATGGATTTGAAAATGTGAAATTATTAGATTTATCTGATTGCTGTATACCCTCATGGGAAAACGCAAAAAGGTTCAGCAGTTTACCATCACTTGAGTGTCTAATTTTGAATGATAATGGAATTGAAGAATTACGTTGCAAGGCAAACATTGAAGGGCAAAATTTTTTCTTCGGCTCGCTCAAATCTTTGCACCTAGTAGGAAACAATATTAGTAAATGGGACAGCCTTGAAGATATTTCTTTGCTCCCGGTGACTTCGCTCGGTTTTCGAAACAACCCTCTGACAAGGGATATGGGTCAAAGCGAAAGTCGGTCTTTACTTATTGCTCGTCTATCCCGAATATCGTTTTTAAACTCTTCTCCAGTCACTGAAAAAGAAAGAATAGATGCCGAGAGGAAATATATACGCAGTGTTGGGAGAGAATTATTATTATTTGCTAATACAGAAAACGAGCAAAGAAGAATTCATTTGCTTGCTGTAAATCCAAGATTTGAAGAACTTCTTGCCAAGCATAAAGATTCGATGATCGCTTTGGGAACATCGAACGAGGGCAGTATCTTGGCAAACGATACAATCAACATAAAAATTATCTCCATGGCAGCATCAAGCTGCATGATGGAACCGGTACAAAAGAGACTTCCTTGTAACCTCAAGGTGAATCGGCTAAAAAGTATGTGTGCGCGTATCTTTGGAATCGAGTTTGATGACATATCACTGCGTTTTCGTGATCCATCGAAGGTACGAAGATAACATCAAACTTCATTTTTCAACTATTCTAACAATCTCACCTTTTTTCTGAATGTACGTAATCAAAGAGAGATTCTCTTCCATCTGAAATAGATGACGATGATAACACATTGGCTTATTTCGGAATCGTTGATGGGTGTGAAATATTAGTTAATGAACGAGATTTGTTTGAGAAAAACCAGACTGTAAATGACAACATTGAAGAACGAATCATCGAACAAGAACTTAGAGGTGACATAATACGTGATGCGATTCAAAGACAGATGGACATACCAAGAATCTAGCAAATCTCTTATGCCTATTTTTCGTCGAGAATAGTCAGAGTTCCTCATCTTTTTCGATAATATACATGTATGTAAACTAGACTAGAAGGAATTAGTACATTAGCGATGTCAGGCTCGAAGTTACTTTACTACAGGGGCGGTTTAGGTGTAGTAAAGCAACGAAGTAGACCCATGATATCACGTGCAAGTGAAGAGGTGTAAATAAACTTTCTTCATGAAATATCTACCACAGTAGGAATGAGTACGAAAAATTTAAATCTATTGAAAATCCAGTCGAAGTAAACAGAATAATAGCAACAAAATCTCCCTATTTTAATTTACATGTCAAGATGTTCATGCCATTCATGCACTAACTCGGAGGCTTTTTCATTATCAATACCTGCCCATTTGATTAATCTCTGGCCCTCAGCTTTTCGTTTGACACGATAAAGAACGGCTCCGATCACAACAAATAGTCCTAAGAAACCATTTCCTGTGACGTTATGCCCATACAGTATGCATGATATCCCAATACTCATACACACTCGAATGGTCATAATCAGAGCAAAAACTACTGCTCCAAAATTTTTGATTGTGTAAAATATGACAAGCTGCCCAACTGTGGAACAAATCGAGAAGAGGAAAAAATGCATGTGAATTTCCTGATGACGAAGCACAAAGTCCATCGCTGGCCAAAGCTCTTTCGTATGAATAAGCGTTATCAATGACAAGACTGTTGAAAATGCAGAGGTTGCAAATAAAAGCTCCAGCAAGCTCAAGTCCTTATGTCTCGTGAACATCTTACTTTGCCACTGACCGGTAAATGAGTCGAAGAATAGATATAAGCACAGTAGCATAATGCCAGTAAGTGTGTGTTCCTCTTTCTCTCCGTAGGCATCGTAACCAAAATGAAGGTCATCGGTTGAAGACATAAACAGCGCAATACCACCTCCGATCACAAGTGCAACGATATAATCATACGTTGGATCTAATTTTAGTAGAATTTTCCTTAGTTAGCAAAAATGTAAGTTATACAATGAGTTCAATGTACCAAACTTACATTCTTTATTTCCTAGCACTTTTCCCATTAACATCACAGGTGCTAATTTAAAGCTTTTAAATAACGTCGTCGCTGGAAACGAGACATACCGCAAAGCCTCATATTGGCACCATGACGAAAGCAAGTTACTTACACTGGGGAAACTGTATTCATAAAGAACGACGCTCCTGGACCTTGTTGGCTGAATGTAGAGTAGTAATGCAGAAGCCAACAAAAATGTCCAAAATCGATTACTGAAAACAAGCGCATATGAATAAACAAAGTATTCTCCTGTGAGACGCGGATATCTCCTCGTTAACATTCGTTCCTGCAAAACACCCCAAGTCACAAACGTCAAATTCAACATAAGCGAACAGAAAACAAGCCTCTTCAAAACAACCATCCTAGGCGTCTGCTTTTGATCAAACTCGAAATCAAAGCTCACACGTCTCTTTTTCGGAGTACCAAACGACTGAGAACTTCCCTGTTGCTCCTCATCAGCACCCATGAGAAGACCTTCCGTTTCAGCAGCATCAACCTCCGCAGTAACATCTTTCGCAGGTGCACGAAGCGACGGATCCAACGATTCAGGAAAATAAACCCTCGCAATAAGAGTGGTTACGATCACCAAGGCAACGTAGAGTAAAAAGTTTGTACATAGCAAATAGAGCTCCGCTTCTGCGGAAGGAGAGAGAATCGGTTGAGTATTTCCTTCCTCATCGCCGTTCGTAACACTGGCTACCAATGAACGGTGGAGCTCTGCAATACTAACGAAGTCCATCACTCTATAAATATATAACTGTTTGTATCTTCTTGATCGGTGACTTTGTAAGGTGTATTTCACAGGGAGTCGTCAAATGTATGGTTGCTTTGTAGGTTTAAGTTGCACCTGTATTGTTGCCAAAGAAAAATTCGTATTTAGTTTGCATGTTGTTTCGTGTTGGGACTTTTTCGCGCTCGCGCCGCGTGTGTGGCCGCGTCTTACCGAGGAAAAACGAATGAAACTATGCGTGCTCTAACCGCCATCGTAGAATATGAGCTATTTTAGTTTCGGAAGAAGTCAGGATACGATTGCGCATCGTCACGTCGTCACGATTGGGAGTGTTTGGGGATATGTGAAACAATATGAAGAGCAATACTACCCCGATAATGATGGATTTATGTTCTACGCCAATTCTACCAACTGCTGGTATATATACATGTATATGTATTAAAATGCATTAAGAAATAAATAAAATACTCGACCACTAAAATATTCATGAATAAAGGAAGGAACGGAGATGTTTTAGGTTGGCTTTTACCTGAAGTAAGATGGTTTTCCTGAGACCAAGAAACTAGCGTAATTTTACAAGTTTATTTCAGCTTCTACCTAATGAAATATTTCTTGGAATATTTAAAACTATAGACTTAGTAAGCTTTAATCAATGTATTCAAGTCTATAGCTTCGGGTATGCCTAACTCATGCATTCTCTTTTTAATAGCTAAAGGATTGCCAAAAAATCAGCTACCTCTCCGTCAGGTAACTCATCTTCGATCATATTCATGAAATGACGATCTTCACCATGCATTGACGACAATGGCATAGGATCAACACCTAATTCTTGCTGGTTTTGATGGATATTGTTTGATGAAAAATCATGGATTCCTCCATTGACAACGTCTAACGAGATACTACAAAACTTAGCATCACCAAATGATGTTAAGATTTCACTTTTGGACCCAACTCCTTGTTTTTGTTCTGTGTCGGTTGACTGCAGCATATCGGATGATAGATCAAAGGTTTTGACGGAATGATATGCATCGTTGCTACCATGGGTTTGTCCGCTTAAAATATGATTAGCAACAGAAACTACAGGATTGTTGATTACCCGTTCACGTTCAAGTTGCTTTCTTGTTTCAATGCTAATCATATGTTTTTGGGTTTTCCGCTTCTCTTGCCTAATTCTTTCATGAAGCAGTTGTCGAATCTTTGGAGCACCCTCACGGATGGCCTGACAAGTCTGTGGAAAACAAATTTAAAAAATTCAGTGCGATTCATATCTCAATTGTACCCTCTAGTAGAGAACGTACGTGAATACAAAATTCCTGACAAAACCAAACTTACCTTCGCGAATGCTCGTTTGTCTCCAATGTCGCTCCAACATCCTGTATCAAGATGTTTTTCCAAAAACTGACCCGGAGGATCTTGCATACGCACCGCTTTCACAATGCTTTCAACCAGAAGAGTCTTTTCTCGTCTTTCTGACGAAATATACTTTAGCTTGTTTGCAGCGATCACGGATCTATACTCTTTATTCCCGATATGATTTTGGGAGCCACCACCGCGCCCGCACAAAACATCATGAGGACCCGGTTCCAAAATCAATTCCATTTTTCCTTGAGACGTGTGAGTTCCTGAGAAGTCACTAGATTCATTCGATTTCAATACCATTTTCTTGTTAAGAGGAAAATAGAAAAATGGGATAATGAAAACAAGATTCAACTGCGTAAGCTTAGCTATTACATGTGTACATAATTGTAATTTATGTGGTCACATCTTTCGAAAGAAAATATATTATTGGTTTAACACGAAAATCTTCGCCATGGAACATATGACATGTCGTGAGTTCGCCATATATGTACATAATGATGAAAAATGATGTTGTCTTCCATCAACTTTCTCATTCCATGGACATTTTGAAGAAATTCTAATTCTCAGTTTTAGGAAAACGAAAACGTTTTTTTGTAAAACTGATTGGGCTGGTTATTTCGTATTTCGCCGGTTCAACACCTGGTTACGAAAACGGAACTTGGCGAAATTCCAATACCGGTATTCTGCATGTTGTGAGTTTCATTTCGTCTTCGTGGAATAGATTGGGCAAGGAAGTCGATTTTTTACAAAACAAATCGTGTGTGCCAATTTTGTTTTCGTTTTCATGAACATATTGGACCGGCCTCACATGTCAACGAGTAAAAGTTTTGACTTTATTCGTATTAATTAAGCTACCATGATTAGAAACATGCGCACTCAACTCAATCGCAGAATGACTGCCCCCTACCCCTAGTACTTATCTTTACTTCTAAAAGCGTATCTTTCGCTATTTACATGTAACCCAAACTCCTCATCATAATGTGTTTGATGTCTATCAAATTAAAAAATAATTGTAATAACGGGGTAAACGTGATACTCTAGTAAAACCACTGCGGAAGTCTACGTAAAGTCCAACTACATAAAGTCCAACTAGAAATATAGGTCAAAAAATAGCACTTCGAGGTACGGTATCTCGGGGTGTTAAGTATATTCACTAAGTTATTTGGTCAGTTATACATGCATATATACGTGTTTGTATGAGTCTTTCTATCCTTTTATTTCCATGAGGATTTCTTTAGTAAGGCGATAGCTTACCTATCGTGAGATATAGAGTTTTTATATGAGTGGCATTGCGTGAAACTTCACGTGTTTTGTGTTTGTCACCTTCAGGAAGAAGGGTAAAAGGAATAATACCCGAAATTGCTAGATAAACTAAAATGAGCTTCTTCATTCCATCTTCTCTTTATCGCACTAGCTCTACATTATTTGCATCGAGGCAAGCGTAAAACTCTGGTGCTGAGAAAGCTCCGACCAAAATCGATAACAAACTGCGTCTCTCAGATATATGATAAAATTCGGGAGCAATTTTGTGCAATTTATGCAGATAATTTAACGGTATAGTCGGAAAATCATGATGTTCACAGTGGTAATTTGTCCCTAGCGTTAGCAGCGAATACCATGACCCAGCATACGTTGACGAGGTTGGTCTACATTCTCCATCTTGATTTGTTACCGAGCCGTGATTAGTTACGAACATTGCAGAAGCAGGATGGGGTGGCACAGACCAAAGTGTTTCCGACAAATAAAGGAAAAGTAAAGGTTTCCATGAACCTGCTATTGCGACAATCATCAATCGCACGAAAATTGCGCACAAGCAATACGTTCTGCACTCTGCATGAAATGATTCAGGCTTGTTGGGGAAGAAAAAGTTTTTTCCAAAAATAGCCACTATCACATCATTGAAGGAAAGCAAAATCCTTTCGAACATAAACGAAGATGCAAAAATAACCGAATTGATGGACGCCCGAAGTGTTGGGTTGAATTTTCTACTGGTCATCCAAGCATCAAAACCAGTTCTACTTACTGATAACGCTACTCCGTTAACTTTTGGTCCCACTTCCCCTTTCAGTCTCATTCGATGAGCAACAAATAACTAAATGAAATGAGATTTCAATACAATAAATATAGTTTTTCATTTTTAAGTCCATACGTATACACAATTGCAATAGGGATAGGACACTCACTATATCGCCGTCTTCAAATTCTTCTTGTTGCGAGTCAAACAATTTTGCAAGCGATGCATCACTATTGCCAACGTTTCGATGATGGGACAAATGACCAAACTTCAAATATAAAAAATAACCAAACACAGATGGCATACTTCCCCAAAATAGAATCCTATCTTCTAAACTTTTTTTATTGATTGGACTTGGGGTACTCTTTTTTGATATCATAGAGCCATGTAGGCAGTCATGCAGAATCTGCAATTGCCAAAGGCTGAGTATTGAGCCTGGGAATAGAGCTAAAAGAAATACTTTCCAAACTGCACACGAGGCACTCAACACAGACAGCACGACAAGACTCAGATTTGAAGCAATCAGTAATGGCAACGCTATATTCCCACTATGGCTTTGTTCCAACTCCTTTATTTCAGGGTATTTCTTTAGCATCTGGATCCTCCGCTTCTTGTGCCAGTTTGCTGTTCGTGAAGGTAGAGAACCAAACGTTGTTGAAGCAGATATATTTAACGCAGTATTGCTACGTCGCGGCCGAATTGGCATCGTAGCAGTAAGGAAGTGGCAATGTTCCTGCCTAGAAGCACATGTCGAGACAAATCCTTTTACGTAAGATGCAGTTGCTGCGAAAGAAACTAAAAATACGAATACACTTCTCCTTCCCTTCATCTTCTTTAGTTCGACTTCCAACTAATGTTGGACCACTTGTTTGCTGGAGCAAAGTCGTGATTCAAGTTGTGCTTTTCTACATTATTAGCCAAAAATTGGTCAGAGAAGAAGAAGTGTTTACGAGTGTATCATGTCATCATGTCGTATTCAACGCGAGCGAAGCGAGCTTCAGTAGCGCGCAGCGGGACAGCGAGAAAACAAAATCTGGACGATTTTCAACTCGTTCGTAGAAGATATCCTTTTTTCCGTCAATGCTCACATTATATCTTTAGTTATATGTAAGCTTTATGCGATTGTATTTTATAGCAAAACAATGCCGGTAATATGTTTTTAATATAATTGAGTAGAAGTTGAGATATTCTGAAATAACCATTATAGCTCTACGTGATTTCCAACCAGGAAATTAGGCCAAATAAGGAATGATTGTTGGAGTGATAAACTATCTTCCTAGAACGAGATCGACTCTTCAAATAAAAATTTTAACTTTTGTATTTATTGGGGAAGTGTCTAGTAAGTTATTGGTTGTTTCTATCAGGACATACAACGCCTTGACAACACCATCTTTTGCGCAATGTTGCGCAAGTTTAGAATTTCTTTCTTTATCTTTCAAAAACTACCATTCTAAGCGCACAATCCTTTCATATTTAGTGCTAGTTTTAAACTTGTTTATTTAAATTATGAGAGGGTAAGGAATATCGCAACAGTTGAACATCGGAATTTGTCAAATTTCATTTTGTGAATGGAAAAGTCCGAAAAAGCATGAAGTAATATGATAATGATATTTTTCTTTTTCAGCACGTCTTCTTGCTCCTACATATCTTTTTGAACATAGAATAAATCGTATCATTATAGATAATTGACCACCTCTACTGTTTCCTCTGATTGCTTTTACTGGTTGCGAATAAGCAGAAACGTCCGTCCAATTACGTGCTTTTTCGAAAAGTGACAAGGAGAAAAAAGATATGTCCAATTATTGAATGTTCACGTAATTACCCGTTTCAGAGCATTCGACGGACCATGCCATTATGAACATTATACAGAATTACTAAGAGATGAGTATGGTACTTGCGCTACTTTGTATAGCCAGCGCAAGTCACAGTCTTCTCATTTCCAAGCAATATTAGAAATCCAATTCGATCCGACCCGAACACTCCTTACTTCTTAACGAATCTCACAACTGATACTGGATGTTCACATTCTTTGATCTTTTGGTGTAAGTCCGTCCCGCTGGTATTTGTTTATATTATCTTTTAATTCTGCTCTTTAGACAGCGTACACAACTATTTCTTTGCATACTTGATAAAGTGGTATACAGTGTACATCTGTTTTATTGTTGAAAGTCGAAGAGGTATCAAAGTAAGAAAGAAAGGTTGACAATTGAAATAATTCATTTTCCGATTACTGACCAACGCAGGAATATCGAGGATAAGCATAATAAACGGAAATGGATGTGGAAGAAGCCTATCCGTATACATTCAAGAAATGTTTTTTCCTGTGAGAAAGGTATGACTTATGGCATTTATCACAAAACAATTATCATTTAATATCTGAATGTCAAGATGATTCCTACAAATTCGGAACCTAAAAGATGATTATCAATCCAGGTTGCTCTAAAAGACAGTAACCTACTATCAATGCTGAAGCCGTGAATTTTGAATTTTCAAAATCGGCCGCAAAATTCCGAAGACGAGCATATGAAACATCTTTCGGTACCAGATCGACAGCCCTTCTCTTATAACTTAAATTTTAAAACCTGAAAGAATATATATCCAATGTCCAACCTCATTCCTCAGGATCCTCTTCATCTTTAATAAGGTATAGCTTCAATTCATTCCAAAGATTGTCCCTTTCTTTCCCTTCTAGAGCCCCCTTTAATTTCGCACTTCTCTCTTTACCATCATGGGCAAACCATAATTTCATTACGTATTCGTCTCCTTCGGGAAGAGGAAGCGCTACTTTATCCGAAACATATATTGGTGGACCTTGGTCAAGCAACCTTCTCAATTCCGCTTGGCAATCGGACTTTTTTACGGTTTCTACATATTTCTCAAACTGCGAGTTGACGAGACTTTCAACGATTTCGCGTTCAAATAAGGCAGGACTCCATTTCATACTTGGGTACGATTGATATTCCACGTAATTTCCAGCTTCTTCACTGATATCTTCATACGTGCAAAGGCAACACATTCCATCGGATGGTTTCCCATGCTCATCATTTAAGTCATTCGACATCTTCACGTTAGGACAGTAAAAATTAAACACGTCTCCTGATACTTATTTGCTGCTGTCGGATGATGCAACCATTGATTTTAAAAGTATCTTGCAACAAAACAAGATTGTTCTCCCAAGTGCTCACACTGCCCAGCACGAGAATTGAAAAATGAGAGCAAATATTCCGATAATATTGTTGCACAGTTGCACAGTGACGAAAAAAAGAAAAATATTTCGAAGTAGATCTAGAAACGAATTCATTTTTCGATGTGGAAAGTTCGCAAACTACTCACCTCTGCCTATCTAGGAGCAATGTGTACACTTCGAAGACGAAGACCATGGTGTAGCGCACATGCACAGCACACCTCACACCTTGTTCCTACATATACTTACATATTACAGTGGATTACCATCATTAATTGGCGACCGAGACGCAATAGTTGCTGAAGAGTGACGGAATAGGGAAGCAAAATTTTTCTGTTTTAAAGGCGGTTCTTTGGGGAAATGGACCACGCTGCTGTAGGCAATAATCAAACTGCATTCCCTGTTAGCTTTGGGAAGCCCAGTTTGAGGAGACGTCTCGAGGCATTTTACTCTTTGGTGGCGCCGGCTACGATCGAAAATAGGGAAGAATGGCTCTGTAGGTACGATAAAATTTATGAAAAGTATGGTGGATCATATGACAAAGAAATGAAGTTATCCGATAAGTTGGCAAAGAAATATGGCGATCAGGTTAGGCTTCTTGTTGCTGGAAAGTCAAGTGAGGTGACTTCTACGGAAAATGAGGACAACATTTCTCATGAAGAAATTGAAAAAACATATATTCTATCTTCTGAAGAACTTCAATCGACCTGCATTGATTTCACATCCAGTTCGTTTAATCCCATTGCTGCTCTTCGTTCGAAAGTAGACCCGGTTACTATCATTCCAGATAAAACTGCCCCTCTGCTAGATAATATTTCAAAGGCTCGAATGCTCTTGCCCGAAGGTGACCCACTCCGTTTGTTGCCTAGGAAAAGAGCAAAGTTGGAGGGTAATGCGTTTGATAAAGCAAAGGCAAAAAGATGTGTTTTCGATATGATAGCTGAAAATATTCGAAATGGACCCTTTTCATTGTTATGGAAATGCATGACGACGAAAAAACGAGTCCGGGTGCTAATTCGCCACGCAAATTGTGTGAGAGGGACATTAAGTGGATATGTGAAAGCCTTTGACAAGCACTTCAATCTCATTTTGACCGACGCTGACGAATACTTCACTTCGAGAATGAGAAATACTTCTACATTATCAAACGCTGAAAAAGAGTTGAAGAGGAGACGGCTTGATTTGGAGGAGCGCAGGTTTGGTAATCGACTTTCATTAAGTGCAAAGATGAGAAATTTAAAACAAATACTAGTTCGAGGTGATAATATTATTTCACTTTGGGCCGTTGATAATGAAAAATTCAATCCCGGTTGTACCATTGGAACACCTGGATCAATTTCAAATACTTTGAGTACACTTGAGAACGGATAGAGAGTCTGGCAAAAGGATGAATTATTTAATCAACGCTTCGTCTTCGTTTATTTGAATCCCGAGAATTTTGAGCTGTAATTTGAGAAGGTGGATTGGCGCTCAAAATTGTACGACCCCAAGTGTCCTTGTATTGTGATACATTACTTTGTGTTGAGGCAACGCCTGCCTCACCATAAAGTTCCAAGCATTGTTCTTGTACAAGCGAATCCCCATTACTGTCGCCAGTGTCAACTCTACGGTCTTCTGGAGGTATGCACTCGATCATATCATATAGCAAAAGCAATCTCGATTGATCCCTTAAAAAGAGTTCCTGTGCCTCGTCGTGGCTTGGAGTTTCAATATGAAGAGGCTCAGTGTAAGCCAGTCCTGAGATATCGTTTGAAAATGAAGGATTAAGCCCGC
>Ga0213867_1001195_pt1 | contig 11584 bp, 9 predicted proteins | sample PICome_12_FD_160120 | JGI IMG/M metagenome (GOLD analysis project Ga0213867, IMG submission 160120) | Coastal seawater microbial communities near Pivers Island, North Carolina, United States - PICO540 | ecosystem: Environmental > Aquatic > Marine > Coastal | place: USA: North Carolina | collected... | reverse complement strand
TCGACGATATTTTTCAGATTTTCATCTTTGAGATCATCGAGAACTGCTTTCTTAAAAGCCTGAGTTCCCTTGGCCCATCCGCTGGACATCTTCTCAAATCCTAAACGTATACATTCGGAATCTTCTTCACAGAGCCACTTCAAATACTCTCGATAGAGCCTGCGTCCTGCTGGACGATCCTTGAGGCCTCCAGCAGCATCTAGATAGAGATCGCTCTCCGCAAATGACCAGCGCTTGCGCGGGTACCACAGTTGATAAAAACTACTATCGCGATAGCTGTATAAGTCTGTCGCTTGAACGATCCCCGCGCGCACCGGGTTTAAATGAATGTAGTGACAAATTCCTTTGAGGACCTCTTTCAAAGGATGACGATAAATTCCCCTATAACTTGAAGCTCCTCAGCTTGGTTTGAATTGAATATGAGTGTTTCAAACTCAGGTTGATTTGAGCGTGGTTCGAGTGTGATCTGTTGGTGTTGCCACCCATCATCCGTCGGCACCTTCTGGCTTTTGTAGACTTTGATTGTGTAACTGCCCGCATAGGCCGGATCTTGGATGTCGCGGTGTTGTACGAGGACGATCTTGCCGTCGCGGCTGCCGCCTGGGTTGGCTTTGAAAAGGCACCAAGCTCCGTTGGGAATGCGTTGGTTCATGGACTCGCCGATGACTTGGGCGACGAAGTAGCCTTCGCGAATGGCGATGTGTTCCGGCGGCTCAATCCATTGGCAGTCTTCGATCCATTGCTCGGGGCTGAATCCACCCGCAGCGACCTTTACGTCGAAGCAAGGAAGTGCGCTCACGTAGGGCTGCACATCTTCCGGTTCGAGAATGCGGAACGGAAGCGCTTCTTCGACTTGGGATTGGTCTTCAACTGGTTCCAGTGCGCCTTGGGCGGCTTGCTGAAGATAGGCGTTGGTTTCAGGATCGGGTGAGTAGACATAGCAACCTTTTTGCCCGCGGGTCATTAAGGTGCGGTAGGTGTTTTTGATGATGGCGTCGGCGCGTTCGAGTGCTTCGGCACGGTTGGCCTTGAGCGCTTGTTTGTAGCCGTGAATCGAGCGGTCGCCGTGGTGACGTTTGGCGGCGTCGGTCTCGATCTTGCCATCTCGAATCAAAAAGTCGTCGCCAAAGATGACGCCGACATAGTCAACCTCGAGCCCCTGGCAGGTGTGGATACAGCCGATCTCGTGGACGGAGGATTCTTTGAGAATCCAGAGCATACCGTCTTCGCTGAGGTTCCAGCGTGCTTTGAAATTTTCATCCGGGAAGTCGAAGTCGTAGGCTTTGGGGTCTTTTTTGCTCACCCATTTGTGCGTGTAGCCGGCAACCATGCGCGCCTTGTTGTTGGGACGGTTGCGTTCGTAGATCAGTTCGCGGAGCTCAGTGGCGCTGGAACATACTTTGAACTCAAAGTTGACGCCTTCGAGTGTGGTGTTGGCGGTTTCACGAATGCCGAGCATGTGGTCGATCCAGGCGAGATAGCCGTCGGAGCCGTTACAGCGAAATTGGGATTTGAGTTCGAGCTCGGTGATCGAAGCGCCAATCTCTTTCGCCCAGTGTTTGACCTTATCGTTGTCGCCGATGTCTTTCCAGTGAATGCGCTGATCCTCATCGAGGAAGAAGATGCAAAAGGTAGAGGCGTTGATGATCTCTTTGATCTGGTTCTCACCTTTGTTGCTGAACATGCCCGACTTCTCGTTGAGGCGGTGGGCTTCGTCGACGATGAGTGTTTGAAAGGTGTTGGCCTCGGTTTCGGTGTAGGCGCCGGATCCTTTGAAGAGATTGGAGATGCGCGTCTTAGTAAAGGTGCCCGAAAGTTTGCTCTGGTAGACTTCGCGCGGGGCACTGTTTTTCGTGACATACTGGGCGACAATACCTCGCTTGGTGAGCTCGACAAGGAGGTTGATCGCGACGACGGATTTGCCGGTGCCGGGGCCACCGTTGACGATGAGCACGTTCTTCTTCTCGGCGGTGGAAATCTCGGCGAGGAGTTTAGCGGTTTCGAAAACGAGCTTCTGGTCGTCAATGAGGCAGAATTCTTCGTTGCCTTCGAGTAGTGAGCAGAGGTGGTCGGCGAGGTTTTTTGACGGGCGGATCTTGCCGTCGCGGATGAGATACATCGCTTCGCCGGAGTCACCATACTTGACGTGTGTCTTGATGAAGTCGCGGAGCTTATGTGAATCGTGCTTGAGGAATGCGGGCGCGCGTCGTGTGTGCTGGCCATAGCGCGGGTCGTTGATCGCGCTGCCGGATTCGCAGTTGTGCAGGTAGGCGCAGGGCTTTAGGCGGATGGGTTCCTCGCGGACGGTTTCGTTGTAATCCTCGATTAGCGTGGCGTAGGACCACGCCTGATAAGAGGGGTGGTTGGTATCGCGTTTGCCGCCACCGAGAAAGGTGTGGACAATGGCATCTTTGTTGGTCGTCTCGGCCTGCTGCCACTGTTTGAGTTCGACGATGACGGCGGTGCGGGTGCCGTCGGCTTGCTTGCCGGTCAGAATAAAGTCGATGCGCTTGGAGGTGTTCGGGATGTTGAACTCAATGGCGATGCCCGTGTCGGCCGGGATCTCGACATCTTCGACAATTGAGTCCATGAAGCGCAGCGAGTTCTTCCAAGAATTGAGTTCGGACTCGCTGACGGTTTTCCCCGCTTTAGCCTTTAGGGTGTCGCGGACCTTTTCCTCGATGCGATTAGAGAAGACGTCTTCACGAAAAGTACTCTTGTTCTCGAGGTAGACTATCATGTGCTAGTCTTGGTGAGTATACTCGCCGTATTTTTTAGAGCTTCCGCGGAGCTTATTGGCGGTTTCCCAGAGGCTTTCTTCGAAGGATTTCGTGGGTTTGGGCGCTGCAGTTTTCTTGGGCATGAGCGTTTTTACAGTGAGGATGGCATCCAAAACGGACTGTCAGTTTGAGACCCCATACAAAAAGTGTAAGCAATTTTTAGTTGAAAGTGATACGTGTTCACAAGGCTTAGATTCAGATTTTTAAAAGGCAAGATAGGGATTTCATAACAAAACGGCTCAACTTGAATGCAAATATGCTGCGAGCGCTGACAGCTCGACGAGGTTGTATGATGAATTTTGAATGGTAGTTGTGAAATTATGTCGAGGTTGCGGGCCAGTTTTTACGCAGTGTATCAATCCATGGATTGAGGCCATCTTGGCGGATCGACACAAAGCGATCGAACGATTTGGTCAATTCATATAGCTCTGGAGACATCCATCTGATCACTGTTAGCATGTCTTGATGACGTTGGTCAAGGTCGCGCCAGTGTAGGATGCGCTCATGATGAAAAACTCGGTTGCGGAGATCACGAATATTTTTCCAGCGTGGGCCTTGGCCAGATACCACCTGTTCCTGACTAGGGGCGTGGGGAAAGGCTCTCCTTGATAAGAATGCTCCAACACCAGTCCTTGCATGTTGATGATTGAAGAAGCCTGTCCAGAATCCGAAGTTGAGTTCTGCAATTATCCGCCCGGGGGTAAGCGGCTTCCTGAGTCGACTCAAGGTAACTTTGGCTTCACTCAACTTGTCTTGTTGCCAATGGGTGAGTCGTGCTTGTGGTGTGTCATACCATACATCTGTATTACATCGTGATATCATCTCACGATGCACCGCATTACGCAGGGCAATTTCCGCGAATTGGAGCCCAGGATAGAGTGATGCGCTGAGAGCCATATTCATTAAATATCTCGCAAGAGTCGTCCTTTCGTCCACTCCATCCTGCCGATAAGCTTCAAGTCGATCTGAGTGGAGGATGCCCTCTATTTGCTGGAAAAATTCCGGATTCATGCGTCCTTTCCTCTATCGCTAAGCATACAAGTTCGTCTACAAAAAGTTTGACTAATCTGATTTATGAGTCGATATTTGAAATGTTGACCTCGGGATCCCTTCCTTAACCGTTTGCGGTTGAGAGGCCCCGGGGTTTCTTTTTGTATCGATTTGTAGACCCATACCTCAAGCCCCAAATTGTAAGCAGTTAGAAGTGCCTTTTAAGCGAAGTAACCAGATCGGACGGTTTTCAGGTCGGAAAAGTTATAAGTTGTAAACGGTACTTGTTCCACAAAGCTTCAGTCCTTCGCTTTGTAGGCGCTATATTTCTGGGCGCTGCCGCGCACCTGATCGGCGGGGTATTTGACAGCGTTTTTCTGTATCTTGCTGAGTAGGGCTTGGGGGAGGTCGATCTTGAGTTCGTGGCATAGCATCAGCAGGTAGGCCGCAACATCGGCGACTTCTTCTGCTAGCCGTTCCTGCTGTTTGGGGCAGTCCAAATCGAGTGCGCCTGGCTGTTTCCACAAAAAGAGTTCTTGTAGTTCAGCGGCTTCAATCGAGAGCGCCGCTGCGAGATCTTTGGGATTGTGAAATTGCTGCCAATCTCGTTCATCTCGAAAGGCGATCAGCTTGTGAATTAAATCTTGAATAGTGGAGTCTTCCATTGGTGTGAGCCTACGTTGATTTGCGGGAGCTGCGCCCATGAACCCGAAGGATGCAAAGGGATTTAAGTTTATATCCGTTATATTTTTAATCGATGGCAATCGAAATGTGCTCACCCGGCGGGTGCTCAAAAAGTGGTCCGGTCGGCTGCGCATCCGGTCTTGTCGCAGTGCTCGGAACTTAGGTGGACTGAATGCTGGTGGCATCCAGCAGGCGCTTTGTTTCGCCAATCAGGTAGAGTGGCAATGAAATTAACTCAAAGGCTTGTGACTGCATGGATGCGACGGCTGATGTAGTCCAACAGTGGCTGGGGATGTCGGTATTGAAGCGGAGCGCGCGGGGGCAGCCTTTTTCTGCTGCAAAAACATGCAGAGATTTTAGCGACCCCACTTTGCCAGCTTTTATTTCGACCGGAACAACCTGCGACCCATGCGCGAGGAGGTAATCGACTTCTGATGAAGAACTGCGCTGTTCTCGATTCCAGTAGTAGAGTTGTGGTTCGGCGTAACGATCGCTGCTATACAGTAAATGCTGGCCAGCAAATTGTTCGGCAACGGCGCCGCTGTTTATCAGGATTAAATTTTCAGCTTGGTGTAGATCGGTCGCCTTCAATCCTAGGGCGCAACAAAGTAAGCCTACATCCAAAAATAAGGGCTTACGATCTTTGGCATTTGCTTCAGCTCCGAGGGGAATGCCATTACCTGCGGAGTGTTTGACCGTATATAGAACCCGTGCCATCTCGAGCATATTGATGCAGTCGGATAGCGGCTTGGCTCGTTCGTTGCGGTCAATCTGTACGTATTTGATTTTTTGGCCTACCAGACGAGGGATGGCGGAGAAGACGGTTCCCAGTAGCTGAGCCTGAATGCGCTTGCCGTATTTTGAAAAGTCATCGCGATAGGTTTGTAAAATTGAACTCTGTTCGCGTAAGACGAGGCGAAGATCACCGCTCTGAGTGTAGGCCTGTACGGCCGCTGGCATGCCGCCGACGATACAATACAGTTTGAGCAGCCCCAGCAGACTGGTGTGAATAGCTTGCGGTAGTGGGTCGCCCAGCTGGTAGTCGGATAAAAAAGCGCGCAGTTTTTTTTTGCCGTTGGCTTCTAAGAACTCCATAAAATTCATCGGTCCCAAGAATAGATATTCGATGCGTCCGACCGGCATCGAAAAGTTATGTTCGGCTAAAATAAATTCTAAAAGCGAACCGGCTGCGATTACATGCAATGCTGGTATCTGTTCGTAGAAATAGCGAAGCAGTGGAATAACCTCCGGCGCGGCCTGGATTTCATCCAAAAAAAGCAGTGTTTTTCCCGGGACAATATCGGTCTCCAAATCGACCTCAAGCAGTCGCAATATCTGTTTTATGTCGCGCGATGCAAACAGATCGGCCTTTCCTGGGTGCAGGTCGAAATTGATTTCGACTAGCTGTTGCTCACGTTGCTGCGCAAGCATGCGAACCAATGAGGTTTTTCCAACCTGCCGGGCCCCACGAATGATCAATGGTTTGCGGTTTTTTAGAACAAACCAGTCATCTAAGTCCTTAAAAGCATCCCGATTCATAGGGTACAATTATAATTTTTTTGATAAAATACAATATAAAAAAATAATATTACTGATATTTTAACAGGTTACATTCGGAGGTGTGCATTTTTAAATTGCTGCGCTGTACACAAGCCTTAGCCTTGCTCTATGGTTTGCTGGGCGGTTTCAGGGCCTCGATTTAGAGTGCAATGTGCTGGGATAAGCTGCTTGTGCGATGATGAGCGGACGCCGCCAGCGCACAGCAAGCGGCAAGTCTTTCAGATCCGGATCAAGCGGGATCAAGCTAGGCTAGGCTGGGGGAGCGCATACGCAATATTCGCTAGCTGGCGAAGTCACGCCAGTCCGCTGTGACTATTTTTATTGAAGTTTTTGGCTTGGCTCGTTTGGTAAGGATTCTTTTTCGCCCATGTTGCCGCCATTCCCATATCCTCAAGTCAAATGCCTCTTGGCGGCCTTGAGTGCGCTCTGGTTGTTGGCCTGTGGTGGACCGCCTGAGCCTGAAGCTCCGGCGCTTGTTGTTCAGCCCATCCCAGCAGATGCGCTCAGTGTGCAGCAGCCTGTCGGGGTGCCGGGCGCCACTTTGATTGAGACGGTTGCGGGGGATTTGGCCACCTTTAATCCACTGGTCAATGAGTCGGCGACGGGTTCGGCGGTCATTGGGCGCCTATTGGATAGTTTGGTCACCTTGGACCCGGATAGTGGGGAAGTGATTCCGAATTTGGCGCATACCTGGGAGATTTCAGAGGATCAGCTGCAGTACACTTTTTTCTTACGCAAAGGGGTGTGTTGGAGCGATGGGCATGCTTTTACGGCGGACGACGTGGTGTTTACTTGGAATGCTTTTTTCGCCAAAAAATTGGATCCAGCAACGGGACAGCCGCTATTGGATGAGCAGGGGCGTCCGCAGTATCGTTATAACACCCGGGCCACTTTTAGTCAGCAAATCAACGGACAAGAGCCGATCATCGAAAAATTGGATGCCCACACGGTGCGCTTCACCACTCCGGAGGTGTACGCGCCTTTTTTACTGTTTGGGGGCGGACAGAGCATTTTGCCTAAACATGCTTTGCAGACGGCCTTCGAGGATGGCAGTCTGTTGGATCAATGGAGCTTGGAAACCGCCATCAAGCAACCTTGGAGCTTGGTCAGTCTGAACGCCTTTACTTTGGAAGCGTATCGTCCGGGGGAGCGGATGGTGCTCAAGCGCAATCCGAATTACTGGAAGGTTGATTCGCAGGGACAGCGGCTGCCCTATATCGAGCGCATCATCACCAAAATTGTGCAGGATGTGAATAGCAGCAACATTGCATTTGCGCAAGGTTTGACCGACATCGAAAGTATCGCCCCCGACAATGTGGCTTGGGTCAAACGCGGTGAGCAGGCTTACGATTATAAGCTACTGGATATGGGCCCTTCGAGTAGCACCAATTTCATTTGGTTTAACCAAAAGGAAGTCAAGAATGCCGCAGGTGAGGCGGCGATTCCGGAACATCGTTTAGCCTGGTTTCGCGATGCACGCTTTCGGCGAGCGATTTCATACGGGATCGATCGCGAGGGCATCATTCAGGGGGTCTACTTTAATCGCGCCCACCGTTTGGATGGCTATGTGTCCCCCAAACGGAAGTTCTGGTACAATCCTGCCATACGCACCTATCCCTATCAGCCCCAGAAAGCCCGGCAGCTCCTGCTGGATATGGGTTTTCAAGATCGCGATGGACGCTTGTACGATGCCGCAGGTCACCCGCTGCAGTTTAGCCTGATGACCAATTCCAATAATGGCTTGCGAGTGGAAATGGCGACGGTGTTTAAGGAAAATATGGCGGCGATTGGAGTGTCGGTGGATCTGCAGTTTTTAGATTTTAATACCTTGGTGACCAAAATATCTGGAACTTCGGATTACGAGGCCTGCATGTTGGGACTCGGGGGTGGCGCGCCGGATCCTTACGCGGGCAAAGATATTTTGATGAGTGGCGGGCGCCTGCATTTTTGGAATCCTCAGCAGGCGGAGCCGGCAACCGCTTGGGAGGCGCGCATTGATGAATTGATGCGTTCGATTGGGCGCCACACCGACGTGGAGCGGCGCAAGGCTGATTATTTTGAAGTGCAGGCGATTCTGGCGGAGCAACAGCCGATGATTTTTTTGGTCAGCCCCAAAGATTTTGTGGGTTATCGCACTGCTTGGCACAATATAAGGCCCACGCCTTTGGGGGGCATCACCTGGAATTTGGAAAGCTTGTGGAGGACTGCTGAGCCGTGATTGCCTTTATCCTACGCCGATTTTTAGCTATGATCCCGCTCATTTTTGGGATTACTTTGCTAGCCTTTGCTTTGATGAGCTTGGCGCCAGGTGATTTTTTAACGCCGGTGCGTGCCCAGCGCGATGTCCCGCCGGAGTTGATCGATGCCATTGAAAAATCCTTCGGCCTCGATCAAGCATGGTATGTGCAGTATGTGAAGTGGTTGGGAAACGTCTTCAGTGGTAATCTGGGGCATTCCTGGACCTATAAATTGCCGGTGACGGATCTGATTGGGCAGCGCTTGTGGGCCACCTTTTTGTTATCCTTGAGCGCTTTCAGCTTCGCATGGTGCTTGGCGATTCCCTTGGGGGTTTTGACCGCCATTTATCGCGGCTCCCTGTTGGACCGCGTCGTCAGTTTTTTGGCCTATTCAGCCTTGTCGATTCCAGAGTTTTTTCTGGCACTATTACTGGTGTTTTTTGCCGCACAGACGGGTCTGTTCCCTTTAGGCGGGGCGACTTCTATTGACTATGACTATATGAGTCTCAGCGAGCAGTTTTGGGATCGAGCACGGCATCTAGTTTTGCCCACGCTGGCGCTGAGCATTGGATCCATCGCCAGTATTTTGCGGATCATGCGGGCCAACTTTTTAGATGTGATGGCGGCCGATTTTGTGCGGACGGCGCGTGCGAAGGGGCTGAGTGCTGTTCGGGTGAATGCGCTGCACGTTACGCGCAATGCTTTGAATCCTTTAATCAGTTCTTTTGGTTTTGCATTCTCGGGTCTGTTGAGTGGGGCCTTGATGGTGGAAATCGTTTTACAATATCCCGGCTTAGGACAATTGATGTACCAATCAATTTTGCGGGAGGACCAATTCGTTGTTTTGGCCTCGGTAATGTTGGGCTGCGTGATGTTAGTCTTGGGGAATTTGATCGCTGATATTTTGTTGGCTTGGTCGGATCCCCGAATTCGCTTGGAGAAAAAACAGTAGTTATGGGCTTTCGATTACTGATGCGACAGATTTACAAGCGCCCGATGGGGGCGCTGTCGGCCACGGTTTTATTGGGGCTGTATGCGATTGCGCTCTTTGCAGATTTTTTAGCTCCGTACCCCACCAATTTGCAAGATTTGGAGCGCACCTATCATCCGCCGACTGCCGTGTTCTGGAAAGCGGGCGCGCTACAGGTGCAGAAGTATGCACTGGTAGATCCCAGTGAGGCGCGCTACGAGGCCATCGCGGGGCAGGGGACGCGATTGCAGTTCTTTGCCAAGGGACACCCTTATCGCTTGTTGGGCTTGATCCCCTGTGAGCGTCATCTTTTCCAGTTGGCAGATCCGGATGCGCGCATTTATTTACTGGGCAGTGATTCGACTGGGCGCGATGTCTTTTCACGCCTGATTTACGGCGCCCGGGTCTCGCTCTTTGTGGGCTTGTTGGGGATCTCGATCACCACCGTCTTGGGGCTATTGATTGGGGGCTTGAGTGGCTATTTTGGGGGGCGGATTGACTTTTTGACCATGCGCTTGGTGGAATTTATGATGGCGATGCCGGGCCTGTATTTACTCTTGGCGCTGCGCTCGGCGCTGGCACCGCATTTTGCTTCAGATGAAATGTTTTACGTGATCGTAATCATTCTTTCCTTGATTGGGTGGGCGGGCACGGCCCGTGTTTTGCGGGGGATGACCTTATCGATCCGGCAGCATCAATTCGTGTTGGCGGCAGAGTGTATGGGACAGGGACCTGTGGCGATTCTGCGTCTGCACATCCTGCCGAATTTACTGAGTTATTTGCTGGTGGCGGCCACCTTATCGATTCCTGGGTATGTGCTGGGGGAGGCGGCGCTCTCCTTTTTGGGACTGGGCATTCAGGAACCGGCGGCCTCATGGGGCTTGATGTTGTCGCAAGCACAGGACGTGAAAGTATTTTACTTAAACTTTTGGTGGTTGTTGACCCCCGGCATGGCGATCTTTCTGACGGTGGTGGCCTATAATGTATTGGGCGATGTTTTGAGTGAGCATTTCGACCCCAAAAAGAACGTCGCTAAGGATTCATTTTGAAAAAAGCACCTGTATTTAATCGTAAGTTTTTAATCGAGCTGAGCAATGGTATGCTCTATCGAGAGGCCGAGGCTTTGATGGAGAGCGGGGCCGTCGAGTCGGCAGAGTGGGACCCGCCCATTTTACGCGGACAGGTGGTGGTGGATGGGGAGCGCTTTTGTCCCGAGCTCAATTTACGCTCGACGGTATTTGCCGAAAATAAGTGTACCTGTCTTGCTGGTCGGCGGCGTCAGATATGTGTGCATGCGATTGCCTGTGCGCTGTATTACCAAGCCATTCAGTCCGAAGACGCGCATGAACGCCTCGCGCAAGCGCACTTGAAAAATGCTGCTGTGCCCAAGCAGGAAAGTGCAGCACTTCCTGAGAAGCGTCCCTTGCAGCTATTGAACATTCGGCCCCAGGGAACCTCGTTAGCATTAAAGGTTTATTTACCGCCCAATTTAAGCGCCGCAATTAGCAGGGATGCGATTGTCACCAAATTGGAGGCAGCTTATGCGGGCCAATCAGTGCCACTGGGGAATATGGATCGTCAGCGAGTCTTTGCTTGTGAGCCCCCCATGCTGAAAAGTCTGCAATTGATCGAAAACTGGTGTGGTGGAAAGCTGCCCAGCCTGCTGCAACTGACAGCCAGCCAGTTGAGTCGCTTGCTACAACAGTTAGTCGATTGTCCACAGATTTTCTGGTTGAAGGGGCCATCGCAGCCGATTGCTTGGCGCGCAGGCCAACTGGAGGGGGTGACGGATTTATTGCCCAAAGCCGAGGACGCGACGCAGCAACGGAAAATCGAGGCGGTCCAGGTGGCTCGCGAGGGGGCACATCTTCACCGTTCGCAGCAATTGGAATTGGATCTACGGCGTCCCAGTGTGGTGAATCGACGCCGGCAAGCGGAGGCAAAAAGTCAGCAGCGCTGGCGCACTAAGCCCGGCGATTTTCCAACCGCTGCTGCGGTCCAATCCTCCATGGCGGACTATGGAGAGCAGGCGATTGTGGTGGATGGTTCGCCGAACTTTATAGTGGTGCGCTTGCCGCAGCACTTGGATGCCGCAGCCCAAGCGGTGCGCTCGCTGCTGAAGGCGGAGGGCTTCCGTTTGGACCCGCGCAATCGAAAGTGGTGGCTACGGGATCGGCACAAGACGCTCAACTTTTTAGCGGCCCACTGGTCGGCCCTCAAAGCACAACAAGAGGTGCGGTTTACCCAAAATTTTGAGGATCAGTTTCGAAACATTCAATTGTCCAGTTTGAGTGTGCAGACAGAGTCGATCGACAGCGGTTACCGCTTGTCGGTGCAATTGGATGAGACCACCAGTGACCAAG
>Ga0213867_1001193_pt1 | contig 11600 bp, 23 predicted proteins | sample PICome_12_FD_160120 | JGI IMG/M metagenome (GOLD analysis project Ga0213867, IMG submission 160120) | Coastal seawater microbial communities near Pivers Island, North Carolina, United States - PICO540 | ecosystem: Environmental > Aquatic > Marine > Coastal | place: USA: North Carolina... | reverse complement strand
TTGAAGGCAACATCATAAAATGAAAAAGTTTACTGAAATAAGAGAAGCAAGGCGGTCTGCACAAGACCGTCTTTCCGCACGTGCGGCGAAACATGGTCTTGGTTCTCAGAAGAGACTAGACAAGATAAAGAAGGCTTCTGACTTTTTCAGTAAGCCACCACCATCTTTCTCTAAGGACGAACTGAAAAAGATGGGGTATGCGGTTGAATCATCAAAAGTGCCTGCTGGTATGAAGTTTATTGCGTCCTATGTTTACAAGGATGCGAATGGTAAAGATCACACTCACCGTCATCTCCGCAAAGGTTCTAAGATGAACGACCCTGTTGTTGTATACATTGATGATAAAGAGTGGAAGACCTTTCAATCATTCACCAAGGCAAAACAAGCAGCCATCAATCACATCAAAGGTATGAAAGAGTCGATAGACGAAGCATCGTCGCCTGCACAACAAGCCGCGATCGCTATTGCCAAGAAGGCGGATAAGGTGGTCAACGAGGGCATCAATGTCAAGAGCATTGACATATTCAAGGCTGCCGCAAAAGATTTCGCCAAGAACAAGGACATCAGCTTCCAGTCAATCGCAGATGCACTATCTACGATCGCGACGATGGTGAGATCGTTGAGTATGAGTAAGACCGGACAAGGTGCTGCTAAGTTTGAGAAGATCATCTCTCAACAGGAAGTCCGAATCAACAACATCATCAACAAGACGATGTATGGTAAAGGTGGTGCTACTCCAGAAGGAAGAGAGATCAAAAAGATTCTCTCTAAACACGGACTTGACCGCACATTCAACGGATTGATTTTCAACTCCGTAGACGAAGCATACTACCGTGGTCAACGCAAGGCGACACCAAAGAAACAGGAACCAACAAAGATGGGTTCCAAATCAGGTTCAGGTTATGACCTTTACCACAAGTCCTACACCGCTGCGTTACAACACGCATACGCATGGGCGAAGAAACAAGGTCACATAGTAGATCCAGACGACATCGATTCGAAGGTTGCGTCTGGTCCAAAGAAACCAAGTGAGGGTCGCACTAACAGTTTCACATTGAAACTCAAGGATAACCCTAAGAAGATGCTTGCTGTCCAAGTGTATGGTATGGGTGGTGGCAAGTACGAACTCAACACGTACATCACATAGGACAGTTATGAGCAAATCGAAGAAACCACGTAACAAGAAGATGTCTGCGGCAAAGAAAGAAAGACTGCAACAGGCGACCGATAACAACTATGGCGGGACTAATTTTAACCCTATAAATAATAAAGTTAAATCAGTCAATCCAGTTGCCGGAACGAAGGTATTTCGAGGCGCATCAAGAGGAAGCTAAAGAAAGTGAAAGATTTTTTTGAATTGAGAGAAAACAAAGATAAGTTTGTCGTAAAGTATGCGATGTCAAAGAAAGGACCGATTCGCACGATGCCTTTCCACCTATTAGTGTACGCCAAGAAATTCCTTGCTGATAAGGAAAAAGAAGGGTACAAGGGCATTATTTCTAAAAACGGCAAACCTGTAAAGGAGTCGGTCGATCTTGATGAAGCGAAACTTTCTGATATGGGAATTCACAACAAGATTAAAGATCGGAATCTTCTTATCAAAGCAATTAAGACTGCCGAAAAGATGGGCGGTAATATGACAGGTGCTGTTCGCGAGATTGAGAAGATGCAGAAAGGTCTGTCTAAACACAAGGCTGTACAAGCTGCACTTCGTCAAGCAAATGAGTCGACGGAATAATGAAAAAATTCAAACAGTACGTAGAAGAAGGTTGTTGTGAGGCGTGTAAGTCTCTCGACGAAGAGTTAGAACTAACCGAAGCAGAGTATCAGGGTAAAACTGTAACCCTAAATAAACCTGTACGTGGTGGTTCTAAGAAGTTCTACGTATACACAAAGAACGAGAAGGGTAATGTCGTGAAGGTCTCATTCGGTGATCCGAACATGGAGATCAAGAAAGACAACCCTGCTCGTCGTAAAAGTTTTCGAGCTAGGCACAATTGTGCAGATCCTGGCCCGAAGTGGAAGGCACGCTATTGGTCGTGTCGCGCATGGTAATTGATTGTTATAAATAGAAACAAACCTAAATCATAAGTCAACTAATTATATTACATTAAGTTATAATTATCATATGACTTATATCATCAATACTAATGGGCTGATCGAAACATGGCAGATAACAACCAGATTTTACAAGAGCATGTGCAACGTGAAGAGCAACGCCTCGCAAGGATCGAGGATAAAATAGACAAGCTTTCCGATGCAATGATTGATCTTGCAAGGGCGGAAGAAAAGCTTATTAACATTGAAAAGGCAAACTCACAACACTTTGAACGAATGAATCGTTTTTCGGCAAGAATGGATGAAATCGAGGACAATGTTCAGGAACAAGGTAAGACGGTTAAGGTAATGCAATATATTATTACATTATCCGCAACTGTTTTTGCTGGTGTTGTTGTGAAGATGTTTTTTGATGCATAACAACCAACGGAGACTATGATGTCAGATATCAATAAAATTATGGAGGCGTATTTGGGAATGGTCTCCGAGCCTCAGGCAGAGGAAACTCTAGAGGAAAAGAAAATCGGTAATATGGGACCATACGGTATGGCCACTATTACTAAGGCACTCGCTGCAAACGGAATCAAAGGCGCTAAGGCAATTGGCGTAAAAGATTTCTTGAGAAAGAGTGGCACTGTTAACGAAGAAGTCGAAGAAGAACTCGACGAAGCGTGTGGTAAAAAGTCTTACAAAGAAGGACAAGAAGAATGTCCTAAGTGTGAAGGCGAAGGTTGTGATCACTGCGATAACAAAGGTTACCACGAAGTATCAGAGAAGAAACTTGATCCAGTAGACGATAAAGAGAACGACAAGAAGTTCAAGAATCGTAAGGACAAGGACATCGACAATGACGGCGATGTAGATTCTTCGGACGAATACCTACACAAGCGTCGTGCTGCAACTGACGATGCAATCGATGCAAAGGATGATGAAGAGAATCCAGTTAAGAAGAACCCTAAGACGGCTGACAAGAAGTCAGAGATCTCTAAGATCGAGAGTCTAGACCTTCGTTCTGATTTTGAAAAGATGTGGTCAGAAATGGCTGAAGCGATTGACCCTAAGAAAGGTGCAACTGCTCCAGAGAAGCATGATGATCACTCATCTGACCACGACAAGAAAGTCATCGGTATGCATAAGAAGTCTGATAAGAAAGTCGAAGACGAAGAAGAAAAGTCTCACGATACAGTCTTCAAGGCAGCAGGTAAGGACATGAAGCAATCACCTGCTCGTAGTGGTGCAGACAACTTGTCAAATGGCGATAAGTCTATCGTTAATCCAGTAAAGGGTAAGTAATATGATTAAAGCTCCATCGTGGTGTAAAGATGCCGTACCAAGCACAAAAGGTTGGCATCATCCAAGAACTTGCGAACTACTAAAGTCACAAAGTTTTACACAAGAACAGGTTGACGAATGGCATGGTCCAAAGAAAAAACCTGCTAAGTCAAAACCAGTTGTAGAACCTGTAGAAGATGCACCTTACATCTTTGAAGTAAAAGACTCAGAGTAAAAATTTCCCAGAGTTTGAAAAGAACCGTCGCCTTATCTTAAAAAGTCGACGGTTTTTTGTGTGTCCGAAAAAAAGAACTAAATAAATGCGAAGACTTGAAGTTTGTAGACCCATATTATGAAGTTAACCAAAAATAATTTGATCGTGTATGCTGCAAAACATTACTACAACCCTAAGCATATTGACGGTGAAGAGTTCTTTGACGATCTAAAACGATTTAAGTATGTCAAACGACTAATCAATCGGTATCACCAGAACGGTGATTTGGCCGAACGTCTTATCCTCAATCATCTTATCGTAATCTTTAATGTATTTGGTCATGAAGCAGGCGTTGAGATGTTGGCACTTAAGATACCGCTTGAACAGTGGCCCACACTGAAACCTTTTCTAGTGTTTTTACGTGCCATACGTTCTGAAGACATTACAGGTATAGAAATGGATAAATACGTAATAGAAAAATTGAGAACACTCTAATGGGAATTCTAAAGTCAGCGGCGGACATCGTCTATACAATTCGTTTTCTAAAACTACTCGTGACTAAGTTCGAGGACACCAACGCGTTTAAAGCTGGCATCATCGACGCGGACGGTAATAAAAGAAAAGATTTCTCTATGGACACGATGGATAATCGTGATGCCTATCGTTCGCACTACACTGCGTTTCACCGTCTCGTATTTAATCTCAAAAGACTTATGGCAAAAGTGCCTGGCGGTTCATCTGTTGTTGCGCGTTATGGTGCAGCTCTTGCGTTGATTAAAGAACACGGCGAACTATCCGACAATCAACTCCAAAAAATACACGAAGAAACTGGAATCGACATCATGGATGTGCTTCTAGAAAACTCTCAGTGGTATGTGTTGGAAGATGGTAATCTTGGTCAGGGTATGTACAGAATGCGCAATGACTCTATGACCGACCAATATCATGAAGTTGTACGAAAAGACGACAAGATTCGTGTAGAAGAAAATAATCTTTGCCACGACATTTTGGGTATACCTGTGTTCGAAGGGACACACATTCGTAGTGGACATCGGGTATTGTTCACTGCAAACGAAATTGCAAAGTAATGATCATGCGCCCTGAAGTATGGATGATATCGATTACCGATAATCCAATCTCTCAACATTATAAAAATATATGTGTTCCAACGTGGGAGAAGTTTGGGTTTAATGTAAACCACTTCGAAGCAAAAACGCCAAAAGATTTAAACGAAGATTGTAATTTTTTACCCTTTGGACTCAAGTACAAGTTTAGTAAAAACTTAGAGGTTGAATTCACTGACACTGAGAAAGCTGTATGGTACAGCCACTATTTTATGTGGAAGAAGTGTTGGGAAGAAAATACTCCGATCATAGTCATAGAACACGATACTCTTCTTTTAAATAAAATAAATCCAATCGTATACAAATATGATATGGTTTGTATGTCTCATTCAAGAGCTGTTATGCCATCGGGACGTATAATTAAAAAAACCCACGCGGGATCTGCTTATTATATTACGCCTAATGTCGCAAAGTCTTTATTGTCAGTTGATAAACAGGAAAAGGTTTTTACTAATTCCGACGCATGGTTACATCACAATTGTGATAAATATGGTAAATGGTGTAAAACCCTTTGCACATCTTACATAGACGATACGATAGGCTCGACGATAGAACATAACTAATATGAAAAATTTTAAAGAATTCATGAAGCAGTTCGATGAAGAGATCACGAACAACACCAGTCAGGTTCCAGGCGCAGGCAGTGACTCATCGACCGTTATTGTTCGTAAGAAGTACGACCGAAAAAATAAGCGCAAAGATGCTGTCGAGATTTTGCGCAGAATCCTACCAAAAAAAGTCTAATATCCCCTTTACAAAGTACCCCAAAATACTATATACTTCTACATCAAATTAAAGGTTTGGTCATGAAGATTATAGACTGCTTGGACTTTAAAATCATCTTACTCGAATCTTCGAACGAAGATCCCGATATGATACTTCCGTCATATGATGAGTCTCGGCTTGTCTATGTTCCTATGAAAGGATATATCGGAGAAGAGTTTTCTCATAGTAGATTCTTAACCGATGACCCGTCTCTCTCGTTTTCAAATCATCTCATGTGGGAAGGTTTGTTCGATTGGAAAGAACAACTGGACTACATCATCGATTGTTGTCAAAAATTTTGGGACACCGACAAGCAGATGGTCATAGAAAACTACGACTATCAAGAAGACGAACCTTTTTATGATTATTCGAAGTAATATGTCGTCGGTTTTGAACAATCTAAAAACCAACAGTAAAGCGTATGAAGTTATATCTGGTCTTGACAAGACGACACTTACTGCGTATACTATACGGTATTGTTCAGTCAGAGAAGACACCGCTTATCTTATCATCGTGTCAGAGACCATTGATGTCACATTAGGTAGTCGCTGGGCCCGAGCAAAGTTTCAGTGCCGAGAACAAGGCATCTATCTAGATGTGTCGGTTGTAACGAACGAACAATATATGAAGTGGGTTCACAACTCTGTACGCAGAGATCCCGATTCACCCGAAGAATGGTTACAAAGATGGTATAAGGTTTTTGAGAAAGAACCTAAAGATGGTCTCTGGGCAAAAGCCGCAGATCATATATACTATCTGAAAGATATTCGTCATTACGAGTCTATCGCACCGAAGATACTTGAAAACGGTTACTTCTCTCTGGGAAGATAACCTCTACAGTTTGGAATAAAAATGAAAGTAGATGTGAAATACGACCGCGACGATCTGTTGACAGATTATGCGGTAGGTATGCTAAAAGATTTTTACATGATTGAAGGCGAAGATTCACCTCAAGATGCCTACGCAAGAGCAGCTGAGGCATGGTCCACATATCAAGATGAAATGGACCCGTACTTGGCACAAAGACTCTACGAGTACGTTAGTAAAAAGTGGTTTATGTTCGCGTCTCCGGTTCTCTCGAACGCGCCTAAAGAAGGTACAAAGACACGCGGTTTACCCATCTCCTGTTTCCTTACTTATGTGCCAGACACACTAGAAGGTCTGATAGAACACTCCAGCGAGTTGCGTTGGTTGTCTGTCATGGGTGGCGGCGTCGGCGGTCACTGGGGAGACGTGCGTACAGTCTCTGACATCGCGCCTGGCCCGATTCCTTTTCTACACACAGTAGATGCAGACATGATCGCGTATCGTCAAGGGAAGACGCGTAAGGGGTCTTATGCGGCGTATCTGGATGTACATCACCCAGACATCACAGAATTTCTAAACATTCGCATTCCTACAGGCGACGTACAACGTAAGGCGCTGAACATCCACAATGCGATCAACATCACCGATGAGTTTATGGCTGCGGTGATTAACAACACAGATTTTGACTTGCGTGATCCAAAGGACGGAATCGTAAAAGACTCTGTCAGTGCACGTAAGTTGTGGGAACGAATTCTTGAGGTGCGTTTCCGTACAGGTGAACCCTATCTAAACTTCATTGACACTGCGAATCGTGCCCTTCCGACACCATTAAAGGAAAAGGGACTACGCATTCACGGATCAAACTTGTGCAATGAAATCCACTTACCTACTTCTGCAGAAAGGACTGCGGTGTGTTGCTTGTCTTCACTAAACTTGGAATACTATGATGAATGGAAAGACACTAATATCGTGCGTGATCTTATTCGTATGCTGGATAACGTTCTCCAATACTTCATCGATCATGCGCCAGATAGTATTTCCCGCGCCCGTTATTCGGCAGAGAGAGAAAGAAGCATTGGACTGGGAGCAATGGGTTTCCACTCACTTTTACAAAAACACTTTGTTGCTTGGGAATCAGACAAAGCCCGAGAAATAAATAAAGTCGTGTTTGAGCATATCAACCACGAAGCAAAAGAAGAATCAAGACTCCTTGCGAAAGAGCGGGGTGAATACTCAGACGGTTTAGGTTCAGGGATGCGCAATGCCCATCTATTAGCAATAGCACCTAACGCGTCGTCGGGAGTCATCTTATCCACGTCACCATCAATCGAACCATTGAAGGCATGTGCTTACACGCACAGAACTCGCGCAGGTTCGTTTTTAGTGAAGAACTCGTATCTCACGACCCTTCTCAAAGAAAAGGGTCAGGACAACGAATCTACGTGGTCTAGTATCATTACCCGAAAGGGATCAGTTCAACACTTGCCGTTCTTGAATGAAGGTGAGAAGGCGGTCTTTAAGACTGCCCAAGAACTGGATCAAAACTGGGTGGTGACACACGCGGCTGACAGACAACCGTACATCTGTCAAGGTCAGTCGGTCAATCTTTTCTTCCCGTCAGGAGCACCGAAACGTTATGTTAATAAGGTGCATTTCACGGCCTGGAGGAAGGGGTTGAAAGGTCTGTACTATCTACGCACAGAGGCAAAGTCTCGTGCGGAGACGGTATCAGACAAAGTGGAACGGGTTGCGTTGCAAGACGATAACCGTACCATACTTTACGGCAAAAAAGATTGTCCGTATTGTAAGATGGCCGCAGAGGAACTGTCACTACGCGGCATAGGATACGACTACGTTGACCTTGAGGAGATAAAGAAGTCTGCCGCAGAGGTCACAGGAAGAAAAGTCGAGACAGTTCCTCAAATTTATCTGGAAGGCAAGTACATAGGTGGTTATGAAGATCTTATGATGCATCTAAAGGGTGAAGTGGAGTACGAACCAATTGAAGGTGGCGACGAATGTCGGGCCTGCGAGGGTTAATAAACAATTCAAATAAAGGATTAGTATGTCATTACTAAAAACATCTGAAACATATAAGCCGTTCAAATACCCTTGGGCGGTTGAACTATCAAAGAAACACGAGGAAATACACTGGATTGAAGATGAAGCAGAACTGTCAGAAGATGTACAAGATTGGAAAACCAAGCTGACAGATTCGGAGAAAGAATTTATTACTCACGTACTGAGATTATTTACTCAGTCGGATGTACAGGTAGGGGAGAACTACCACGAACTGTTGATACCAAAGTTCAAGAACAACGAAGTCCGCAACATGTTGTCATCGTTTGCGGCACGAGAAGCAGTACACCAACGTGCATACGCACTTCTCAATGATACACTTGGTCTGCCAGACGAAGACTTTCACAAGTTCCTAGAGTACAAGGAGATGGCAGACAAGATCGATTTTATGAAAGAGGGTGAAACGAACTCTCACACTGGACTTGCTCTCGCGTTAGCGCAGTCGGTGTTTAACGAAGGCATGTCTGTCTTCGCATCGTTTGTTATGCTGCTCAACTTCCAACGTTTTGGAAAGATGAAGGGTATGGCAACAATCGTCGAGTGGTCCATCCGTGATGAGACTATTCACGTACAAGGTAACTCAAAGTTGTTTCGCGAGTTCTGTGAGGAACATCCTCGCATCGTGAACGACGAACTCAAGTCAAAGATTTATTCTATGGCTGAGAACGCAGTCAGGTTGGAAGAGAAGTTTATCCAACTTGCATTTAAAGGTAATGAGGTTCAGGGTCTAACCAAGAAGGAAGTCCGCGACTATATACGTCACATTGCTGACCGTCGTCTGCTTCAGTTAGGAATGAAGCCATTGTTTAATCAAAAGAAAAACCCACTGCCGTGGTTAGACTGGGTGCTTAATGGAGCATCCCACGACAACTTCTTTGAGAAACGTGTAACGGAATACTCTGTTGCAGGTATGGAAGGTGAAGACTTCGGTTGGGAGGATATAGAATTAGAGGTAGCGTGATGGACACCGAATACAACATCGAGTGCCCGATTTGCGACATAAACACTATAGTGCGAGTACCATACGAGGATGAAATGCCTAGACATTGTCCTATGTGTGGTGCGGATGTCGAATCGGAAATAGCATCCGATGATGAATAACTTACCAGACCTATACATAGGTTCATGGAATGGTTATATGAAGACACCACATTTGAACCCGAAGACGGTTTTCTCGAAGACTATCAAGGGTTCGTCTATCTGATTACAGAGCTTGATACTGGTATGAAGTATATCGGTAAGAAGTTCTTTTGGAAACCTAAAACACTGCCAGTGACTAAGACTCGAAAGCGTAAAGTGAAAACGCGAGTAGAGTCTGACTGGCGCAAATACTACGGATCTAGCCAAGAACTCAAAGAGGCTGTCGTGCAACGCGGCGGTGAGAACTACAAACGAGAGATCCTCAAACTCTGCCGTACCAAAGGCGAGTGTTCCTACTACGAAGCAAAACTCCAGTTTGAGTACGATGTGCTCCTACGCGAAGACTACTACAACGCATTCATCGGTTGTAAGATCCACGCCAAACATTTACCACAATAAATGTGAAAAAATACCACAAATAACTCTTGCGTCTTTTCAAAACATGCACTATAATGTGTATGTAAAGTTGAGATAGAGAGTGATATTATGATTTTGATTGAAAACATTAATGAGTTTGTGGGTCGTATCCCCACTGGCCACGAGTTGATCGTGATGGAAAAGGATGAAATCGACACTGCGATGACTTTGTTCGGTTTCGACGAAATCGGTATGTTTGACAATATGTTTGTCAACCCACAATATGCTTTCTTGGAGGTTGTGTAATGGATGCAGTATTAGGTAATCTTTATAACGAGTTGATGTGCCTCTGTGAGGTACGCGGGGAGTTGTCTCCCGAAGACAACGCACGTGTCGAGGACGCGATCCTCGCACTTCAACTCAAAATCGAGAAGCTGGAGAAATCCAGTTTGTGAATATTCACACAAAAAAGTTTCAAAAAAGTGTTGACTTATTTTCAAAACTTGGTATAATGGGTACATAAAGTGATGAGAGAGATGATTATGACCTACGAAGAAAAGATTGCGATGTATGATGAGAAGCTGAAGTACGAAGTGTGCCCGATGCGCATTCGCCAACTTGAGGGTCGCAAATACACTTTGATGTTCGAAGAAGTTCAACGCCGACTCAACGAGTTTGTCGGCCCTAAAATGGAGATTCCACTACAATGAGTCCTTATCGAGATCACGTTCGTCGCGAACGAAAGAAAGAACCAGAAATCAGTAACGGTGGTTTCATTGCCTACTTGACTTTGGTCTGTATGGGAATGGCACTTGGTTTCATGATGGGTTACGGTCTACTTTATACCTGAGTGTGAATATTCACGAAAAAAAGTTTTCAAAAAGTGTTGACTTATTTTTAAAACTCGGTATAATGGTCACATAGAGTTAAGAGAGAGAAGAGATGTCAGGATTTTATCAATTGAGTAATCAACCTTTTCAGTGGACAATGAAGTCTGGTGCAAGAGGTAACATGGCTATGGATGCGAAGTCCAACCAACACTTTTCACGTTGGGTAAACCGCGACCTTCAACGCGCTGAACAAACTGGTGACTGGTCTGAGTTGTTACAGAAGGCTGAAACTCAAACTCGACGTTTTCGCAACGATTTTTACGCCTAATACCTAAGAGGGTTTTGTTATGTCTAATTCAATTCGTGTTGTTTTCCACACTCAGTACCGTGAGAACTACGGTGCCCATGATTGGGACGGTGAGGGTTACTGCCCTCAGCACTGGAAGTGCAAGGGTGGCTCCACCTATATCGTCTCCGCGTCTGCGGCAGACATCGCTGATTCCCAGTGGTGGGATATGGTGGCTAAGTGCATCACTCACTCTTCTGCGTACTCTGAGGAGTATGTCATCTCCGAATCTGTTGTCGATGCTATCGACTTCGTGGAGTCAGACCACGTTGAGGAGTGGGAAGAACCCAGCTATGTTTCTCACGTTGATAGGGTGCGTGGTGAGCTTCACTGTTCGCGTGAGTCGAAGTCATTCTTCGACCTCAAACCCGTTGCCATGAACACTTGGATTCAGGTGTCAGGTGGTGGACGAATTGATTGTACCTACGAAGAGTATGAGGCGGCTGCATAATGTTTTCTCCGGAGTGGGTTGCAATTGTTCCTTTCCTAATCGTAGGGGTTGAGAAAAACGAAGAAGAAGATGTGTAAAATTCACATAAACTTTTTTTCAAAATGTGTTGACGGATGTTTTTAAATCGTGTTATACTTACCTTGTAAGTTAATGAGAT
>Ga0213867_1001191_pt1 | contig 11603 bp, 10 predicted proteins | sample PICome_12_FD_160120 | JGI IMG/M metagenome (GOLD analysis project Ga0213867, IMG submission 160120) | Coastal seawater microbial communities near Pivers Island, North Carolina, United States - PICO540 | ecosystem: Environmental > Aquatic > Marine > Coastal | place: USA: North Carolina... | reverse complement strand
GATGGACAAGAACATATCATTGAGGAATTGCTATCGTCAGGTGGTGGTAGTGATAATTCTTTGGGGGATGATGGTGATGTTGATGCAAGTTCGCATGTGGCCTTGGAAGTGAGCGTATATCGAACGGAAATGGATCGGTTGAGATTTTTGTTGGCAGATTTGACAAGGACTAGGCTTGCAAAAATTGAGCGCTTTGCACTTTATATAAGAGGGTCAGAAGAAATGCTTCGTCGTCTGAGTAAAGCAGAGGTATGATATGATGTATTAAAATACATTTATTTGCTCATTTATTCCTGCTTTTGAAAGTTGAATTATTTGGCTGGATATGGAAAACTGATGGAACAGCACCTACATCGATCCGTTTTACAATATTTGCCAAAGTCGTTTCGCGCAATTGACAAACCGGAGATGATTGATGGACCAAACATGGACGAATACGTTTTTTGGTAATGTCGACTAATATTTAGTGTATCTGCATTGCACCAGTGCAACAATTCAGAATCTCATATTTTTGTTTTACGAATCTTAGCCATGTATTGGAAACAGTCGAAATTGAAACCGGATATCAAGAAGAAGATAGTCAAGAAGATTATGCGGATATTCATGAGCATTCCGCTGGAACTAGTCTAATAGTGCGCTACAGTACAATAAAGGATCACTTGGACGAGGGAAAAGTTGCTCTCCTTTATTGATGATTATATATGTTCTTTTTAGGTGTAATCAAATGTAATAGGATTTGAATGTTGTTATAATTATTATTTCAGTGTAAATAAGCCTTTGCGGCGCCTTTGCATTGATTTGCCAGAAGTTCATTTTACCTTCTGTTTGGATATTCTATGTTGTGATGTACAGTAACTAGTTGTGTTTAGCCTTAAATCCGTGAATAGTTGATAATTAATGATATCAAAGACCGCGAGAAGAGCGGAATACTTCCAGGTAGATAAGATCTAATAGCGAAATAATTTAAGATTTAAGAGCTTGTCTTTGCTTCACTGCGTGATCAAGCTGTTTGATTATGGACAAACACAGTGACAGAACAATTTCAACTCCTTCCTCCCCAGAATCTAGCAATAACTTACGTAAATTTTGTATTTCTTCGTACAATACTCTAATGCCGTCAACAATCTTATCAAGTTTCTTATTTTCGTCTGTGTTGAGAAGTCCATAGAAATGTCTAAGAATTTCACTGGATCTCAGAAAAAACTTCTCAATTTCTCTTTTATACTGCTCAGGTAGAGATTTAACTTGAGCCATCGTATCAGCTTCTGTTTTAGTTGATTCTTTAATTTTATTAGTTAGAGCACCAAGGAGTCTCTGACCTGATCTTCCATCGGGAAACTGACATTTCATACCCATTTTGGCGATTTTCGAATTTTCTGATTCCGCATACTTTCGTTCCATCAGACCTTTCGTGGATGATGGATTGTAAATAGAATTAGTGTACGTTTTCATCCTTGAAGCCATGAAGGCAGCAAGGTCTGAATCACGACGTAAAAGTTCACTGTTTTGTACTTTTAACGAAGAGTCATTAGTGTTGCTACTCGAATACACATCCACGTCGCGTAAGGAGAGAGCAAAAAATTCGTCATCACCTCTAGCCCGTCGGTGGTCAGCTTCATTTTGTGGACATTCAGCAAACTTAACAAGTCTTTCAAATTCCTCGTCATTTCCACCATTTACCTCCGCTGATAAGTCATCCTCTCTATTGTTTTTGGGTTTCGACATGTCAACCAAAGAATTTCCAGCGGCCGCCTGATTAAAATTCATAACTAGTCCCCAATGACGATTATACTTCTTTACTATTCTCGCGGTTTGAGAGTTTTGAGAGGTAGTTGGATGCAAATCAGTTGCACCCAACTTTGGCCGTTCAACTTCAAACGTTTTCAAAAGATCGAACTGCCCAATTCCAAGATCTCTTCCAATCTTACGTTTTTTACTTGAAATAGAGTTAGTGGTAGCATTATTTTCACGTTCATCTCTCTCTTTCATTAGCTCAACGTCATAACGACTAAAAATATCCTCCGCGCCGGCTATAGCAGCATGGGATTCTTGTGAAGTTTCAACTTTATCATTGTTTTGCGTTGCTGACCCAATTCTCCCGCGATCGCTATAGAAGTATTCGCTTTCCAAATATTTCCGCCAAAATTGTTCTTCCGATAACTCTAGTGGGACCTTCTCTTCGTAGGCTTTATGGACGGCTGGGTAGAGGATAAAAATCTGTCTAATTTCTTCCACACCCAATCGAACCTTTCCACCGTTATTAGAAAGATCCAGATTCGACCGCATAACAGATTCCACTCCTTTCATTACTTTCCCATGTACTTTGGCTGCCTCATCTGCCAGCTTCCGTCGATGCCCTGACCAAAAATCTTCCTCCGATACCACGTTACCAGACACAAGCAACTTATGTTGTTCTCTCAGGGCATCATCGCTAGCCAATAGAGCAGCTCTGGAAATAGCCAATGTATCTTTCCCAAATTTGACGAATGAGTTATTGCTAACTTCATCACTTGACTTTATATCTCGATCCTTTGATGAAGTAGACGACGGACCTTCGTCACGTGGTCTTTTCCGATTATTCAGCTGTTTGACGCCGTTCAACTTAGCACTTACGCTCACTCGAACGCGATCCAAGTCATCCCTTGTCTGTAACTGAAACGCCAACCCTTTCTTATACAACGTCGAATCTTTTAGCAGTACTCTCAGCAATGCCTTGGGATGCGACGCCGGGCTCACTTGATGCTTTGCAATCTCCGACCAGGCCAGCTGAATCAAAAGTGGTTTTTGCTCACTGTTTGTTGAGGGCGACGGAGCAGAATTGAACGATAAATGAGTGTCAGTTAGAATTAAGGTTCCATTTTTCTTTTTATAAATTGCAGAAAACGATTCACCATCGGTAGCGGTGGTTTGTTCACTCATGGCTTGTTTTGTTTGGTGACCTCGTATGTTCTCTTAGTGTGAAATGAAAAAAGATGAAATTACCGAGGTATTTCGTATACTCTATGTAAAATACATGTACTTTTACGCGGCACGCAACAATCCAAAATAGCAAGGAAGAATGTTATTTTTCATACGGGTATTTATTTTACGCCTCATCGAAGTTCCTTTGAATATCCCGTGCTAGATGTAACAATTCAAAAACACCCTGCTTACCTCTAACTGCAGGCTAATGTACTTACACATCAGACTATCACTATTCTTCGTATACTCCAAACACCGATTATTGAAGATTTTTAAAATTTTTTGACTAAGTAAGCAATTTATTTATACAAGTAAAGATAAACCATGAAACATCGTTTACTTGTTCACAACACCAGTGACCTTTCCAAGCATCTTCAATCGGTTAGAGTCCATAACAGCAATACGTCCAAGGGCGGCACACTTCTCGAAAGGCTCTAGGAAAAGAGGAGCGGTGGGCTCGAATTCGACCTCAGCATTCTCGAACTGGGAAAGCTCAGGAGGATTGTCAACCTTAGCACCTCCAGTCTTCTTCGACTGCTTCCACAAAATCTTAGTCATCTTGCATGCAACCTTAGCGGTACGAGAGAAGATGACAGGACAGTAACCAGGCTTAAGAACACCAGGGTGCTCCTGAACGGCAACCATGGCAGTGAAGCTCTGAATAGGCAAAAGTGCACCTTCCTTCTCAATGTAAATAATATCTCCGGGGCTGACCTTCTCGTCCTTTCCAATACCCTTGATAGACATACCAACAGAGTTACCGGGTCCAGCGCTTTCAAGAACCTTCTTGTGTTGCTCGATGGAGAACATCTTCTTACCGGTAAGACCACAGGGAACAATTCCAATAACATCACCAGGGCGAAGAGTTCCCTGCTCAACGGTACCGCAGATAATTTGACCAACACCCTTAATATTGTAGATGTTGGAGATGGGAAGACGAAGTGGGGCATCAGGAAGACGAGTTGGGGGAACAATGAAGTTATTCAAGGCATCAACAATGGTGAAACCAGTGACCTTCTTCTTGGGTCCAAGGTTGGCAGCCCATCCCTTGTACCAAGGAGCCTTATCAGTCTTCTCAACAAGGTTATCACCGTTGAATCCAGAGTAAGGAATGAAGGGAACCTTCTTTGGCTTGAAACCAATCATCTGAAGCATCTTTACGAACTCATCCTTAATCTCGTTGAAACGATCCTGAGACCAGTTGCAGGCATCCATCTTGTTGATTCCAACAATAATCTGCTCAACACCAAGAAGGTACAAAAGACGAGCATGCTGACGAGTCTGTCCCTCTTCAACACCCATCTTAGGATCGGCCTTGGCGATAGCGGACTCGAAACCACCCTTCTCGGCAGGTACAAGAAGAAGACCAACATCGGCAGTGGCACTTCCGGTGATCATGTTCTTGATGTAATCCTTGTGTCCAGGGGCATCAACAATAGTGTAGTGGTACTTCTCAGTGAAGAACTCCTTGGTGTTACACTGGATGGTTACACCACGCTCACGTTCCTCCTTACAGGTATCAAGGTAGTAGGCGAAACCGAAAGATGCCTTACCCTTCTCTTCGGCCATAGCCTGAAGCTTGGTCATCTCACGATCAGAGATTCCACCCTGCTTGAAGATAAGGTGACCGCAGGTAGTACTCTTACCAGCATCAACGTGTCCGCAGACAACAACGGAGAGGTGCTCTTTTTCAGTCATGGTTAAAATAGGTTGCTAGACGTAATCGAAAAAAAATCTCAAAAGTGTGAGACGAAGACGAGGGGAAGAAGTTAGGGGTGAATCGGAGAGAGGATTCGTGCGGTTCTAAGATGATCTCTACGGTCGTACGAATGCGATTGGAAGTTGAATGGTTCGCAGGCATTCTAGAAAAGCCACGTCTCATCACCTCGTTTCGTGATATGTATGAAAGAATTTACACGTATTTTTTCTAGTACTTTTCTTTGTGCTCATGAGTCGAGGTTAAAACTTATCGCTTACTAGATTCGAAGCGAAGATTCTAATTTAGAAAAAGATGAAAAATGTCAAGCTGCACCGCCACGTGTGCGCATAAAAAGTCATACAAACTTTAGAAGTCGTAGAAAGGCGACAAAAGAGAAATATACAAGATAGTTTCTTTACCTTTAGAGGGTCTACGTAGGAATGGAAGAAGATATTATGGAGGTGGAGAGTGGAGATGACTTTCCTCGAAATTCTGGATAAATTTTACACTAGACTTTTGACATGAATCATGAAAGGACCAATGGTAGAGCAAAAGAAAGTTGATAAAGAATTCTAAATGCGAGACAACAATATGACCCATCACCCACCTACTTCATATAATTTTCAATCAAGGCATTTACATATTTACGACTCCACTTTGTGACATACACACGCAATAAAGAATTTCTTACACTGCAATTCTTCATGCTTGGTACCTACCGTTAGTTACGGTAACCGTTTGACCCACAGGAACGTATTGCAAAGTCGTTGAAATAAGAAATTTCCTCTTCTGCCACCAGCTAGGATTCTTTCCGACAGTAATCGTACTTGAGTCCTGATGATATACATCCTCCCCACAGATGGATGTTGCAACCAACGTTATTCTACGAGTACATATCGTTATTGCATCCCTGTTAATCTTTAGAAAAATTTAAGACTTTGCATGTGCAAATGGAAGAAAGATGGAATTGCTACGGAAGAAACGTTTGTGTTGACCTTTAATCTGTTCCTATTTTGTCTAAGATTCGCGAAGTCTACAACGGAAAGGTGCAAGTCGTTTGTTAAAGAAAAGACTACGAGTTCCACAAATGACGCATTTCCAAGCCACGTTTACTTCTTTATTTTTTGTTTAACTGAGAATATCGGCGACTCTTCGCCTTCATAGACTGCATGAATTGTTATATGCTCGACTCCCTTCAAATCAAACTCCAATCGACCAGGCTCTTCTGCATCTGAAAGCTTTTTCTTCGACCCAAAACTTAATAATTTTCCTCTTTCATCCTTTACATATGCAATAACCAATGGCTTTCCTTTTAAGTTTTCTAATTGAATAGTAGCAGCACCCGATTCGCACTTCTCATTACCCTTGCTTCCTATCTCAATGACAGGTACAAGATTAGTTGGAAACGTTTTGCTTTCTCGATCATCCTCCAATGAAAGAACATCATCTGTCCATAGTTGATATTCTACTATTTCGGCCCTCTCTCTATAATATTCTTGGTGTTTATGTTGGCATTGCATCCATGCCATAAATGGCTTTTCGCAAGCTTTTGTAGATAATGAATTGCCCTCATCGTCCTCTCCTGGATTTGCGTCCATACATAATTCAAATCTTCTCCAGTAATTCTTGCACGGCCCTATATTGTACGAAAAATTGGCATACATTTAATATATATTCCATTGTCCAGTATGAAAAGATGTCGTGCTAGCGAAAACGGTGAATGCTTACCTTCGCGATTAACTAAACAAATAAAACAGGAAGTCTCTTTGTCTTCATCTTCTGCCGGGAGGTCAGACCAGTCGTTTTCTACCCACGATTCATCATTTTCTTGTTCATTGTTTTCCACTTTATCTGCGCCTACACTTTGTTCTTGCGTAAGACCTTCAGGTTGATTCTCAATTACTTTTTCAAGGCTACAAAACATCTTTGAACTACTGCCACGAAAGTTACGCTCTTTTGCATTGAGGTACGCAAATGCTAATCCGAGAGTTGTCAAGCTATAAAAGTAAGGTCCTTTGCGCAACTGTGAGTGATTCGAGTTGAAAGAATCGCCATTGCAAGTTTGTGTTGAGCCCGTCAATCGATGAATTTGTCGTCGCCGTTCGCCAACAGGACATTTCTTCAAATGATAAGACGCAACTTTGCGACCTTGATGGCTTCTCCCAATTACTGACGATAACATCCTTCCAAAATCCGATTATGAATTTACGGGGCTAACAGTATTATAGATGTGTATATGTATGTCGAGTACGTCTTTATTTGACAGAGGTGAAGATTAAACAATGTTCTGAGATGCGTCTTGCGTCTCGTGATATTGGATCGAGTATCGAGGAGAGGAGTACGAGTGTGAAGAATATCCTGTATCACTGTCAAAGAGCTTGTGTCAGAGCCACTGATTGATAACCGTAAATATGCGAATTTAGAATAATTTATGATGTATTATTTCATTGAAGCTGACATCTCTTCTCATGGTGATGTTTACTTCCGGGATCGCGACGACCGACGACGCACTTTCACTTTTTTCTTCTATTCTGTCACGTATAAAAATAAGCCGCATTGGTGACTACTTCTTTCAATCACCAAAAGAAAACCACCATGAGTAGCGACACCAACACGCACTCTAATCTAGTTTACGTCTACGATCTAGAAGAAGCCTGGATCGAAGCGCGTCTCATTTCACAGTCCGGTGTCAATGCCAAAGTTGAAGTAGTCGATGAACATTCAAATGAAAAGCAAATTTGTGACGTTTCATTAAAAGATTATCCCGACCAAGTCCTCCCGTTACAAAATGTTGATGAAAATGGGAAAGTCATAAATGTTGAGGATATGGTGGATTTGCCTTATTTGCACGAGGCAGGTATTTTATTTAACCTTAAACGTCGTCACGCGCAGGGTTTGCCGTACACGAGGACGGGTGATATATGCATTGCTGTGAATCCGTACGTGTGGATGAATCATTTGTATTCGGAAGGAACAAGGAACGAATATGCGAGGCATTATGTTTACTCCAAGCAAGCTTCGGCGGGTGATAACGATCCGCTCGCGCCACATGTGTATGAGACGTCTTCGTTGTCGTTTCGTGGCCTTGCCCTCGATACAGTAAATCAGTCGATTTTGGTATCGGGAGAGTCTGGAGCTGGAAAGACAGAGACAGTCAAAATTTTGATGAGGCATCTAGCGAGTCTGGCTGGGTTTGCGGGTGGTGCTGTGGGCGAAGGTGAAAGTAGCGAAGTAGTAAAAAAAGTGTTGGATTCTAATCCTTTATTAGAGGCGTTTGGAAATGCAAAGACATCACGAAATGATAATTCAAGTCGATTTGGAAAGTATATTCAACTGCAGTTTAAAAACTCGACATCTAGTCCGCTTCAAGTCGATTGTAAACTGGAAGGAAGCTATTGTGACACTTACTTGCTTGAGAAATCTCGAGTTGTTGGTCATACTTATGGGGAACGAACGTACCATATTTTCTACCAGCTTTTGAATGCACCAGAGCAATACAAAGCTTCTCTTTGGAGTGGCTTAAAGGATAAAACTATTGAAGATTTTAAATATGTTGGTGCAACTGATACGGACATCATAGAGGGGGTTTCGGACGCGGATAGATGGCACAAGACAATCGACTCACTTGTAGAAGTTGGTATTGAAGGAGAAATTTTACACGATTTGATGAGAAGTATATGTATTGTGCTTCAACTTGGAAATCTTACATTTGGTCAGGACCCAGAAAATGAAGATAACTCCGTGATCACTTCCACAATCGAATTGGAAGGGTTGGCAGAACTTATGGGGATTTCCGTTGATTTTCTTTCTTCCTCTTTGACCATAAGAACAGTTAAGGCGAGAACTGAAGTTTACAAAGTTCCACTGAATCAAGTTGCCGCGAAGGATGGATGTGACGCTTTGGCAAAAGAAATATATAACAAAGTGTTTGACTGGCTGGTTACTGCTATAAATAAAGCAACGACTTGCGCGAAGTCAAATTCTCGAATCGGTCTCTTGGATATTTTTGGTAAGTCTTTTTGTAAGCGTTTTCCATTGATAAAAGGCTTTCCTCTGATTCTGTGCATTTTAAAAGGTTTTGAAAGTTTCGAAGTCAACAGATTCGAGCAGCTATGTATTAATTACGCCAATGAAAAGTTGCAGCAAAAGTTTACATCGGATATTTTTAGAACCGTTCAGGTATGTCGTTTCCATGGAACATTTTCATCTTTTCTCGTAATCGCCATCATTCATATGTTATTTTCATTTTTCATTATTAGGAGGAATACGAGTACGAAGGAATTCAACTTGATGATGTAAAATATGAAGATAATGGAGAGGTTTTAAATTTGGTGGAGGGTAGAATGGGTTTAATTGCGGTGTTGAATGAAGAATGTGTGCGTCCAAGGGGTAATGATACTGCATTTGTAAGCAAAGTTTACGCAATGAATAAGGAGAATACAACATTAATTCAAGATAAATTTGTAAGTGGTGCATGTTGTTAACAGTGAAACAATTGAAGAAAGCGTATAATGTTATTCTTGTTTTTAGTATCGCGATTATGAGTTTGGTATCAACCATTATGCAGGACAAGTAGTTTATGATGCTAACTCCTTTGTTCAGAAAAATATGGATACTCTTCCCACCGATCTGCTTGAGTGCGTAAAGAAGAGTTCTAATTCTTTAATTTGTGAGGAATTCAGCAAAAAAGCTGTTGAACCAATTCGGAGCAGTCCGAAACCAACAAGAGGACGAAGGGCTGGTGGTAGTATATCGTCTCAGACGGTCTGGACAAAGTTTAAAACTCAATTACTATCATTAATGGAAAATATATCTTCCACAAGGACGCGATATATTCGCTGTGTCAAACCAAACCAAAAGAAACAACCGAAGATTATGGAACCTCTTTCGACAGTCGAACAGCTGCGTTGTGCTGGTGTTGTTGCAGCTGTTACTATTTCTCGCGCTGCTTTTCCTAACAGATTGCCTCATCATGTAGTACTTGAAAAGTTTTCGTCACTAGTAACGGGAAGCCAAAAAATTGAATACCACAAGGACGAAAATAAAAGCGACGACGAATACAAAAAGGATGTGATAGTCGTGTTGTCGACATTGTTTGCTAACTTTCCAGCTAAAGAAGACAATTCCAAGGAATTTGTGTGCGGCAAAACTAAAGTGTACTTCAAGGCTGGAGCGCTCGAGTTTTTAGAACAAGAAAGAATGAATGCAATGGCACATCGAATAATTGTTATTCAAAGATACTTTCGAGGGTATATCGAGCGCTCTAAATACTTATCTCTCAGATCAATTACGATCAAGGTTCAGGCTAAGGCAAGGTGCACGATGTATCGGCGAAGGTATCGAACATTTCGAATGGCTGCAATTGTATGCCAAAGTTTTGTGCGCATATTCATCGCGAAAAACGAGCTACTACGTCTCAAACGCGAGTGGAGCGCAACTATGTTATCGAATTGGTAAGCACCTATATATGATTTCTTTTATAAATATGTTCTAGAACTCATATTTGTAATATTTTAAGGTGGAGAACGGCGAAAGCTATGGAATCTTTCAAGCTGCATCGCAAGGCTGCTATATTGATCCAGGCTTTAGCGAGAAAAGCAATCCAAAGACCTATTTTTCTTTCTGAGTTAGCAGAAGCTCGCGAAAACACAAAACTTGAAAATCAATTGTTGGCGTTACAGCGTAAATTAGAAAAAGCCGAAGAAAGGCGATTAGAGGCTGAAAAGAAAGCTGAAGATGCGAGAAATGCAGCTCCAGTAGTTGTGAGTGCCCCTGCGACCGAACAAGTAAACTCACAAGTAGCTCAAAATACCGAGTTAAATGCTCAACAGCAAGCACTTATGGACGAGAGCGGTAAAATGCTTGAATATCTAAGGAAAGAAGTATTTAAATTGCGAAGTCAAAATGCGAATCTTCGCCAGGACTACGATACCTTGAAAGCGAACAATCAGAAAATGATCGAGACGAATGCTTCTGCCGGTGCATCTTTTGCTGCTTTGAACAATCACGCAAAGCATCTTGGGAAATCTAACCAAAAGCTCATGGCTGATCTTTCTGCCCAAAAGAATTTAGTCTCGAACCTGACTTTGGAACAAGTCGAATTGAAGGAGGAATTAAAGATGAAACAAGCTACCTACATTGCCGAAGTTCATTCGCGACTGCAGTACCAACGTACTTTAAATCATATTGTCGATATTATCCAATTACGTTGTAGAGATGATAGACTTGTTGATGATGTCCTCGCCCTTAGTGATGACTGCGAGGCTGATTATATGAACGGTCCTACTGGAATGGATGTTAGAGCGCCAGCTGGATCTACAGGCGGAGTCAGTGACATGTTCAAATCGCTAAGTAGCGTGACCAATTCTTCGCCAAACAAAGGAATTACTCAGAGATTTTTTTCCTTTTTCGGTGGCGGTGAAGACGTGGAGCCGGAGGAAAGTCAAACAAAATTTTCGGGCTTTCAGACTTTTGCGGGAGGGTTCAGCGAAGCTGATTAAAGTCGTTGCAGTTGATAGGAATAATGAAGGCAAACACAAGTGAACAACGACTGTTTGTGATGACGAGAAGAAGGGTCGTTACGATCACGAAGACCTCATAGTCACTCGCACGTTGGGATGCTAGGAAGGATAGCAATAATACTTATAGTGAAAAATGAGTATTTTTTATGCATCAAAAGATGATTCGTAATCGCATTTCCATTGGTTTTTGAACCAAAAATACATTTTATTATGCCAAAAAAACGATTCTGCGAAAACGTTATTGCTGTGAATTCTTCGATACATCATCGACCTTTGGATTATGAGCTCAGCACTCTTCCTCTGCACCACACAGCACTACTTTCTCGAAAAATGTTGCACAAGATTTGTTTGCGTTAATGAGATACAAGCTAAAAACTATTCATGTGTGGAGAAAAAGGTAGCAATCAAAAAGTTGCTGTGGA
>Ga0213867_1001190_pt1 | contig 11607 bp, 28 predicted proteins | sample PICome_12_FD_160120 | JGI IMG/M metagenome (GOLD analysis project Ga0213867, IMG submission 160120) | Coastal seawater microbial communities near Pivers Island, North Carolina, United States - PICO540 | ecosystem: Environmental > Aquatic > Marine > Coastal | place: USA: North Carolina... | reverse complement strand
GCTCAAATGCGCTTACTCGCCGTCCCCGGCGTTAGCGAAGCGCAAGTCGACATAGTCTGGGATCCACCCTGGGACCAAGAGATGATCTCCGAGGAGGGGAAGATGGTCTTGGGCCTCATTTAGAGTTGCGGGTGATTTGGTGAACCTTTCGTGGGTTCCGATGTGCCTGCAGCTTCCTGCTTGCTTTTCCAGTAGTCATTTTAAATAATGAGACTCGATCATGAAGGCGCTCAAAGATTATTTGCGGCAAAATCAAGCCATCTGCTTCGCTTTTTTATTTGGTAGCCGAGCGCGTGGACTTGTAGATGTTCATGATTGGGATCTCGCGCTTGCTTTCAATCAGAGCAATCTATCAAAATTATCCCAATTAGCGCGTATTGAACGTACGCGCTCGGAACTCAGTAAAGTATTAAAGGAGCCTGCAGATTGCATCGACTTGGTGGATGTGGCGCGTGCGCCGCTCAATCTCTGTGTCACGATCGCCGCAGAAGGGCAGATTCTCAAGGGTGCTGAAACTTTAGAGTTGTTTCGATTTTACCAGCGCGCATGGCGTGGGCAGGAAGAATTTTATTTGCGTCAGGCTCATGGATACTAATCTCTACCATGAGGCTACATTGTCCATGGTTCGTCGCCAAAAGGAAGCACTGGATCAGGCGCATGCGCGATTACAGAGCCAGGATACTCTGAGTGCGCTCGAATGGAATGGGCTAGAGCATGCACTTCAGGTTCTTATTGAGAATGCGATTGGTAAGGCGAAGCATCTTTTGCGTTTGGCAGACTTTTCGCCGATGCCGGTGAATGCTTACGATGCATTTGCGGCCCTCAATGAAATTGGGATTTGTTCAGAATCTGCAGTCGATATTTGGGCCAAGGCCATTGGCATGCGCAATGCAATTGTGCATGATTATTTAAATGTAGATCGTCAGCTGATCCGAGCCGTGCTGTGTGAGGGCGCCTACAAGCATGTGACTGAATTTCTTGAATTGAGTTTCGATGAACTGTTGGAGAGGCGAGGCTAAGGTCCAAGAGTTTTCAATTCGCTGGCAGGAAAATCGATTCACAATCAAATGTGGTCCTTTTCCAGCAGTCATCAGTTTGCGCGATAGCGTCTCTATGATGTTCGCGTCGCATTTTGTTTGCGCGCATTGGGTAAGGGCACCTCTGAAAACCTACCAAGACCTAGACGAATGCAATTTTGATTCTGAGCAAGGCGATTCTGTGCACAGGAGGGCTGGAAGCCCTTCGTGCGCAGATCAACGTAGCTCAGAGCCAAAATTGTTTCGGTCTGAAAGACTTGCCGCTTGTTGTGCGCTGGCGGCGTTGCTCTCGCCTAGGCAGGGCTGGAAGCCCAACCGTTGGCGAGAGAGCCTTGCCTGCATCACAGCAAATCGGTAATCTCGACACATGGGAGGTTTCCAGAGGTGCCCATAAGGGACTTTGCCACTGCCAATGTTAAAGATTTTAAAGACCTTGGCTTTGAACGCGTTTTCAATCCATTGCTCAGTTAGTGGCTGTTCATAAACTTGTGCTTCGAGGCTGTCCTCTCTAAGCAACACTTTGCTAAAAACACACTTTGTTCATTTTATTTTGAACATAATAGTCTTGACCAAATGTAGCAATTAAGCAGGCTCATGGGTACAGTTGCTTCAACCGTTGGCAGTTTTGAGTACTTTTTTTGTGAAAAATGCACCATTTCACCAATGGCGGTAGCGTGTCTTTTGGATGTGACTAGGTGCTGAAGCAAACGGTCGGGCCCGGGGGATCAGCTACAGGCATTGCGCGAGAAGTTGGAGTGGAGTGCACGCGCTGTTTACCTTGCTGGAAATTTTAGCAATTTAGCCGCACTCAAATGTATTTGCAGTAGGTGCCGTCTAAAGCGGGTCGAGAGCGCCATAAGTTGCTTGATTTTAATCGCTTAAAGTTCACTATTTCGCACAGTTAGTATGCAAGCCAAAAGTCCATTAGAGTGCTCAATAGAAAGTTTATTTGTGCGCTATAAGGTGCATCTTAAAGGTTACAAAGTTTGGATTTTCGGTTCACGTGCGCGTGGTACTGAGGGGCCACGCTCTGATTATGATATTGGGGTTTTGGGGGAGGCTCCACTCGATTTGACTCTGTTTTTTGAACTTCAGGATGCACTCGATGCACTGCCCACATTGTATTCGATTGATTGGGTTGATTTGAATCGTGCTTCTCAGTCTTTGCGAGATCAGGCTCTTAAAGAGGGGCGACTTTTGTATGCAGCCTGAAAAAATATTAGAACTGTTCGCTCGTGCATGCACTCGATTTGATGAAGCTTGCATGTCTCACCCCAGTAGCGACCTTCATCGTGCAGGCTGTATTCAGTATTTCGAATTTACATTTGATTTAGCATGGAAATCTATCCAATCGATTGCGGCTTATTATGGTCTTGAGCCAGTTAAGTCTCCCAGGGTGGCATTCAAAGTCGCTTTTGCGCAAGCCTGGTTGGAAACGCAGACACCTTGGTTATCCATGCTAGAGTCGAGCAATCGTATGGCTCATGTATATAATTCAGACGAGGCTCTTGAGGTGTATGATCGTCTGCATGCGTATAGACAGCCTTTTAATGACTTGCTTTTGGCGTTAAAGCAGGCTCATAGCGATGGCCGTTGTGAACATTAACGTTAGTTTTACCAACTATACAACATCCTTTGAAAATGAGCGCTAGCAACAGTGATCGTGTACCCACGGCACTCAGCCCGTGGGAAGCCGCTATGATCGAGCTCTTTGTTCGCGCAGCGGCTTTAATAGGATTACCGCGTTCGATTGGAGAACTTTACGGATTGCTTTACTGTGCACCGCAGCCACTCAGCTTTGATGATTTGATGGCGCGTTTGCAGCTCAGTAAAGGCAGCGTCAGTCAGGGCTTAAAATTGTTACGACAATTCGGCGCGGTGCATATTCATTACGTTTCGGGTAGTCGTAAAGACCATTTCTTACCGGAACTGTCGATTAAGCGCTTAATACGTGGATTTTTTCGCGATCAATTCAATCCACACCTCGAAAGTGGGCATCAGCGGCTCGCGAGCTTAGAGGAAGCCGTCGCCAACGAATCTGACCCCGCCCTGCGGGCTCATGCACAACAACGCCTCAACACCCTGCGCACTTGGCATGCCCGTTGCCAGCAATTGTTGCCCTTGCTGATCACGGTTTTTGGCCCCGCAGAAGACCCCGGTCCTCGCATTGTGATTTAATAGGCAATGCTGTTTTTATGAGGACAAGCAACGATTTACCTGATGACCTATTCCGCGAAGCCAAGACGCGCGCGGTGCACCAGGGTAGCAGCTTAAAGCAATTGATGACCCAGTTTATTCGTTCAGACCTGTGGCGATCAAGCGCCTGCACATGTACTTGGCATTCAGCGAGCCCTGCTGCCTGCAGCGATAGCGCGACAGCCCGATTCCCCGCGAGTCCCTCCGATGAGCAAGCGACAGTTGCATCGCCTGCTTGAAGCAGACGACCTCTCGCAATCCTTGGTTCAGTCAACAGGGCAGTGGCAGACTTACTCGATATAAACGTTTGGCTAGCGCTAATGGATGAAAATCATACGCACCATGCACGTGCTGCTGAATACTGGAAAAATGAGGCGCAAGAGAGAATAGCCTTCTGCCGCACCGCCATTCGACCCAACAAACAAGCTATTAGCTCTTAGAATCATTTGATGTATTTTTAAACGCTAGACCCAAAGTAATGGTCTACTTACAAGCATCCCATTCTTCGTAGATCCGAGGAAAAATCGCAATGGCTTACCAGGGACAACGCTTCATCAATTGTATAAAATTACAGCATCTTTACGCTTTGACAGAGTAAGACTTTTTGCTTAAAGTAAGAATATGAAATTAACTCAAAAAGGGCAAGTCACGATTCCGCATCGCTTGCGGAAACGCTATGGGTTGACGCCTAATACGGAAATGGTTTTTGAAGAAAGGAATGAGGGTGTGTTGCTGAGGGCCGCACCAAAGAAAGATGTAAAGCATCTCAGCCAAGCCCTTGCGACTGTCCGCGGCTCTGCTGACGCGGGCCTTTCGACTGCAGCGATCATGGAAATTTCGCGCGACTAATATGGTTTTGGTCGATGCCAACATATTGATCGACCTATTTACCAATGACCCGGACTGGTATGATTGGTCCCGTACGGCTCTCCTCGAGGCCGCTGCGCGTGAGCAGCTTGGGATCAACCCCATCATTTATGCAGAGGTGTCAATTGCCTTTACAGATGTCGCTAAACTGGATGCAGCCTTGGCGCCTCTCGAGCTGATTCACTGCGAATTACCTTATGCGGCTGGTTTTCTCGCAGGGAAAGCTTTTTTAAAGTATCGGCGTCGTCAGGGTAGTAAGCACTCTCCTCTGCCTGACTTTTATATAGGTGCACATGCAGAAATCGCTGACTATGAGCTTTTGACACGCGATAAAAACCGCTACGCCAGTTATTTTCCAAAAGTTCAACTGCTATGTCCTTAAGCGCAAAGCCCAAATATCCTCCATTCACCAGCATCCTATCCTCCGCGTCTCTTTAGGTAACGATGGGCTGGGTGCTTGATTTAGAAGAGTTGGACCAATTGAATGAGGGCCATGAGTGAAGTGAATTCAGCTAGTTGGAAGGCCGCAACGTGGGCAGGTGCAGAAGCTGCCCGTCGTGAAGCAGACCGCAAGCGGAGCTTTCGCCAAAAGTTGGAATGGAACGCGCAAACATTAGCCTTGGCCAAGCAGCTCAAAAAGCGGGGGGAGCCGGTAGGGGTAATTTTTTAAAGATGCGCGTTAAAAAATTTCGTATCGATAAACGGTTGAACCCCGCCAACGGCGTCTCTCACAATTTTGAAACATTGGGCTAAGCTCTTCTTTGTACCCCCTGATTTTCGAGTGACCCAATTCCAGTGCGCTTTAGGATTACATTCATGGTCCATATTTCCGAGATTTACGCAGCCCCATCCAATATGGGAGGCAAGCCCTGCATCCGTGGCACACGCGTGACGGTTGGCTGTGTGGTCGGGCAACTCGGAGCGGGAACCTCGCGTGAGCGCCTCTTGGAGATGTATCCCTATATGACTCCAGAGCAAATTGATGCCTGCTTGCGTTTCGCTGCATGGCGAGCTAGTGAAGAGGAACTCAGCTTTGAGTTATCTGCGTGAGAATTGTGATTGATATGAATCTCTCTCCTGAGTGGGAGTTGATATTTGATAATGATTACCAGGCTCCGACCGACCACAGAGTACAAAAACGCACCCATATAGAACTTCACCCTTCAAACTTCACAATCCACCCTTCAAACCTCACCATTCACCATTCGGCATGCCTCTGTAGTAAAGAACTCTCAATGCCTTATCAGTCACAAATCCAGAATTTAAGCTTTTGACTTTCCGACAGAGTCGTTCATAATTATATTTAATGAATAGCTACACTGCAGTTATTGAGAAGTGTACAGAAACAGGACTTTACATAGGCTATATTCCTGGTCTGCCCGGTGCACATTCCCAAGGCGAGACTTTAGATGAATTAAAGCAAAACATGCATGAGGTTTTACAAATGATTCTGGAAGATGGCGAACCTTCGCTGGAGGGCGAATTTATCGGCACTCAATTAATCTCTGCCTAGGATGGGCCATGTACCTGTCCTCAAGCCTCAAGAAGTTATCCGTATTCTTGAGGCAATGGGATTTGCCATTATTCGTCAAAGAGGCTCGCACGTCCAATTACGTCATGTCGACGGTCGAAGAACTACCGTGCCGATGCATAAAGGGAGAGATATCGCACCCGGTTTACTTCGTAAAATAACAAGTGATATTGGTCTTACAATCGAAAGTTTTCTGCAGCATCGCTAGCGCCCTAATAGACCCCTCACCATTCAAACCTCACCCCTCTGTCATAAAAACGCTCAATGCCTTATCAGTCGCAAGTCGAATTCACTGCTTGAACTTCGAATCATATTCACTAGCATTTTACTATGATCGAATTAAATAGAATAACTCAAGATCCTAAGCGAATGAATGGGCAGCCGTGTATACGCGATCTTCGTCTCACAGTACGTAGAGTTATCGAGATTGCCGCTCTTTATCCCGATCGCACCGAACGTAAAGAAGAATTTCCCGAGCTGGATGATGATGATTTTGCTCAAGCCTTACACTATGCAGCGCTCCAGTTACCCGATGGGATTCGTTCTTTAGATAACGATGCGCTGGTTGCTTGATCAAGGGATCCCTAGATGGTCGGCTAAAATTTTAAGGCAGTCGCAAGAAGATGCTGTTCATATAGGTGATATTGGAATGGCCAAGGCGCTTGATCTTGAAGGCATCCGACATGCGATAAAAGACAATCGAATCATTGTCACTTTAGATTCCGATTTTCACACCCTGCTTGCGGTTATGGGCGCTTCAAAGCCATCGATCATCCGTATCCGGGAAGAAGGACTGAAGGGCCAGCAAGTTGCCGAATTGGTTTTGCAAATTGCTCGGCAGTTAAAAACTGAATTGGATCGTGGTTGTGTGATAACCTTTCACGCAGGTAAGATTCGATATCGTAATCTTCCCATTTGAACCGGATCAGGTCTCAATTCTTTTCACCATTCAAACTTCACCCTTCAGCGCGGTCTCTACGCGTCTTTTTGGGAAAAACTCAACAGCAGACTCTACAGTGTACTCCTGTCGAGTAGACTTGCCTTTGTGCGGCAGCAACTGTAAACCACAAATATGCAAATGCCATTTTTAAGGCCCCATATGAACCAAATACAGCAACTTTGTGCAGAGTATCAAGTGCGCCGTCTCGACGTGTTTGGTTCCGCCTTACGAGAGGATTTTAATGCTAAAAGCGATATCGATTTCTTAGTCGTTTTTCAGAGAAACGGGTATGGCGGCGCTTTTGAGCAATTTATGAACTTCAAAGGAGCGTTGGAGCAATTACTCGGGCGTCCGGTGGATATTTTAGTGGATCGCCCCTTTCGTAATTCGATTTTTCAACAGGAGGTGGATCAAACCCGTAGGAGTGTGTATGCCGCATAAGGTTGAGAAATTGTTGCTCGACGTGCGCATCGCATGTCTGGAGGTGATCAGTTTTAGCAACGGGATTAGTTACGAGGATTATCTTAAGAATCGTCTGCTTCAACTCGCACTAGAACGAGAATTCGTTCCGAGCATTTATGCGACATGACCGAACGACAGACAGTATCGGCCCAATTATTGGTGAAGCTCTGGTTCGCTTGGAACGGATTGATGTAGATTCATTGGAACGGAACGTACCCGATTACCGCAAAATTATTGGATTTCGTAATCTTGTGGCGCACGGCTATGACATTATTGATGATCAGGCTTTATGGGACTTGTGTAAAACACATGTGCCGCAACTCCTCTCGCAAATCGAGAATTATTCGAGCTAAGCTCATGAACCTATTGAATGCACACCCAAAATCATCAGTTGGCTAAGCAATTTTACCGACTTTGTCACCAATGAGCAAAGTTGAATCTATCATTCGCCTCTCACCCCTCGGCATGCCTCCTGACCTCCACCACGTGGACAAGTTACTGGACGCAGCACTTGGCGGATCGACTTTCTCAGCAACTGTGTTAAGATAATAGTATGCATCTTATCGAAGTTAAAGCTCAACCCAATTACCGTCTTTTCGTCCGCTACGGCGATGGGGCTTGTGGCGATGTGGATCTGTCCGGTTTTGTTGGCAAGGGCGTCTTTGCCGCTTGGAACAATCCAGATGTCTTTGAGCAAGTTTCTTTGGCAGAGGTAGGCCATCCCGAATGGCCGGGCGGCTTGGATCTTTGTCCCGACTTTCTTTATATGCAGTTGACGGGCAAGCGTCCGGAACAGGTCTTCCCTGCTTTAAAGGATATTTCGGCGCATGCCTGAAATCGCTCGCTTTTACGGCATCGTCATTCAAATGTATTTTGGCGATCATCCCCCACCGCATTTTCACACGATTTATCGAGGTCACAAAGCGGTCATCGACATTCAGACTCTAGCGCTAATCGAAGGTCAGCTTCCACCCCGCACGCGTGGGCTCGTCATCGAGTAGGTGACTATCCATCAACAAGAGCTGCGGCAAGCCTTTCAAAAAGCGTCATTGTTAGAAGCGCCCGCCAAGATCGCACCTTTGGATCAATTCCCCCTTTGCTAGTACTGCCATCGTGGCGAACGTCAAAAAATGAACGTCCATCCACGTCTACTAACGGTTCAATTCCCAAACACATGCGCTCACCGCGCCTGTATGCCTAATTGACTTCCTGACAAACGACCACATTCTAACAATTATGAGTAGCGATCAACTCCTAAAACGTATCACCATGTCGCCTGACATATGTCACGGTAAGCCTTGCATTCGTGGTCTGCGGTATCCTGTCGAATTCTTACTAGAGATGCTCAGCGGGGATGCGACAGAGGCTGAGCTTTTGGAGGATTATCCTGACCTAGAGCCTGAAGATTTTAAAGCAGTCCAGGCGTATGATTATCCATCCTTTTAGGCGTTTTTGTCTTTAAGTTTCACGCTCTCAGCGTTCTCCCGCAAAGCCTCATTCAATGTTCGTGATTGGATGTTTAATATTAGATGTTTATTCCGCTAAGCATGATGACTCCGACTCTGTATATCGTTGACCTCAATTAACACTTGTCGATTCTTCTAGCCATGCTTCCAGAGCTCCTGCAGTCAAATCAATGCACCATCGAAACGCTTTGCCGACGGCACAAGGTGCTACGCTTGGATGCCTTTGGATCTGTGTTAAGAGATGATTTTCACGCGCAGAGCGATATCGATCTTTTGGTTAATTTTCAACGAGATGCAGAGACGGATGCGTTCCTGCAATACTTTGAGTTTAAAGAAGCCCTCGAAGCGGTGCTTGGGCGTCAAATCGACCTCGTTTGTGAAGGGGCAATTCGAAACTCACACTTCAGACAAGAACTCGAAGCCACTTGTCAGTCGCTCTATGCCGCATAGTGTACATAAGTTAGCTGAAGATGCACTGCCGGCATGCGCTGAATTGAAGCACTTCACCTCGGGAAAACAGTATGTAGACTTACTCAACGATCGGGGATTACAGCTCATCGTGGAACGTTTGTTTGAGGTCATTGGTGACGGAGCACGATCGTGCGTAGATGGTCAATGCTCAGAATTGGCCCCGTAGGGGTGATGGAGGCGGGTGCCCCTTGGGCGACGAGAGAACAAACTCTCTACCGGCTAAGAAATGTAGACGAGAGCGTCTTTGAGCAGATCCATCACGGTCATCGAATCATCGGCACGCGCAATCTTCTGGCACATGGGTATGATATTGTGGATTATGAGATCCTCTGGACGGTCATTGAGCGCTGGCTCGAGCCGCTGGAGATTGACCTGCGAAGTATCTCCGAGTAGCGACTCTTAACAGCCTTCGACTCATCCGTAGCGAACCCAAAACTCGTTTTAGACCGCCTAAAAGTTGAAGCGCACTTCTAGTCTACACTGAGCAAGTCGAAGTCGCCGCTTTCTTCAAAGCCATTTCAGCTTCTCAAGCATTAACGTCCATTAACGTAGTAAACAGTTCGCTTCAAACAATGGCTCCGCCGTTGCCCTGAGCTCTCAAGTTTTAAACGTTTGACGTCAATAAACTCCTCAGCCATCTTAAGTCCATAATGAGGCTTTATGACACGCATTTATTAGAGATCAAAACTCTCTGCAAAAAATACTCGGTGCAGTCACTATATGCCTTTGGCTCAATTGTACGTGGTGAACAGATTCCTGACAGTGATGCAGATTTTCTCGTTGAGTTTAATTAGCAAGCTGATCACAATTTGTTTGATTGTTATTGGGGTTTGAAAACTGCCTTGGAGGCCTTGCTAAAGCGACCAGTAGATCTGGTGTGCGATAGCGCGTTTCGTAACCCAATCTTTAGTCGAGAGGTGGATGCACATAAAGAATCAATATATGCCACCTAAAGAAGAAAAACTCTGCTTCGATATTTTAACAGCGATTGAAGAAATTGAATCGTTCCTTGATGACGTTACTCAGGATGTGTTCAATCAGAGTCGTCTGCAGCAGGTTGCTGTAGAGCGTGAATTGGACGGAGTGCGAGTAGCACGTAGATGGTAAACTCATGTTTGTCCTAGCGGGATGAGTGAATTGGGTGCCTTTCGGGCAATGAGCGAACAAATTATAGGAGAAGCGCTTAAGCGATTGGAGCGGCTTAATGAATCTGCTTTTGAACGGATTCAAAATGGACGCAAAATTATTGGAATGCGCAACGTGTTAGCACATGGTTATGATGCGATCGATTATCGGATCCTATGGACCACCTTAAGCATGATATCCAGACGCTTGCTGAGCAAGTACGCGCAATCATTGATCGTCAGCTTGAGCAACCTGTAGATGTGCCGCAGTTTTATGAGTTGTGGAAACGCCAACCCTAGTGATGAGTTCCTAGGATTGTGGTTCAGGTGACGCACCACAGAGATAATCAATGCGCATGTGTTGGTCGCAAGGAGGCAGTGCGGGAAATGTTGTCAAATAGGCAAGTTTCGAAGTATTTACCGGGATCGCTTATTTAGTTCAGATCTATAATCTGACAACAGTAGATGCGGGAGTAGAGTTCATTCTTATCAATTAAAAATATAGGTATCTTGACTCAATCGAAATCCCTTCCTTGTTCCGACTTTGATCGGTGAACTAGTGATGGTTGATATTTGTTTAAACCAGAGACTTCTATGTCAGTAAATTTCCCAAATCTTTTCATTGTGGGCGCACCGAAGTGTGGTACCACTGCACTCGCTTTCTGGCTTTCAACGAACAGCTCGCTTGGGGTCATTTTAGCTCCTAAAGAACCGATGTTCTTTTGTGACATAGGCTTTGATTTTTGTGGGCCGAGATGTGCTGACTTGAACAAGATGGTCGTGCGTTCGAAAAGTGAATATCAACGACTTGTTGCTTCTCACATCGGTTGCGACTACATCGTTGATGCATCGACGGATTATCTGTCTTGGCCAGGCGTTGCTGAGCGTGTGAGAACTGCGTCGCCTGCCGCGAAAATTATTGTCATCTTGCGGGATCCTATTGATAGGCTTATTTCAGAACATCTTCATTTAGTGCGAGATGGTATGGAGTCTCTAGAGTTGGTTGGTTCTTTAGCGGCAGAGGATGAGCGCAAGGCGCAGCGATGGAATACGCTGTTCTATCACAGGACTAGAAGCAAATATTTCGAAGGGGTGCGTTCATACCTGAACCTCTTTGGTGAGGAAAATGTTCTGATACTCTCTTACGAAGAGCTTCAGTCTGAACCGATGACTATAGAATCTCAAGTTTGCACTTTCTTGGGTGTGGAGAGGTCGGGTATGCTTCGTTTATCCAGTACTCAGATGAATGTTTCCGCGCCAGCGAAGAGCATTATCTTAGATGATTTTTTTTCTGGGCGAACTGCGCCGGACTGGCTAAAGTTTTCTGTGAAAACCGCGTTGGGCAGGAATAGGTCTATAGAGCTTTCGTCTCGGCTTCGAGCGCGTCTCCGTTCGAGTCGTCATAGCCCTAAGTTAAATCGAGCAAAGTTGGCAGAGCAGGTATGCCCATATATCAGAGATGAGCTAAGAATGGACGTGAGTGCTCTCTCTACATTGCTCGGGAGGGAGTTTA
>Ga0213867_1001189_pt1 | contig 11608 bp, 9 predicted proteins | sample PICome_12_FD_160120 | JGI IMG/M metagenome (GOLD analysis project Ga0213867, IMG submission 160120) | Coastal seawater microbial communities near Pivers Island, North Carolina, United States - PICO540 | ecosystem: Environmental > Aquatic > Marine > Coastal | place: USA: North Carolina | collected... | reverse complement strand
TGATGTGGGGGCAGGAGGCCTCTCAAATGCGCTCCCAGAATTAGTCAAAGATGGTGGTACAGGTGGTGTATTTGAATTGAGAACTGTGCCCAACGATGAGCCGGGAATGTCTCCGGTTGAGATATGGTGTAATGAGGCTCAGGAGCGCTATGTACTGGCAGTTAAGCCTGAGGATATTCAGCGCTTTGAAGGGATTTGTCAGCGTGAAAGATGTCCTTTTGCTGTGGTTGGTGAGGCTACTGAGGATAAAACTATTCGAGTTTCAGATCAGCAGTTTGGCAATAATCCAGTTGATCTGCCGATGTCGGTGCTGTTCGGCAAGCCGCCAAAAATGCACCGTACAGCGGAAAAGCAAGAAGTAGTAAGTGAAGATTTCGCTACTCAATATTTAAATATTAATGAAGCGGTTGTGCGCGTTTTGCAGCACCCTGCGGTTGCCAGTAAAAGTTTTCTAATCACCATTGGTGATCGCTCGGTTACTGGAATGGTGGCGCGAGATCAAATGGTCGGTCCATGGCAGGTGCCGGTAGCTGATTGTGCTGTGACTACGGTTACCTATGATAGTTATGCTGGTGAGGCAATGGCTATGGGTGAGCGTACGCCGCTGGCGCTAATTAATGCACCGGCCTCGGGTCGCATGGCTATTGGTGAGGCCATTACAAATATCTCTGCCACGCGCATTGCCGATATTAAAGATATTAAACTTTCGGCAAACTGGATGTGCGCCGCGGGTTCTGCCGGCGAAGACGAAAAACTTTACCGCACAGTGGAAGCTGTGGGCATGGACCTATGTCCAAAACTGGGTATAACCGTGCCAGTAGGAAAAGACAGTATGTCGATGCGCACGGCGTGGCAAGAACAGGATCAAGATAAGTCGGTGACAGCGCCAATGTCGCTAATTATTACAGGCTTTTCTCCGGTAGTTGATGTGCGCAAAACATTAACCCCTCAGCTGTATGATCTAGATGAAGAAACACAATTAATCCTGCTTGATTTAGGCGCTGGCGCCAACCGCCTAGGTGGTTCAATACTGGCGCAGGTATATTCTCAGATGGGCAGTGTGGCGCCGGATGTGGACGATGCCGATAGGCTAAAAGCCTTTTTTAATACCATGCAAAGCCTGATCGAAAGCAATAGCTTGCTGGCCTATCATGACCGCTCAGATGGTGGTTTATTTACCACTTTAGCCGAGATGGCATTTGCTGGACATACTGGTATTTCTGTCGATATTGGCGCCTTAGATCAAGATGTAATGGCAGTGTTGTTTAATGAGGAGTTGGGCGCTGTTATTCAGGTCAAAGCAGATCAGGCAGAAGAGGTTTTAGGGCAATTTTCCAATGCCAATATTAATGCTCATGCCATAGGTACCGTTAACCGTGCTGATAGCATAGATATTAGTTCTAGTGGTGATCTGCTGTTTTCAAAGCCGCGAACGGAATTACAAGAACACTGGAGCCGCACCTCCTATCAGATTGCTGCGCGCAGAGATAATGCCGATTGCGCTAAAGAAGAATTTGATCGCATTTCCAACCCTGATGAGGGCTTATCAGCCAAGCTTAGCTATGATCCTTCAGAGGATATTTGTGCGCCCTATATTCATAAAGGTGCAAAACCCAAGATGGCTATTTTGCGAGAGCAGGGGGTAAACAGTCACCTAGAAATGGCGGCGGCATTTGATCGCGCCGGATTTAGTGCGGTAGATGTTCATATGAGTGACTTGCTAGCCGAGCGTCAGTCACTGCAGGATTTTTCTGGTCTGGTTGCCTGTGGTGGTTTCTCTTATGGCGATGTTTTGGGCGCTGGTGAAGGCTGGGCTAAGACGGTTTTATTTAATAACCAGTTGCGCGACCAGTTCGAACAATTTTTCCATCGTCCAGAAACCTTTAGTTTAGGTGTCTGTAACGGTTGTCAGATGTTATCCAATCTGAAAACCCTTATTCCAGGTGCTGAGCTTTGGCCGCGCTTTGTGCGCAACCTATCGGAGCAATTTGAAGCGCGCTTTTCTTTGGTTAGGGTTGAAGAATCGCCATCTATTTTAATGCAAGGCATGGCCGGTTCCTCCATGCCAATTGCGGTATCTCATGGCGAGGGTCGAGCAGAATTTGCCGATTTAGCTGCCTTAGAAAATTTACAACAAACTGATCAAATAGCACTGCGCTATTTGGAAAATAGTTTGCAGGTGGCTTCCAAGTATCCCGCCAACCCCAATGGTTCGCCCGACGGTATTACTGGCGTAACATCGACTGATGGTCGTGCAACCCTGATGATGCCGCATCCTGAACGTGTTTTTCGCACTGTGCTAAACTCATGGCACCCCGAAGAATGGGGCGAGGACAGTGGATGGATGCGATTATTTAGAAACGCAAGGGTTTTTGTAGACTAAACTAATAGGTGGGTTATGAATAAACTTCCAAACGAACCAGAATTAGTTAAAAAAGCACTGCAAGTGGGAGCTGTCTATGCCCAGAAGCGTTCCTATGGCAAGATTGAATCTCAGGATTCAGTTAAACTTAAAGTCGAATTTATTTATCGCGTATTAGTGGAAGATAAGCTAATACAGCCCCTCGCTAAAGATCAAATAAGCGACCCCAATATGCGCCATAAATTGGCGCTGTGGATTTCCCGACAGTTGCCTGCCGATCATCCTTTATTAAAGTAAGTCTAATTATTTCGCTATTTTCTTATTTGCTCACATGTTACCCTTGCGCCCGAGTTGGCCAGGCAATCGCTGTAGTAATGTCTCTTTTGTTCGCTTGCGTTGAAAAGGGTGTATTGCAGAGGAAAGTCCGGGCTCCATAGGGTAGTGTGCCAGGTAACACCTGGGGGGCGAAAGCCTACGGAAAGTGCAGCAGAGAGTAGACCGCCGATGGCTTTTTTAAAGCACAGGTAAGGGTGAAAGGGTGCGGTAAGAGCGCACCGCGGTGCTGGTAACAGTAGCGGCATGGTAAACCCCACTCGGAGCAAGACCAAATAGGTTCCCATAAGGCGTGACCCGCGTTGGGAACGGGTAGGTCGCTTGAGGTAAGCGGTGACGCTTGTCCCAGATGAATGATTGTCCATGACAGAACCCGGCTTATCGGCCAACTCAACTTTATTTCCTCGATTTTTTCAATTGATTTTGTTTATGGCAAACAAAGGGGACTTAAAGTGGATTTTATTATTCTTTTTAAATATTAAAAAATAATTTTTTAATTCTAAATATTCTTAAAAACTAAAATAACTAGAAGTTACTTTAAGTTGTAGCCTTAGCTAACTGTTTTATATTTGTTAATTATTTTGACCCGTAAGGCAGCCGGTAATTCTTATCGGAACTGCATGATTTTATTACTTTTTTTCTATTCTATTCGCCTTGACATTGAGGGCTACTGGCCATAATCTTAAATTGTGGGTAAAAGTGGCAAAAAGTGTACTTTTTTACAGCTAAAGTGGAGCTAAAGGGTTAAAAATGTTCAGGGGTAGTGATCCAATTAATATGGATGCAAAGGGGCGGATGGCTATTCCGACCCGTTATCGCGCCTTGCTTGAGGAGGTTTGCTCAAGTGAGTTGGTGATTACTATCGACATGAAATCGCCTTGTTTAACGCTTTCGCCATTACCTGAGTGGAAAAAATTTGAACAGAAAGTTTCTGCGCTTCCAGCAATGGATGACCTCGGTGAAATGCTAAGCCGTTTTGTTGTGGGTCAAGCTAAAGATCTTCAGGTTGATGGCAGTGGGAGAATTTTGATTCCAACTGAGTTGCGTGGCTATGCCGCTTTAGATAAGAAGCTGGTTCTGGTTGGGCGAACTCAGCGTTTAGAAATTTGGTCTGAAGCTAACTGGAATGCTGAAAGAGAAAAATCTCAGGCCAATTACCGTGCAATGCTACTAGACAAGGAGAGCATGTCTGATGCCCTTAAGAATCTATCATGGTAGATGCTGCTCAGTTATCGGAGTCTGTTGTGGTTGAGCATTCAACGGTACTTCTGCAAGAGGCTATAGATGCCTTGGTTGTCGACCCTGACGGCCTATATGTTGATGGTACCTTCGGTCGTGGTGGTCATACAGCTGAACTCCTATCTCGACTTTCTGTCAAAGGTTCGGTGATTGCAATTGATAAAGATTTAGATGCTATTGCTTCGGGTAATAAGCGCTTTTGCAATGATGATCGATTATCTCTGGTTCATGGCACATTTGCTGATTTAAGCATGATTGTTGAGCAGGCAGGTAAAAAGGGCAGTGTTGCTGGGGTGTTATTAGATTTAGGGGTGTCATCTCCGCAGTTAGATCAGGCAGAGCGTGGATTTAGTTTTCTGCGTGATGGTCCGCTTGATATGCGTATGGATACCAGTGTCGGTCTGTCCGCCGCAGAGTGGATTGCCAGTGCTGACGAGCAAGAGATAGCTAAGGTTATTAAAGAATATGGTGAGGAGCGTTTTGCGCGACGAATGGCGGCGGCCATTGTGCGCGAACGAGCCGAGAATCCGATTGAGCGAACAGTTCAGTTGGCTAAAATTTTGGCCGAAGCACACCCCGCATGGGAGCGCGGCAAGCATCCGGCAACCAAGGCATTCCAAGCTATCAGAATTTTTATTAATCGCGAACTCGCCGATCTAGAGGATTTATTAGAACAGGTAATTGATAGTTTGGCGATTGGTGGTCGATTGGTAGTAATAAGTTTCCACTCTCTTGAGGATCGTCGAGTGAAGCGTTTTATTCGCGATCAGCATCGTGGTATCAAGTTGCCAAAGAATTTACCTATTCCTGATATTGATCGCGGTGTTCGTTTGATAAAGGTGGGTAAGGCTATTAAGCCTTCGGCTAATGAGGTTGAAAATAATATTAGAGCTCGTAGTGCGGTAATGCGTGTTGCCGAGCGGGTGGCCTAAGTAATGGATTTGATCGGGGTCTTAAAAATTGCTGTCTTGTGGATAGCTGTTGTGGCAAGTGCGCTGGCGGTCACCCATTACAGTCATGTAAGTCGTCAAACCTATGGTCATTTGACGGCAATGCAGCGCGAGGCAAATCAATTACAGGTGGAATATGGCAGATATCTGCTAGAGCAGAGTGCCGTTGGTTCGTTACAGCGGGTGGAATCTACAGCTATGGATGGATTGCAAATGCATACCCCAGAAGCTGATGAAATAGTAATGATTAAACAATAACTAATTATGTATGGGCAATGTGCCCAAATATTGCAAAAGGTTAAAGCGTGTCCAAACAGCAGACGCAAAAGTTAATACCCAGATGGCGTTACTTTTTAGTAATGTTGGGGTTATTCGCTCTGCCGATTTTGCTAGTAGCTCATATTGCCCAGTTGCAGATAATGCCAGATGAAGAGTTTGGTGTTGATTTTCTTCAAAATCAGGGCGATGCGCGATCGATTCGCAAGGAAATCATACCAGCCTATAGAGGCCTGATTGCTGATCGTAATGGTGAGCCTTTAGCGGTAAGTACTCCGGTAACTTCGCTGTCTGTTAATCCTAAGAATCTACAAAAATCAGCCACTGATAAAGATTTAAATAAGCTTTCTGATGCTCTAGGAATTAGCTTAGCTCAGCTCAATGCTCGGTTGGCGCGATATAGCAATAAATCATTTATGTATTTAGCGCGCCAAATGCCAGTGAGTGAGGCGCAAAAAGTTTTAGATTTGGGCATTGTGGGTGTTTCTGCTCAGCAAGAGTTTAAGCGTTTTTATCCCGCGGGAGAGGTCACTGCACAGTTAGTAGGTTTCACGAATATTGACGATAAGGGTCAAGAAGGAATGGAGCTTGCCTACAATGAAGTGTTAACCGGTGAAGCAGGTTCAAAAAAAGTGATAAAAGATTTAACCGGTCGAATTATTAAAGATATCTCGCTAATTAAGCCCGCCCAAGCAGGTCAGGATTTGCGGTTAAGCATAGATTTGCGTATTCAATATGCAGCCTACAGGGCGCTTAAATCTGCGGTGAAAAAGCACAGTGCTAAATCGGGCTCTGTGGTTGTTTTAGATGTTGAGACGGGCGAGGTTTTAGCGATGGCTAATCAGCCTTCATTTAACCCGAATGATCGCTCTAAATTAAGACTAGATTCTGCCCGCAATCGAGCGATTATTGATGTAATGGAGCCGGGTTCAACAGTTAAGCCATTTGCTATTTTGGCCGCCTTAGAAAGTGGAAAATTTCATTCAAATACCACTATTGATACCCACCCTGGCTACCTAAAGGTCGATTACAAAGTATTTGAAGATGAAAAGAATTATGGCCTGTTAGATCTTTCAGGAATTATTGCTAAATCCAGCAATGTTGGCACTTCAAAGATAGCCTTGCAGCTCAATCCTGTTGAAACTAGAGAGCTATTTGAGCGAGTTGGCTTTGGAGAAAACCTTGGTAGCGGCTTTCCTGGTGAAAGCAGTGGATTTTTGCCGGCGCCAAGACGCTGGGATCCTATTACTCAGGCTACATTTTCTTTTGGCTACGGTTTAACTGCATCTCCATTGCAATTGGCGCAAGCCTATGCGGTATTAGCCAATAATGGTGTACGCAAGGAAGTGTCCTTGGTTGCGATAGATGAGCCCCCTGAGGGTAGTGGGATAATTGATTCCACATTGACTGATGAGCTGCGCTTTATGCTTCAGGCAGCTACTGGTGAAAAAGGCACCGGTAAAAAAGCCAATATTAAGGGCTATACCGTTGGAGGAAAGACCGGTACCTTACATAAGAGTAGTAGTGCGGGAGGCTATCATAAAAGTCGATATATGTCGGCATTTGCTGGATTTGCACCAATTGATCAGCCGCGATTGGTTACAGTTGTAGTAATTGATGAGCCAACGGCTGGCGGATATTTTGGTGGCATTGTCGCTGCTCCGGTTTTTTCTGAAGTCACTGGATCTGCACTGCGACTTATGCAGGTGACGCCAGATCAAATGAAAACCAATGGCTCGTTAGTTGAGCGGCCTAATTCTTCTTTGCGAGGAGAATCATGATGAGCCTTGCAAAAAAATGTTATTTACCACTTACAGATCTGTTGCAGGGTTTGCTAGATGATAATCAATGCCCTCAAATAAGTATCAGTGGAATTACTATTGATAGTCGAGCTGTAAGACCAGGCGACTGCTTTGTAGGTCTTAAAGGTATGGCGACTGATGGTGCTCATTATATAGAGCAATCTATTGCATCTGGTGCAGTAGCGGTGTTAGTAGACAGCATGACTGAGGTAAAAATTAATCAATCAGAAATTTCGGTTCCCCTGTTGTATATCAAAGATTTAACAGCACGGGTGTCTGAAATCGCTGGTCGATTCTACGGTCACCCTTCGCAGATGCTTGAGATTACTGCATTCACTGGTACCAATGGTAAAACTTCCTGTACGCAGCTATATAGTCAATTAATGGCGAAAGTAGCTATTGCAGGTGATTCGGTTAAACCTGCTTATATTGGCACCACAGGTTATGCTGTCGCTGAGTCTAAGTTGCAAAATCAGCCAGATACGGCATTTCAAAATAAACAGGCCAGTCATCAGTTGACTACCCCAGATGCGATTTCTGCGCAAAGAATACTAGCTGAAATATTAAATAGTGGTGGGCAATATATTGCGCTAGAGGCATCGTCTCACAGTTTGGTTCAGCATCGTCTTAAAGCGGTTGATATCAATGTTGCGGTGTTTACTAATTTGAGTCGTGATCATCTCGATTATCACAAGACTGTAGAAAATTACGCTGCTGCCAAAGCAAGCCTATTTGACATGTCATCAGTTAATACAGCGGTAATAAACCTTGATGATGCTGTGGGCCAGCAAATCATTGCGAAGCTGCGTTCCGATATAACCTTACTTACCTTTAGTTTAAAAAATAAAACTGCAGATATTTACTGTTCGGATATTACTCTTTCAGCCTCAGGGTTCAGGGCAATGATCCAAACCCCTTGGGGTAGCGGAGAGCTTCATTCTTTTCTGTTGGGAGAATTTAATGTAAGTAATTTACTGGCAGTAATTGCTGTTGCCTGTTCTCAAGGCGCAGTATTGAGTGATTGTTTACAGGTATTGCCAGACTTGCAGTCTATTCCAGGCCGTATGGAGTTGGTGTCCTCGAACATGCAGCCGCAGGTGGTTGTTGATTATGCCCACACGCCGGATGCCTTGGAAAAAGCGCTTCAAGCACTAAAGCCCTACTGTGACGGCAAGCTATGGCTTATCTTTGGTTGTGGTGGTAATCGCGATAGTGGAAAGCGTGAACAGATGGGCAGAATAGCGGCCCAATACGCTGACAAGGTTGTGGTTACAAACGATAATCCAAGATTTGAAGCACCAGAAAAGATTGCACAACAGATTCTTCAGGGCATTGAGACAGATGTTGAGGTTGAGTTAGATCGAGGCCGTGCCATTGCTACCTGCATTATTCAGGCTAGTAAAAAGGATATCGTTTTAATTGCAGGGAAGGGCCATGAAAACTATCAAATTATTGAAAATAATCGTATTGCCTTCAGTGATCAGGAAGAGGCGCTAGCGGCGCTAGAAACTGCTCAACTTAATGGTTCTGCCTCGATTGAAGGAGGGATTGTATGATCTCTGAGCTTCGATTGACCGACGCTGCATTAGCTTATGGCGGAACATTGCTCAATCCCGATTGTGGCTTTAGCCAAGTATCCATTGATAGTCGAAATTTCGCCGATGGTGATCTTTTTATAGCGATAAAAGGTGAGCGTTTTGATGGGCATGAATTTTTAGGTGAAGTTGCTATTAGAGCCTCGGGTCTAGTGGTTAGTCAGCCAGATAAAAGTCTGCCTATTCCGCAGTGGGTGGTCGAAGACACAACACAGGCATTGGGTCAGCTGGCACGAATAAATAGAGATAGATTTGATGGGCCATTAATTGCAATTACCGGAAGCAGCGGTAAAACATCAGTTAAAGAAATGGTGGCGGCTATTTTTAGTCAAAATGCTGTGGTGCACGCTACCACAGGCAATTTAAATAATCATATAGGTGTTCCGTTAACACTTCTCTCTATGGAAAAAAACGCTGAGGTGGCGGTTATAGAAATGGGAGCCAGTGGCGGCGGTGAAATTGCTTACCTTTGTGATATTGCCAAACCAGATATCGCGCTAGTCAATAATATTCAACATGCTCATATTGAGGGTTTTGGTTCGATTGAGGGGGTGGCCTCAGCAAAATCAGAAATTTACAGCGGCCTGAAAGCCAACGGTACGGCTGTTATCAATTTAGATTTATCTTGGTCTAAAGAGTGGCAAAAATCTCTTACCAATACGCGTTGCGTCAGCTTTTCAATAGAGCGAACAGATGCTGACCTGTATGCCGATCATATAGAGACTCTTGAAAGTGGATGCTGTGAATTTGAATTATGTGCCAACGACCAAAGAATATCATTAGTTTTACCAATGCCGGGTCTGCACGCGGTAAAAAATGCTGTGGCCGCTGCTGCCTGTGCTCTTGCTTCGGGAATAACATTGAAGCAAATCGTCAAAGGACTTACTGAGGTTAAGCCAGTATCTGGACGTCTTAATATTCACCAGTTAAGCAATAACTTAACGCTTATTGATGATGCCTACAATGCCAACCCAGATTCATTTAAAGCAGCTATTGATGTTCTTGGTGCTGTTGAGGGAAATAAAGTATTAGTTATGGGTGATATGGCTGAGCTAGGTGAAAGGGCGATGGAGCTGCATGAGGAAATTGGCGACTATGCACAGAAAAAAGGGCTAGATTCATTGCATACAGTTGGTCTTTTAAGTGCGGTTGCTGCCAATAAATTCGGCGGAACCCACCATAGCAGTAAACAGGATCTTATCAATGCACTGACCGATCTTTGTGCCAAAAAAACAAAAACAACCATTTTAATTAAGGGCTCTCGAAGCTCAGGCATGGATGAAGTAGTCAGCGCCATTGCCAACAAGGAGAACAGCTAATGTTACTTTGGCTTGCAGAATATTTAAGTGAATTTTATGCACCGTTTTCAGTGTTTAAATATCTAACTTTAAGAGCCATTATGGCGGTATTGACTGCCTTGTTAATTAGTTTAATTGCCGGACCAAAAGTGATTCGCCTGCTTAATCGTTTGCAAATGGGTCAGGCAATTCGCACCGATGGACCAAAAACTCATATGGAAAAAGCAGGCACGCCAACTATGGGTGGGGCTTTGATATTACTGTCGATTTTTGTCAGTAGTCTGCTTTGGTCAGATCTAACCAATCACTATGTCTGGGTAGTGATTCTAGTAACATTGCTATTTGGCCTAATTGGTTGGGTAGATGATTATCGCAAAGTTGTAGAAAAAAATCCTCGCGGTCTGCCAGGGCGTTGGAAATATTTTTGGCAGTCAGTCGTGGGTCTTGGTGCGGCAGTATTTTTATTTGCCACTGCCGAAAGCTCTGCAAACTTAGAGTTAATTGTTCCGTTTTTTAAAGATGTAGCTATCTATATGGGACCAATTTTTATCGTTCTAACCTATTTTGTAATTGTAGGGACCAGTAATGCCGTCAATCTAACAGATGGCCTTGATGGTTTAGCCATCTTACCTACAGTTTTAGTCGCTGGTGCTCTAGGTATATTTGCTTACTTAACCGGTCATTTCCAATTTGCCAGTTACCTTCATATTCCCTATATCGCTGGGGCTGGAGAGCTTCTTATATTTACTGCCGCAATCTGCGGGGCAGGGCTTGGATTCCTTTGGTTTAACACCTACCCAGCTATGGTATTTATGGGCGATGTTGGCTCTCTTGCCTTAGGTGCCGCGCTAGGTGTGATAGCCGTTATTGTTCGACAGGAAATTGTTTTAGTCATTATGGGTGGTGTATTTGTTATGGAAACACTGTCGGTTATTTTGCAGGTTGCATCATTCAAATTGACGGGTAAGCGAGTATTTAGAATGGCGCCACTACATCACCATTATGAATTAAAAGGTTGGCCAGAGCCGCGTGTCATTGTGCGCTTCTGGATAATCACAGTTATGCTAGTTCTTTTGGGGCTGGCCACATTGAAACTGCGTTAAGAGCGAAATTTTTGATGTCAGATATTATTGTGACAAATCGCAAAACAGCTATCCTAGGTATGGGAGCTACAGGGATTTCTGTTGCATCCTTCTTTGCCTCTAAGGATATGCCATTCGATTTTGCTGATAGTCGCAATGAGCCGGCTAATTTGAAAGCAGTTAAAGCTAACTATCCCCAGGCTGAAATTGCTCTGGGGTCCTTCGATGCAGATTTTTTATGCCGATATGATCGTTTAATTGTTAGCCCAGGAATTTCGCTTGCTGAACCGGCATTAGTTAGGGCTAAACAACAGGGCGTTGAATTGTTGGGTGATCTCGAATTATTCCTAGAGCAGGCACAGGCTCCAGTTGTTGCTATTACTGGGTCTAACGGCAAAAGTACGGTCACTGAATTATTGGGGAAAATGGCAACAGACAGTGGTATTAGTGTAGGGGTTGGCGGCAATCTAGGAACGCCAATGTTAGATGTGTTGGATAACAGTCATAAACTCTATGTTATTGAGGTTTCTAGTTTTCAGCTAGAGTTACTCAATGATTCCCGCGGTGCAGTTTCATGTCTATTAAATATAAGCCCAGATCATCTTGACCGCTATAAAAATTTACAGCAATACCATACAGCGAAGCATCGAATTTTTCGCGGTGCCAGCAAA
>Ga0213867_1001188_pt1 | contig 11613 bp, 5 predicted proteins | sample PICome_12_FD_160120 | JGI IMG/M metagenome (GOLD analysis project Ga0213867, IMG submission 160120) | Coastal seawater microbial communities near Pivers Island, North Carolina, United States - PICO540 | ecosystem: Environmental > Aquatic > Marine > Coastal | place: USA: North Carolina | collected... | reverse complement strand
CATCCTACTCTGTAGTTGTAGCATTCCAAAAGGAAACAGTAATTTCAGATTTAAAAAGGTAAGGGAAATCAAAAGAGAATTGAGTCTTTGATCCATTACCAGCTTGAATTGTTTGTACGTCAGCACATGCCATGATTGTTAATTATTTAAAGTTAAGAAGTTCACCAGTAATGTTAGCTTCTTGAGTCAAAGCTCGTTCGTTGATGCGTTGTTCAATAATAGTTACTGTACCTGCATCCAAACCTTGATAAGCAGCTTCTTCAGCAGCACGTTTTACACCTTGTAAACGTACTCGGAGGTCATGCCATTTATCCAAAGATACTTGATCACTTTTTACACCTTGACGACGAAGGCGTTGAAGTTTAGCAACACTTTCCCAATCTTTAGCGTCGTTCATAATACCACGAATTCCATCCCTAAAGAATTTCTGTTCGCCCATTAAACGAAATAGTGAAGAACGTTCGCTAGCTTTTAGATCAACACCGTTCCTGGTTTTAAAGGTAGTAGTAAGGTCAAATTCCATATCTTCCAAGAATTTCTCCTCAGGAGATTGGTCAGAATGAATTTTAATGGGACTGTAAGCGTTCCACACACGTTGCATGAAACTATACCCATTAGCCTTTTCACCAGTAACAGGACTGTAAATGTAAGGCTCTCTGTTAGCAGTATCAAGAGCACTACCAATAAACCTGTTACGGTTTTCAAGGAAGCTGAAGAATTCATTTTCAGTCTCCTTTAGACCTTCGCTAAAGATACGTGACCATTCACCACGTTGTCCCGCCAAAGGACCGAGACTGTTAACAAAACCAGCCGACCATCGAGCCAAAGCTCCTTCGTTACCACTCAGAATGTCCATCAAAGGTTTAATGGTCGAAAGAGCGGTACGGTCGGTAATGGATGCACCAAGAATGAAAGCAGCTTTATTCAAGAAATGTTCAGTCCAAGACTCACCAAGCATGTCAAAGTTGTCGCCAACATTAGCAACAAATGCCATCCAGTCAGCAACAGGACCAAGGCTGTCATAAGAATACCACTTGCCATCTAGACCTTTAATAGTACGCTTTTTCCAGTTAGAGTTCTTTTCACGTGACTTTTGAGCGGTACGATCATAAAGACCATCACCCCTAATACGGTCATTCATAACAAGGTTGACAGCAGCAGTCGTTGCCAGCAGACCAATTGCTTTACGTCCACGAGTGGTGTACTTAAGATCAGTAATTGTGTTTTGTTTAGCAATCGTGTCCATGTTTTCTACATCGTAATTACGTGCACGAAGTAGTTCATTAACACGCTCTTCATTAACAAGCAGATCATTAAGAGGAACGTAAGCAAGTTCGTTGACATCACGTTGGAACGGTTGCCAAGGACCATACTTACCACCCATGTCAATCATGTTCATACCAGTAGTGGGGAACATGAGGAACGGACGCAAACCAGGAACAGCTTCAACAATACTAGAAACAGTACCAGCCAAAGGTGTGTCAAGGTTCAAAGCCATCTCACTGGTAGCGTACTTAACGGCATCATCAGTGATCATACCACTTTCATCAAACATTTGCTTGTAATATTTATCAGCAATAGGTTTGACGGTTTTCTTGTTAACAGGTTGACCAGCAGAAATCAGCTCGTCCATAGCACGGAAACGGGCTTCAGCTGATGCATTAAAGACACCAGTAAAACCATCCAATGCTGTCATGGCGTTAGTACCAAACCGCAGTACTGGGTCCTTAGATAGATCGTTCAACATCTCAATTTGATTGACAAGATATTGAAGCCCTTCATTGCCTTCTGCAGCTTGAGTACGTGCAGCTTCCTTAAGGAAACTCATCTCTTGTTCAGATTGAAGAACCAAATCAAGACGAGTAGCACCACGAACTTTATCAGGTTCTTTAGAAGCTCTCATAAAAAGATCACCAGCATAAGGCAAAGCCCGTTGCATAGTCTCTCCCACAGAACTGTAAGCAACCCAACCACGTTGAAGTGCTTTCAAAGGTTGTCCACTGATAGCACCACCTGCAAAGTAAGAAATAGGTTGAGAAATGATTCCACCAAAGTTACCCACAAGTGCTTGAACAGGAGTACCAAATGCAGACAACATAGAGTTGTACACATTACTCCACACACCTTGAACCAGTTTGTTTTGAACTTCTGGATCCAAGTTAACAAGACCTTTACCCAGATCAGTTGTCATACCAGAGATGTACTTATTCATCTTGGTAATGGTGTCAATCCTACCATCAGTCAACTCATAAGCCATCAGGAACTGATCCATCAGCTGAGGTTGATTAGCGGCAATTTGACGCATGGTAGTAGCAAAACGCTCAGAGTCATTAAAGATCTTCTTAGCAATTTCACCAGCACCATCAACAGTAGCTTTGTTGTAACCTTGAATATTTTGGAAACCGTTCTTAACCAGTTGAATCAGGTTAACCTTACGGTTTTTGTAGTACTTCGCAGAACCAGACAGCTGACTTACATACTGCATCAAGTCAATAATCTTGTCTTGAGCAGCTTCAACAGCAGCGGTTCCTTCCATCATCCGTGCACCTTGAGCAAGGTCAGAAATACGTCCAGACAAAGAACCAGCCAACAAAGCTTGGGCACGACCAATATCCATACTGGTTAACTCTTCACCAAAACCACGAAGAGCTTGTGATGCCATAGCAAATCCACCTTCCAGCATCATTTCTTGACCATTAGCATCACGCATAATAAATGGTTCAAGAACTTGACGGATGTTATCTTTAGTCATTCTAGGATCAAAAAGCTGAATAGCTAGATCCTGGTTAGCATCCATAACATCATCAAAAGTGACTTTCCAATTAGCACCTTCCATGCCAACAGCACCTGCTTGACGCAGTTGATCAGCCAAACCAAGTACAACTTCTTGACTGTTTTCACCGTTCTTAAGAGCGTACTTAAGAGCAGGTTCAGAAAGCATGTTGCCAATACGACCGTAAACTGTGTCTAGGTTCTTAGCAATACGTGCGGAGTCAATAGCTGCTCCAACGACACCAAAGTCGTCAACAGTACGTACACCTAGTTCAGTGTAATCAAACAAGTCGTGAACACCTTTGAGAGGTACATCCATGTTCGGGTTTTCCGACACGTTGTAATAACCAATCTCATCCAATGCTTCTTCTTGTTTAATCAGTGTTTGAGTTACTGCTTCCTCAGGGTCATTAGAAAGAGCTTTAGGAGAGTTCTCTTCTAGCCATGCACTAGCTTCAGGAGTTTCACCCACTAGTTTATTAGATTTACGAAGACTGCTAGTTGCATTAGACATAGCCCGTGCAAACTTTGCAGCACCTTGAGCAAGACCAATAAAGGTACCAAGACCAAGATCTTCGTAGATGTTCTTCATCCGTTTGGTATCTGTGTCATCATCCTTCATAGTAGCCATACTATCGGGAATCCAATCGAATAGCTTAGGAAATGACTTTTTAAGAGTACCTGTGATGTTATCTTCTTCGTATTCGCTGCTGACAGCGCCTACAGCCACCCCAGAAAGAGCTTCGATACCTAGACCACCAGCCCACTTAACAAAGGCGTTCTGGCCGATTGACCAGCCCACACGTGCTTGTGCTGCTGCACCACCAACCATACCTAGTTTAGCCAAACCCATTGTAGGAAGTACAACGGAAGAGATTTCTCTCAAAGCTTGGAGGTGTTCAGTTTCAAACTCTTTTGGTTTGTTAAATTTTTGACCAGTTAGTTTGTTGATTACGTCAACACCAAAGTCAAGCATACCTGTTTGGGCAGCAAACCCACCCTCAGCAATTTGACGTGCTGCGTCTCCAAGGTCGTAACCTTCTTCCCAAGGGAATTGTTGTTCTTTACCTTCCGTAGAAGGTTGTTGTTGAGCTTGTCCAGGTTGTCCTCCCGTAGGAGTAGTTGATTCAGCCAGAGCGGCTTGAGCAGCTGTAGCTTCTGCAGCTTGCCGCTCAAGTTCCATCTCTTGTTGAAACTCTTCAGTGAGTTCCATTTCACCTGGATCAACCCTAAACTTCTCTGAAGGATCGTATTCCATAGTTTAGTTAGTTTTGTTTAAAGACCGTATACAAAATGCCAATCGTTTTCATAACCAGCCTCTTGTCCAAATCCTGCTGCTTTAACAAGGTCAAGATTAGACATCATCCATTTCAAAGATTCGCCACCAATGTCAAGAGCACGTCCGACCATATGATAACTTGTAGGTGAACCACCAACTGCAATATTTTTAGCTTTACTACGTTGTGAACTAGTAATGTCAGAAGTTTTTACCTTACCATTAGATAGTTGAATCAAAAGTTGTAGACTTGACAAAGCTGGTTTAGAAAGAACTACTGGTCTTCCTTTGTAATCTTTAAAAGCCTCTACCGTCATACCAGCACCAGTTACAGCAGTTGTAACAGGTGATGCATTACGAAGAGTACCTTCTAGTGCTTCCTTACCACCACCGTATGCAAAGAATGCCCGTTTAAACTCTTGACGTTTTTTAACAAGTTGTGATGGTGAGAATTGACCAGATTGATACATAGCAAGGATACCTGCGTTAACAGGGTTGCTATAAATTTTCATTGCTTCAGCAAACAACGGTACATAAGAACCACTGTTTTTACCACCAACTTGTACCATAGCTGCTACTGCAGATGGATTAAGTTGTGTTTGTTGAGAAAGTTGCTGTACAACAGGTCCAAGCTGATTAGGCATAACAGCAGGGTTAAACATGTTACCTGCCCCCATAGCCCTTGCAGAATTATTGACGCTAGGAGCTTTCTGCAAAATCTTCATCAGTTCAGGTGAAGCGTTTTGTTGAACCGTTTTAAAAGCGTCAGGAACAGGAAGAGGTGAAAGACCATGAGCTTGAAGTCCTTTGTTTAAAATAACAAAAGGATCACCACCTTGAGTCAAACCAGCTACAGCATTAACAATTCCAGGAAGTTTAAAGTAAGGAGTGTTAGCTTGTTGAAGAATCTGTTGACCCTGCTCTTTGCTAAACAAAGCCCCAGGAGTATTCAGAACAGCTTCTAGACCTTTAGCATTAATCTGAGTTCTAACAGTTTGCCACTGCCTAGCTGATTGTTGTGCTTGACTAATTACTCCAATGTTAAGGTTAGGGAACGTAGCAGTCCCACCAGGACCATCTAGTTTACGGTAGTACTTACTCTCTTTGTTTCTAAACCCTTGCTTTACTTCGTTTTCAATTTCAGTACCTGCTATAAGAGTAGCAGCATCTGGTGACTCACCAGCTTTAACACGGTTAGCCACACGTTTCTTAAGCTCTTCTTTCATACCCAGCTGCAATTGCAAGCTAGCCATGTCGTTAGGTTTAGTAGTACCAATAGCTGTAATACCGTTAGCCGTTGTTTTAAAAGTTTTGGCAACTTCTTTAAAATTAGGAGAGTTTTCTAAACTTTTCTTAGCACTAAATCTTTTATCAATTTCAGCACCTAAAGTAGGATCAACTTGATAAGCAGCGTAGACATCTTCAATAGTCAGAAAATCAGGAGGAATAGAATTCAGCTGTTTAGCAAGGTTAATTTTTTCTATAGCTTCAATACTACCACTTTTCTGCATTCGACGAAGATCAGAACCAGCGCCCCCATATTCAGGGTACTGTTGATCTAACGCTTTAACAGCAGAATCAATATTACTTTGAGTATTATTACCAGGCTGTGCTAGGAAGGAAAGTACTTCTTGTAAACGACTCCTGTACCCAATCTTACCAACGTTATAGTCCCTATTACTTTGTTGAATTAAGGCTTCTGACCTAAGGTTAGCCATTTGAACGGCACGATTAGGAAACTCCTGATCAAACCGTTTGCCATTTCCTTTGATATCAGCTGACATCAAGGCATTCATATCAAATCTGAATTGCCCATCAGGTGTCATTTCAACAGCCAAAGCTTGAATTTTATCTAAAGCTCCAGCATCTCCAAGAGTAGGAATACTCCTTAGAGTGTTGTAAGAGTTAGCAATATTCTCACTAAAAGCTTGAGGATTATTACGTAAAGTATTTAATGCAGTTTGCTCTTGCCGAGCATAACTGTTCTTAATTTCAATTTGGCTAGCTCTGTTTTCATTAGCTGTGAACAGCCTTTGAACATGGTTAAGACCATCTTTGATGTAACGACTATCTAGATTAAGATTGTTTTCATCAACAAACTTCTTAAACGCAAACCGCTGTACGGCTTGCATCAAACGTGGGTTAGTACGTGCAGAAGCAAAGGTAACCGACTGACCATTAAATTCAAACTGGTAATTAGTGTCACTCAAAATGTTATTCAAGTAACTCTCAAAACCATTCATTAACATCCAGTTAGCACTGGATTTCTTAGAGTTGTAGCGGTTAGCTGGGTTACCTTCCCGTGCCCGTGCAACAGAATTAGGCTCTTGACCTTGTGCTTCTGCCAGGCTTATAGCTTGGGAGTACTTTAAACCTTGAATCCTGAGGCCGGCTTCCATTGATTTAAACAATGGATCATTCTGTGCCTCAGGGGAAAGTCCCATAAAGGACAAGGTTTCAGCAAACTGACGTTCCTTTTCTTGTTGAACTTCAATCTGAGTGGCAAGTGCACCTGCACCTTTACTAAAAGCAGCAATACCGGTAAGAAGATCTTTAAAATCAGTCCCAGAAGATTGTGCTAGACTTTGTTGAAGACCTTGTTGAGCATCGTTTGCTGCTTTTTGACGTTCAAATTGAAGTTCAAGTCCTCTTACTTGTAAGTTCTGTTGGGTGATTTGAAAGTTACGTGCTCGTTGGTCTGCTTCAGCAGCAGCGTTTGCCTTCATTGCTTGAAGGGTTTCTAGACCACGCTGAAGTTCAACCTTCCGTAACCGTTCCATATGATTGATGACACGATTACTATCGTCTGCCATCCTTTGTATTTGCGATGTACTGAGTTGGATTGGTTGAAAACCGCCCCCAGCATTTTGTGCGGAGTATACTCTACGTGCCATAGTTAAACAATTGGTGACGGATTATAGAGGTTAGAAAATTTATCAGATGTGGTACCCAAGTCTACACCAGTTGTGTTACCGCCACCACCTTGGTAAGACGGTGCTTTAGCAACCGCACCATAGATTGCCCCAGCACCTTGCATAACGCCACCAATAGCCCCAAGTACGGAACCAGCAGAGGTACCTCCACTAGGTCTATAACCCATGTCAAAGGCTGTCTTATTAATAGGCGGTGCAACAAATTGAGGTAAGATTTCAGGAGGTTGAATAAAGGTTTGTTCAGGCAATCTAGTTGGAGCAGGAACAGTAGGCAATTTAGTAGGTTTGATCATCATCTGTGCAACAGTATTAAGATCAGCACCGAACTTCTGAATAGACACACCTTTCTTATTGATCGTAGCTTGTTCAGCCGCTTGCATAAGTTCTGCATCCAAAACCTTCATGTTAAAGGCGGTGTTAGTAATACTATTTTGAAGGGCAACGTCATACCTTTCTTGCTGCAACCCAATCTGTTGTGCTGCTGTACCAAGTTGTTGACCTTGAACATTCAGTTGTTGATTCTGTAAACCAAGTTGAGCCCCAGCCAAACCAAGTTGTTCGGCTTGAAGACCCAGTTCATCACTCGCCAAACCTATCTGTTCAGTTTGTAGACCAAGCTGACGTTCTTGAAGAAGCGTACCTTTTGCTTGCAACCCAAGCTGATCACGCTTAAGCTGGATCTTAGCTTTATCAAAATTAGTTTGAGCTTGAAGTTCTTTTAGTCTCAAAGCTGCTTGACGGTTTTGCCCAGTCAACGTAGATTCTAGTTGGGACATTCCACGGAAGAAGTCACCAAGAACGACTTGCTCAGCTTTACCACGAGACTTACCAGCTTGACCTGTGAGTACGTCACCTTGCTTGTTAAGAGTTTCAACGTATGCACCTTGCTTTTCAAAGGTAGCTTGACGCTTACTTTCAGTAAGTTCGTCTTCTATAAACTGCTGTGCAATAGCATTTTTTTGGTTAAGTAGAAGCTCTTCCTTACCAACAAATTCTGCCTCTTTAACTAGACCAGTTTTTTTAATACCAAGTTGTTTAGCTTGTAGACTAAGTTCTTTTTGACTGATACCAAGTTTGGCAGCTTGTATACTAAGTTCTTTTTGACTTATTCCAAGCTCTCCAAATTTAACACCTAGTGCTCCCTTTTGAATACCCAACAAAGATTCTTGTTGAGAGATACCAGCTAGATCTAATCCAGTAGATGCTTTATTAAGCTTGTTCTCAGTGATTGCATTTTGAAGACCAATTAATTCAGACTCGTTGGAGAACATAGCCTGCTTCATCAGATTCTTAAGATTAAAATCTTCAAAAGCAAATGCTTGGTCTTGAGCAAGGTCGTTGAGATTAAGTTGAGCACTAGCAATCCCAAGTGATTTTTGGTAAAGTTTTTGTTGAACTAGTGCTTCATAATCTTGAATTGTTACTTGGTTCTGCCAGTCAGAAACACTGAGGTTCCATTGATAATCAGCTTGCGTGTTATAGTCCTGCAGACCATATAAAAATTGCTGATTTTGATACCTATTTTGTATAGCCGCTACTTGTCTAGCGTACTCTACCTGCTGGTTATAAATATTTTGGGCTTGTTGATTATAGCTATCAGCTGCTGCTTGGTATTGAGAAGATGAAGAACCTTTACTGCCAAACAAAGAAGATCCAGCACCTAATATAGTACCAATGCCGCTAATAATTGCTCCCCATGCCATACTTAAGTTCTCCTATAAAAACGAGGTGAGTAATTACCTTCCCACATCATCGACACCAAAGACACAGGATACGGTAGATCACTGGTCACCTTTAATTCAAAGTTAGTGTTGCGTTGATGGATGGGTACAATAAATTGTTGTTCTAATTGTACAGGATTACTATCACCTGCGTAGTAGTCAGCCTCAGCGGTATGTTGAACATTAGTCCAATCATTAGATCCCGTGGCTTTCAGTTTAAATTTAACAGCACCTGACCTGCCCACAGAGAACTTGACTCGTGAGATAGTAAGAGTTGCTGTGAAATCAGTAGTAGTTTCATCCCTTCTAAAGTAAAACTTAGGAAGAGTGACTTCAAAATCATAAGGATAGCCTACGACAATACCATCAGCATAATCAGTAAAGTTACCTTTTACTTCAAAGTAGCGATAACCAGTAACTGCTTCAGTACGTTCGTAAGCTGTTGCCCAATACCCTGCATCCGAATCAATCTCAGCATCTGTGTCAAGATCAGCGGTAGGTATAGTAAGAAGCATGTTAGCGGTACGCTGCTGGAAAGGCGTGAACGGAACGTAGATCTTAGTTAGATCATTTGTCGCGTCATATACAACCGCTTCTACGACGCCTGGGTCGGGCGAGACGGGGCGTGTAGCCATGTCTAGGCATGGACTACCCGTAAAGCTAGTAGACGTTGCTACAACCTCTCCTGTGGGCACCTCATCAAGGGTGATTTTACCCAAGGTATACTCATCTTCATGTTGAGAAACGATGTACACAGAGTCATTAATAACCTTTGCAGACTCAATAGTACCAGGAAGTTGCCACTTAGTCCAGGCTTGGAAAAGGTTTTCTTGTCCATTATTGTAATAACGGAAAAGATACATGTATGAAGTATCTCTATCCAACAACATAAGCAAAGAGTTCTGAGGACTTACAATAAGACCATCAATAGTCTCTGGTAGCCACTCAAGAACCACTTGACTAATATCTACAACAGAAGGGTTCTGTTCAATGTCACGTAGTTGTAAGGTAAACAGTTTACTGTAACCAGACACCTTACTGACAAAAGCTAACGTTGTACCGACGTCAACAGGCTCGATAGCCGTGTTAACTTCATAGTTAGAGATAGTCCTGACAACCGTAGAAGTAGGTGTCAAGGTACTACCATCTGTGGTAAACACTTGGAACTGTTGACGCTCACTAAAGATAGTCAAACCTTGAGGAGACGGTAGAACGTCAGACAACGTAACAGGACGGACACTAGCAACGTTGATGTCGATAGGATCCGAAGCCAGTTGTGTCAATGCAGAACGGACAAAGAAGTTGTAAGAGTCGTTAGCTACACTAAAGATGATGTTATCTTCAGACAACACGCCAAAGCGGTTATTGTAGAAGAACGTAGAGGTAATTGGATAACCAATAAACGAAGGTACGGGACTGGTAATATTATCACCAGCTTGACGTGCTACCCACGTAATAGGTTCAAAGGTAAAGGCATTGGTACCAGTATAGACCAACCTGTGCGGCATCGTGCTGGCATTTAATCCAGGCGATACTTCAGGTGCAATAGTCTCTAGCCAATAACCACGTCCATACTCTCCATCATATGCTACGTATTTGACATAGTAATCATCTTGATCAGAATTAGAGTTTAGAATCCTAACCACATGATCGTGATAAGACTCTACAGGTAGATCAGCAAGTGCAACAACTTCAGTTTGAAACGCTTCCAAAGAAGTATTGTTTACACCACCTTTAGCTGAAATAGTAAAGGTAGCAGGAGTACCAGTAAATGCTCCAATAGCGTGTTCGTAGTCAGTCAGTACTTGATTAGTACCTGTAAACCGTTTGATGACAAGACTGTTACGATATCCTTCAATACACCACGTACCATCAAAATCGGAATTAGCAGCTGTTTGTTGTGCTTCAATTGTATTTACAATTTCATCGACAAGATGGTGGTTTAGGTTGATGTTTGTTGAATCATACAACAACATGTCATCAAAAATTGTCGATGCTTGTGAAGTAACTGTTAACTCGATACCTTGAATAGTAACTGAAAAGTTATCACCATCTATAAGGCTAAGTAGCTTCAGCGTAGCAACGGATTCAGTAGCCGCACTACCTGCAGCTTGCATTGCAGTTGTAGTGCTTTTATTAGTAATGATGGTGGTATCTTGAATACTACGGAAATGATAGTCACTTCCACTAAGGTAGCCCGAACTAGTGTCAGTAATAGTGCACCAAGCACCATCTTCCAGATTCCAAACGTACAAGTTAGAACCTTTTACTGCTCCTACATATGAACCACCAACACCTCGTTCAATAAAGAACCAGGAGGAATCTTCTAACTCAGATTCTGTAAACGCGGTACCATCTGCTTTTTTGAGAACATCAGTAAACTCTAACCCAGGTCTTTTCAGAAGACCAAAGGTAGGGTCTGGATAACCATTAATGCACTCAGTAAGCTGCCCATTTAGTTTCTTGTCATCATTTAGTTGTGAAACACCTCCAAGAAAGTTAGGTGTTAGTTGAGTTACTGCTGGCATTATCGGATCAGTGTGTGATAAGGTTGGTAACTTTGATAATAGTTCTCACCTTTGGGATGACCGAAGAAGGTATAATCTCCTTGGGTACAATCGTATTCAAGAGCAGCAGCACGAGTGATTCCCTCTTTCTGAGAAAGCAGCTGATACTGGTTAGGATCACCAATAATTCTACTGGAGACAATAGCAGCAGCTCTGGCAGTAATAAATGCTTGGATAGGTTCAGGGATGCTAGCCCAATCAAATTCCCAAATGATGTCTACGTATAAAGTTTCATCAGTCCATTTATACGAGTGATTAGTACGATCGTAGAGTTTACCTCCACGCATCACACTATCTCTGTTAAGGTTTTGGGTGTAGTGCTGGTTCAGATCCATTTGCAAAAC
>Ga0213867_1001187_pt1 | contig 11614 bp, 10 predicted proteins | sample PICome_12_FD_160120 | JGI IMG/M metagenome (GOLD analysis project Ga0213867, IMG submission 160120) | Coastal seawater microbial communities near Pivers Island, North Carolina, United States - PICO540 | ecosystem: Environmental > Aquatic > Marine > Coastal | place: USA: North Carolina... | reverse complement strand
ACCAACACCATTAATGCGTAGTGAATTCGGTTGACGGGAACCCCCAGCGTAGCGGCGAGATCAGGATCAAATGAGCTCAGGCGTAGTTCTTTAAAAAATAAGCTAACAAAGGCTATGTTTAGGCAGCTCACCAGTCCCAAACTCAGCATAGCTGGCGGCATCGCAATGGGGTAACCGAGCAGAGAAAATTGTAGGCTACGATCCAAGGCGGTCAATTCGAGCGAACCGTACAAAACACAATTGGCATCCAAATCGACATGATCTGCCGCCTGCACAATCAACAACAAGCCAATCGCAAACAAACTGGTAAAGACAATCCCCATGGCCGCCCCTTCATCGACCCGTCCCCGACGACTGAGCCACTGCACCAAGGCAGCAGTCAAGAGACCCGCCACCACCGCACCCAAAAATAGACTAAAATGGCTACGAGCTCCCGAGACTAGATAGGCAATCGCTAAGCCGGGTAGCACTGCGTGGCTGATAGCATCTCCCATCATGCTCATTTTGCGCAGCAATAAGAAGTTGCCAAGTAAAGCGCAACTGAGGCCCACTAAAGCAGCCAGCACAACCATCCACGTATCTAATGAAAACCACTGCATAAAAAGGTCAATTTACAGGATGAATGGGATGCGGACTCGCCGGTAACTGTACCGGATCGAACGGACTTTTTTTATCTAACTTACGCTCCAAGTCCTGCACCATTTCGAGCCCTAAAATATGCTCGACGCGATCAGCATCTTGGTCAACGCGATTAGGCGCAATATCTGCATGCTCGATTAAATAGAGCTCCCACAAACGGTGATTACGGGTAATGCGTGCGGCCTGATAAAAGCCCTCCTCAGTCAACTGAACAGGATCTAAATGGGACGCTTTTCGGACCAGGCCATCATGCATGGATTTTTTAATGAGTTGCCGTAATGTCTGATCCGACCAAGTGCGGCGGCCTCGAATCAGCCGAAAAGGCACAGGGCGCGACTGCAGCCTTTCGCCCTCATGGGTGAGCTGGCTGTCCGCTTCAAGTATTTCATAAAGCGCCCGCAGCAAGTGCTGACGCCCAACTCGCATTCGCAGAACACGACTCCGAAAATAGCGAAAAAGGAGCCCCTTCTCACTGCCAAAAACCAAACTGAAGATGAAGAAAAAAGTAGCCACCAAAACAATCAAGGCCCCCGGTGGCAATTGTGGTAGGGCCGCACTCAAACAAGCACCTAACCAACCACTCAAGCCTCCAATGATAGCCGCAGCGATGAAGAGTGAGCGCATTCGCTGGGTCCACATTCGAGCCGCTGCAGCCGGCGTCACTAAAAAAGCAATAATCAGGATTAAGCCTACCGACATCATCCCTGCCACCGTCACTAAAGTGACCAACACCAGCAGCAAGCAGTCTAATTTGCGTAAGGACAGGCCTTGGCTGGAGGCGAATGCCTCATCAAAACAAAGCAAACATAACTCCTTAAAATACATAAAGAAACATATTAAAGACAGTAGCAGCAGCAGCATCAATAATTGAAAATCGCTCCACACAATAGAGGCAGTCTTTCCGTAAATAAAAGACTCCAATCCAGCTGCAGATCCAGTTGGTAAAGATTGAATCATACTCAACAAGACCACCCCAAAACCATAAAACACACTGAGCACAATGCCCATTGCGGCATCTTGCTTAATGCGCGTATGACGGACGATCAAGCCTATCGCAAAAGTCGCTATCAGGCCGGAAATTGCCGCACCGATCACCAAGCCTAGGACTGACTTTGCCGTCCCCCCAAGCGCTGTGAGTAGTATAAAGGCAAGCCCGATTCCAGGCAAAGTCGCATGGGAAAGCGCGTCCCCCATTAGGGCCCGCTTGCGCAATAATAAAAAACTACCGATCAAACCGCAGTTCACGCCTAATAAAATGGTCGAGATAACGACCAAGCGCGTATTATAATCGCGCAACAGCAGAATTGATATCAATTCGGATACATCCACCATGCCAGCGCCTTTAGTCTCCGTGAATCATGGCATCAGCTGCCTGCGCCATCAAAGTCAAATGCCCACCATAGGTTTTGCGTAGATTCTCCTGATTAAAAACCTCCGCCGTCGGGCCAGCTGCGACCACGCGCATATTGAGCATCACCATCCAATCAAAATAATGCGGTACCGTCGCCAAATCGTGGTGCACAACGATCACCGTTTTGCCCTGCTGCCGCAAACTTCGCAAGACTTCAATAATGGCGCGTTCCGTAGCAGCATCCACCGCCGCAAAGGGCTCATCCATGAAATACAGATCCGCCGATTGGACTAAGGCCCGTGCCAGAAAAATACGTTGCTGTTGTCCCCCCGAAAGTTGACCGATTTGCTGCTGCGCTAAATCTGCCAACCCAACCCGCTCCAAGGCCTCAAAGGCCTGATCTTTAGCAGTTTTATTGACCCGCCGCATCCAACCCAATTGCGCATATAATCCCATTGTCACGACTTCCAATGCACTCACTGGGAAATCCCAGTCGACGCTCTCGCGCTGCGGTACATAGGCCACTCGTTTGCGCATTTGATGGTAGGGTAATCCAAACATCCGCACCTCCCCCGACGTACGAGGTATCAGCTCTAAACAAGCCTTCATTAAAGTACTCTTGCCGGCCCCGTTAGGACCGACGACCCCCACTAATTGGCCATTCGGAACCGTCAGATCAATATCCCAGATAACAGGTTTACGGTGGTAGGCAACCGTCAGATCTCGCACCTCTAAAGGGGCGTTCCCAGCAGCAACCTGCACAGGCATCTGCTGCGCATCCGCATGCAAATTAGAATTTACCGCTGTACCCTGCATACTATCAATCCTGGGCAAAACCATTTGCGACACCTCCAAGCGCGCGTGTAATCGTGCTCACGTTATGCTCAATCATTCCCACATAAGTGCCTTCGTCAGTCCCTTCGGCACCCATGGCATCGGAAAATAAAGTCCCTCCAATGACCACCTGATGTCCCTGAGCTTGGGCACCTTCCACCAAGGCTCGAACGTTTTTATCAGCGACTGATGATTCCACAAAAACTGCAGGTAATTTACGCTCTACGATGAAACTGACTAAATTCTCCAAATCTTTTAGGCCCGCTTCAGATTCGGTGCTCAGTCCCTGAATACCTTTCACCTGAATATTGTACGCTCGCCCCATATAATTAAACGCATCGTGAGCCGTCACCAGCACTCGCTGATCAGCGGGGATCGAAGCAAAGGCAGTTTTCGCGTATGCATCTAAGTCCCGCAGTTTGCTCGCATAGCTGGCTAAATTCGCCTCAAATTCTAGCGCATGTGATGGATCATACTCGCCGAGCGTTTGTGCGATACTTGTCGCCACTTGATTCCATAGTGCAACATCCATCCACAGGTGCGGATCCGTTTCGTGACCCTCAGCAATATAAGCTGCGCTTTCGACCGCGCGCTCGGCAAGCGGCACCACCACTTTGTCCGCCTCCGCCATGGCATCTAAGGTCGCAATCATTTTACCCTCTAAGTACAAACCATTGTAAAAAATAAGCTGCGCATCCGATAAGGTCAGCACATCCTTACGCGTTGGTTTATACAGGTGAGGATCCACACCGCTGGGAATGAGCGCACACACCTCGGCATGCTCACCTACAATATTGCGGACCACATCGGCAATCATCCCCGTCGTGCACACAATTTTATAGCTTCCCAGCTGACGATTTGGCTCCGCTTCTGACACTGTGCTCTGCTCTGAGCCACATCCCATTATTAGCAATGCAATCACAACAGCCAAAAGGCGACTAAACGAAGATCCATAATTCATACTTTGATCAATCAAAGTAGAGATTACGAATTGTCAATAAATTACCATAAACTATAACTAACCTGTAGGGTCATAAAACTCGAACTGTGCAAACGGATTTTTTGAGCGCCAAGATTTCGTCTCCAAGGAATCGCAATTAGCGAACGCTGGATTAGGGCGCCTCTGAAAACCGACCATCACCGAGAGAAGAAAAAAAGGTAAGGCTTCCCGAAGACTTGCAGCTTGCCGTGAGCTGGTGGCGAGGCTCGTACCAAGGAAGAGCAAGGCAGCCCACAAGATGTCACATGCGCAATGCCAGCAAAACGGCACAACCAAAATCCCTCCTCACTGCAGGCAATCAGAGCTGTCCACTAGCCTAAACAGCGGCAATGACCGCAGAAACTATGCCGCGATCCCCAACTAGGGTGCTTTAACGAGGGACACAGACAGACTCTGCAATTTGAATATTATCTGAGCGCAGCACTCGTTGGTTGCGATCTGCCAGCACCAAAACCTGTGGCTTCCAAGAGGCGGCCTCATCTGCTTGCATCAGCGCAAAGGACATAATGACCAACAAATCCCCCTCCTTGCCTTTGTGGGCAGCAGCGCCATTCAGCGAGATCATGTTAGATCCGACAGGCGCAGGAATCGCATAGGTCTCGAAACGTTCCCCATTTTCAATATTCGACACCAATATCTTTTCGTAGGCCACCAAGCCGACTTGTTCCATCAAAGCAGCATCGATGGCTAAACTGCCCTCATAATGAAGTGCGCGATCAGTAACTTCAGCGCGTAATAACTTAGATTTTAAGAGTGTGACCTGCATGTTGGCATAAGCTCTAGTCCGGTAAAAAATAAATGCAACTTTTTAACCCAAACTATGCAAACGGATTTTTTGAGCATTAGAGTTATGATTGTAAGTTCCCTTGCACTAGGCACATTTCTTATGCATCGCATTAGAAATGTGCTCACCAATAGGGTGCTCAAAAAGTGGTCCGGTCTGCTTCGCATCCGGTCTTGTCGCATAGCTCGGAACTTAGGTGACCACGGCACATGGCTGCCTATCAGGCCAGCAGTCACGTATGTTTAGACGCTCCCTTTGCCTTCAGTTGCCGAGCACCGTGCTCAGCCTATTGCATAATTAGGGTTGAAGCTTAGCGGGCATACCTAGCTAACAATTCGGGTAACTGCCCAACCATTTAACAAACAGCGAATTTGCTTTTAATTCGTCAATGGCACCCGCAATTACAGGATCCGTTATGTGTCCGATCAAATCAACAAAGAAGTAATAGTCCCAAGCCTTTTTGCGGCTTGGCCTGGATTCGATTTTCGTTAGATTGATCCCGCGACTCGCGAAGGGCTGCAAGGCTTTTTCGAGCGCGCCCGGTTGATCACTTAAAGAGATCACTAAACTCGTCTTATCACGTCCCTCGCCCAGCGGCTTTGCTTGAGTGCGTCCAAGCACAAGGAAGCGCGTTGTATTGTGATCACTATCTTGAACCCCACGCTCCAAAATATTCAAATTATTCAATTCCGCACTCAGTTCACTGGCGATCGCGGCAATGCCCGGTGTCGTGGCCGCCTTTTCTGCGGCTGCTCCGGTACTGGCAACTTCGACCAAGGAAGCATCTGGCAGATGTCGACGCAACCACTCGCGACATTGGCCTAAGGCTTGATCTTTTGAATAGACCGCCGTGATTTCGGAGAGCGGGCTATTAGACAGTAAGCAGTGTTCAATTGGTAAATAAACTTGCGAACAAATCAGCAAATCCGACTCTACCAGATTGTCCATACTGTGAAAAACTGCCCCCTCGGTAGAATTTTCGATCGGTAGCACACCATAGTCGACCCTGCCCGACTCGACTTCCGCAAAAACATCATGAATAGTTTTCATCGGACGGTGCTCTAAGCTGATCCCGAAATTACGAATCGAGGCTTGATGAGTGTAGGTTGCTGGTGGACCCAAATAGGCGATCACCAATTTCTTCTCTAATGCGATAGATGCAGAAATAATTTCGCGATAAATTGCCCGCAATGTCTCATCACGAATGGGACCCGTATTGAGCTCCGACAGCTTTTTCATGACCTGCGCCTCACGACTGGGATCATAATAATCCGCACCGTTGGCCGATTTAATGGCGCCAATCGCGCTGGCATGCTTCACCCGTTGGCTTAGCAATTGAACTAAGTTTTGATCGATCGCATCAATTGCGTTACGATGAGCTGTTAAATCTTTTGAATCCGTCATACATTTCTCTAGCCAACACGGTGATCCTCTGAGCCGATCTTGAGTCAAATCAAGGGATCTGAACCTGCTCCGTAAAGATAACGCCCGTGCAGCTGCATTGGATTTGTCATCCCCTTTGCCGCAAGTCAAGACCTTGCCACAGGAATGCGTACACGCTCGACCAAGCGCAGCCATCCGCGATCCATCAAAGCCATTCATGCCGTCACCGCTACAAAAATGAAAAAGTTCCAGGATGGATAATTTCATAAAAATGAAGTTGTCGTTTAGACTGAGATCGATTGTCCTAAGCTCTTTTATTTACCTTATTGGACACCTTATGACTATGGCAGACACCTCTACACGACCGCATTCTTCGATTGTCGTTGATGGCACTGATCGCGCCCCTGCTCGCTCCATGCTGCGGGCAGTTGGCTTTACGGATCAAGATTTTGAAAAACCCCAAGTGGCTGTCGCCAGTTCACCGACAGACATGACGCCTTGTAATGTACACTTGGGCGAACTCAGTGAACATGCCAAGACAGGGATCAACGAAAATGGGGGCAAAGCGGTCTCCTTCAACACCATCTCTGTTACCGATGGTATTTCGATGGGCACCAAGGGCATGCGCTACAGTTTGGTCTCTCGTGATGTGATTGCCGATTCCATCGAAACCGCTGTCGCCGCGGAAGGATTTGACGGCTTAGTTGCGATTGGTGGCTGCGATAAAAACATGCCGGGCTGTATGATTGCGATTGCTCGCTTAAATCGCCCAGCCGTCTTTGTCTATGGTGGCACCATACTTCCGGGCTTCATGCCCAAGGATAAGGATGAATGTAAACCGATGGATATTGTTTCCGTCTTTGAGGCCGTCGGCCAGCATGCCAAGGGGGAACTGAGTGATGCGGAGCTCAAGGAAGTCGAAAAATACGCGATCCCCGGTCCCGGATCGTGTGGGGGAATGTACACGGCGAACACCATGGCGAGTGCCATCGAAGCACTCGGGATGAGTCTTCCCGGTAGCAGTGCGCAAGCTGCGATTGGTCAGGCCAAACGAGATGACTGCGAACGTGCGGGGGCTGCGGTGGTGAAACTACTGGAAAAAAATATCAAGCCTCGGGATATCATGACCCGACATGCCTTTGAAAATGCCATCATGACTTGCTTGGCACTTGGCGGCTCCACCAATCTGATTTTACACTTATTGGCCATCGCTCACTCAGCAGAAGTGCCCCTAAGCATCGATGATTTCAAAACGATTGGGGCCCGCATCCCACTCTTGGCCGATGTAAAACCTTTTGGGCGCTACAATATGAGCCACTTGATTCGTATTGGGGGCATTCGCCCCATGATGAAATGCTTACTCGATCGAGGATTATTACACGGCGAATGCTTAACTGTAACCGGTGAAACCATTGCCGAATCGCTCGCATCTGTTCAACCATACGCAGAGTTCCCTGCTGGTCAGGATATCATTCACCCATGGGATCAACCGATCAAGACCTCCACTCACCTGCGTATCCTACGCGGCAATTTAGCACCCGATGGAGCTGTCGGTAAGATCACGGGCAAGGAGGGCGAATACTTCAAAGGCACCGCTAAAGTCTACGAAAGTGAAGAAGCCGCGTTGGTGGGCATCTTGCGCGGAGATGTGGTCAAAGGCGATGTGGTCGTCATCCGCAATGAGGGCCCCGTCGGCGGACCGGGCATGCGTGAAATGCTCTCCCCGACCAGTGCTGTGGCTGGACGTGGTCTGATTAAAGACGTGGCTTTAATTACCGACGGACGCTTTTCGGGCGGCAGTCATGGTTTTGATGTGGGCCACATCACACCTGAGGCCGCAAAAGGAGGCCCCATCGCCGTGGTCCAGAATGGAGATCTGATTGAAATTGATGCCATCAATAACACCATTAACCTGCTGATTGAGCCTGCTGAAATGGATCATCGCATGGCACAACTGAAAGCATTTGTCCCCACGGAAACACGTGGTGTTTTGGCTAAATACGCTAAATTAGTTGCGAGCGCCTCGGAAGGTGCCGTGACAGACAAACATCTGTAAACGTCCATCGCCTGCAATGACCTCGCTTATGCCAACCACGCCTAAAGGGATTCATCGCTGGAAAATGTAAAACCTAAGAATACTATTATTATGAGCTGGAATCACTTTAAAGAAAACTACCTTGCCATCGAGGAACTTGATTTTGCACTCGACCTAAGTAAACTCAACTTTCCCACTGATTTTCGTCAGCAAATGGAACCAAGGCTGCAAGTAGCCTATAGCGCCATGCAAGCCCTCGAAGCAGGCGCCATCGCCAACCCAGACGAGAATCGCATGGTTGGACATTACTGGCTGCGCAATGCCGCACTCGCACCGACGCCTGCCATACGCGAGGACATCGAGGCCTGCCTGCAAAACATACTTGCCCTGACCGCGCGTGTTCACTCGGGAGAACTTGCGGGTGCCAATGGCCGCTTTGAACACTTGCTGATTGTTGGGATTGGCGGTTCAGCACTGGGTCCGCAATTTGTTAAAGATGCCCTCGGAAATCCCGATGGTGACAAAATGCATTTACACTTTCTGGACAATACCGATCCCGACGGAATCGACCGGACGCTTCGAGCCCTAGACGGAAAATTGGGGCAAACGCTGACGGTAGTGATTTCGAAGTCTGGCGGCACACCAGAAACACGCAACGGCATGCTGGAGGCACAAGCTGCCTACCAAGCGCAACAGCTCAATTTCGGACAGCATGCAATCGCAATTACCGGCGAGGGCAGCCAACTGGATCAATACGCGCAGTCGAATCAATGGCTGGCACGACTCCCGATGTGGGATTGGGTCGGCGGTCGCACCAGCGAGCTGGCAGCAGTCGGCTTACTACCAGCCGCTATGCAGGGCATCGACATTCAGGAAATGTTGGCAGGTGCTGCTGCCATGGACCAAGCGACACGCCACGCCGAAACCGCACAGAATCCCGCCGCCCTACTCGCTCTAGCTTGGTACCATGCCACTGAAGGCACCGGTAACAAAGCGATGGTCGTCCTGCCTTACAAAGATCGGCTAATGCTATTTTCAAAATACTTGCAACAACTGGTCATGGAGTCTTTGGGCAAAGAGAAGGACTTGGATGGCCAGCAAGTCCATCAAGGATTGTCGGTCTATGGCAACAAGGGCTCGACGGATCAGCATGCCTACGTGCAACAATTACGGGATGGCGTCCACAACTTCTTCGCCACCTTCATTGAAGTCTTAGAGGACCGGAAAGGTGCGTCCATCGAAGTGGAGCCAGGTATTACTGCAGGAGATTTTCTTCAGGGCTTCTTTTTAGGCACTCGCGACGCACTGTATGAAAATGGCCGCCAATCCATTACGCTCACCATTCGCCGCGTATCCCCCAACGCGATTGGACAATTGATCGCCCTCTTTGAGCGAGCTGTCGGCTTTTACGCGCAACTGGTCAACATCAATGCCTATCATCAACCTGGTGTTGAGGCCGGCAAAAAAGCCGCTGCGGCCGTCTTAGAGCTAGAGCAAGCCGTCATCAACTACCTAAAGGAACATAGCGGTCAGCCTTTCACGGCTGAAAGTATTGCGAATGCGCTCAAGCGCCAAACAGCAACTGAGACCATCTTCAAATTGTTGCTACGCCTAGCTGCGAATCCCCGCAAAATAAGTACTCGCCCAGGTGATTCAGTATTTACAACTGAATTTTATGCAACATAGATACTAGAGTTTACAGGATGATTTATTTGGTATGAAAACAACCCTACTTGCAGTTTGCTTCATCGCGATGCTAACCGCATTGGGTTTCTATTTGACCGAAAAACAAACGAGCCTCGTCCTTAGCTCGCAAGTCAGCGATCAAAAATTAGAGCTGACCGCTTTGGTCGATCAAATAAATCAACTTGAGTTGGATAAAGCCAGCAGTGTTCAAATTATCGACAAACTAGGGGCTGGGCAGCGAAGCTTACAAGCTAAGCTGGATTTACAGCAAGCCGAACTGGCAGCTGCCAGCGAAGCCCTGCGCGAGGAAAGTGAGTTGTTACAGCAAGCAAATGCACAGCGAAGTCTTGCTGAGGAAAAGTTACTTGAACTCAATCACGAACTCGTAGAGAGTGCCCGCAAATTGCAGGCCAGTAGCCAAGCTGGAAAAATTGCCCAACTGCAAGAGCGTATCCAAGACCTGGAAACAACGAATATACAATTACAGAATCAATTAAATATAGCTTCCGGGCAAAGCCGTGAAGCTTCTGCACCTTGACCAACTAGCTTCATGATCAAATCCTTATGCTTACTCCTATTAGCTGTTTGCAGCTTTTTCCTCTCAGGCTGTTTCAACGCGACTGTAGATGAACAGTCTGTGCCCTGGGGCCGTCCTGCCAGCTGGGAACGCGGAGCTCCTGGATTTGGAACGGGCTACTAGCATGTCAACAACTGATCCGCAAAGCATTTCGGGCACCTCTTCAACTTAAAAAACACCTACAGCACCATGCATGAATTAAACGGGACCGTAAAAGAAATATTCGATGAAGTTACCTTTCCCAGTGGCTTCAACAAACGTGAGTTTGTAGTCACCGATGAGAACGAAAACTATCCACAAGATATTAAATTCGAATGCGTAAAAGAAAAAGTGAATTTGCTGAACCCACTCAAAAAGGGCGATCCGGTAAAGGTCTTTTTTAATCTTCGCGGCAACGAGTATAATGGTAAATATTACGTCAACCTAGCTGCATGGAAGATTGAATCCGGCAAATCGGCTGACACCGCAACAGAAAGTGTCCCCGATTTCGATCCAGCCGATGAAATTCTGGACGAAGAACCTCCTTTCTAAAAAGCAAGCTGAGCACTCTTTGCGGAGCAGATTGCTCTAAAATCTGCAGCAGTCACCCGATCGCTGCAGATTGGCATTCGCCGTAAAAATAGATCGTTAATTTGTGAAGAATCCGTTTGATTGCAGGCTTGACTTGTATGGATTTCAACAACTGGATACAGCTTTTAGGTTCGGGCCGTAGCGCAGTCTGGTAGCGCACTTCGCTGGGGGTGAAGGGGTCGCAGGTTCAAATCCTGTCGGCCCGACCATTTTGTATAAAATGTCGTATGACGACAGAGCATTTGAAGCTGCGAGCAAGCAGGTTTAACGGAGCATTGCAGCAACGTATGTTGCGTCTTGGCAATGCGGAGATGGCGTAGCAATCCTGTCGGCCCGACCATTTTGATTAAAATGTCGTATGACGACAGAGCATTTGAAGCTGCGAGCAAGCAGGTTTAACGGAGCATTGCAGCAACGTATGTTGCGTCTTGGCAATAGAGGAACGAAGGGATCTGTCCAAGTTTTCATGCTTTTACCACAAACCATTATATATTAGGATTTTAATGTACTGTATCACATTCCACATTTGGTCCAAAACGGACAAAACTGTCGTCAATCCAGCACAGCTGGACACCGCTTATATACGCTCATTTCCGCTAATAAAAATGCTTTTAACCATCATATTTAATATCAGCGTGCATCAGCGCCTATAAGCGGTCACCGGCTAGTCCGGTTATCAATGGAGACGGGTCAAGGGGCTCTGTCCAAGTTTTCATGCTTTTACCCTCAAACCATTATCTATTAGAATTTTAATG
>Ga0213867_1001186_pt1 | contig 11615 bp, 7 predicted proteins | sample PICome_12_FD_160120 | JGI IMG/M metagenome (GOLD analysis project Ga0213867, IMG submission 160120) | Coastal seawater microbial communities near Pivers Island, North Carolina, United States - PICO540 | ecosystem: Environmental > Aquatic > Marine > Coastal | place: USA: North Carolina | collected... | reverse complement strand
CGATACCGCCACGCCCAATAGCGATGGGACCTTCACGGTAAACTTTGGCTGCGGTGAATCCGGTGTCAACAACCTGCCCATTGCGAATGACTCCGGCGTGTTCAACGTGATCGTGCGCCATTACCGGCCGTCAGAGCGGGTGCGTGATGAGGGCTATCGCCTGGTGCCCTTCATTCAAAAAAAGTCGCAATAACCAACCCAATTGAGTCGAACACGCAGGCCACCCTCTTCCCGGGGAGCTGGCCTGCCGGCGCTTTAACTGGTTCTCTTTTAAACGACAGTCTGCTATCCAATGGTGACGCGTTCCTTATCAGTTCAATGACCCCTTGACCCGACACCTGACTTTGCCGAAGGTAAAGATTCGACGCCAGGTCGCCCGCCGAGAGGATGCATATGGAACTGATTGATGCCGCGTTGCACGTTGACACCTTTCTCGCAGTTACCGTGGGCATCGTCGTATTGTTCATTGGCAAACGCCTGAATCATGTTGTGCCCGTACTGAGGGAATACAGCATCCCAGAGCCGGTGACCGGCGGCTTGAGCATAGCCCTCATACTGTTCGCAGTGCATTCATTTGCAGATATCAGCGTGCATTTTGAGCTGGACGCCAGGGATGCGCTGTTGGTGTATTTCTTTACCACCATTGGCATCAACGCCAGCTTTCGTGACCTGGCAGCCGGTGGTAAACCCCTGGCCCTGCTGCTCATCATCACCCTTTTTTACATGGTGATTCAAAATCTGACCGGGGTGGGTGTTGCTCACCTACTCGGGCTGGAGCCCGTCGTGGGTCTGCTGGGTGGAACGGTGTCGCTGATCGGCGGCCACGGTACCGCCATCGCCTGGGCCCCGCGCATTGTCGAAGACTATGGGGTTTCAAACGCCATGGAAATTGGCATCGCCTGCGCCACGTTTGGTCTAGTGCTGGCCAGCGTTGTGGGTGGACCTGTCGCCAAATTTCTCGTACAGCGGCACAAACTGACCGTGAACTCCGATGACTCCCTGGATGTGGGCATTAGGAATGAAGAACCCCCGGTGAGCCTTAACTATATGGAATTGCTTGATGCTGTCCTGGCAATACATATCTGCGTCATTATCGGCTTCTTTATGGATAAAGGCCTGGAAAGCGTCGGTATTCAACTGCCTCTGTTCGTGAGTTGCTTGTTCGGGGGCATCATCATGACCAATCTCCGGCCCAAGGCGCTCCCGCGTCTTACCGGCACTGACTGGCCTTCCCGCACGCCCGCTATGGCGTTGATCGCGGACATATCCCTTGGCACCTTCCTCGCCATGTCGCTCATGAGCATGCAGTTGTGGGAGATCGTCGATCTTGCGGGGGCACTCTTCTCAATCATGGGAGCACAACTGGTGGTTGCTGTAATCTTCATGATCTTTATCGTGTTTCCGGTCATGGGCAAAAACTATGATGCGGCTGTCATCACATCCGGGTTCGGAGGCTTCACCATGGGAGCCACACCCACCGCGATGGCCAACATGTCCGCAGTAACGAAACGGTACGGCCCCTGTCACCAGGCTTTCATCGTCGTGCCATTGGTGGGCGCTTTCTTCATCGACGTTAGCAACGTGATCCTTATTCAGCTCAGTCTTGCCTGGCTGGGATAACGTGCACTGGCTGCCGGCTGCCGGCTGCACAGGCAAAATCGGGTATCAACAGGAAGGGTAGCGGTCGCCGTACCAGACCCCAGCAAAACCATCTGCAAGCCCCAGGGACAGATCGGGTGAGCGCAGGTGGCGCCAATTGATGCCTGCCAATGAAGGGCAGTGCTACCCGATGCTTGCAGCCCTACAAGGTCACAGGCCTCTGCACCGGATCCTACACCGAACCCTACAGAACCTGATCGCCTACCTCGGAGCGTAGCCTGAAAAGCCGCACTACTCGCCGGGGTTTGCTCCATAAAGGCCCACACCCAGCTCGCCGGCAATATAGCGTATGGCCCGCATCCCGCGGATGCTGTTCCCTGCCTCGTTGAGAGGGGGTGAAAACGTCGCTATGGCAAACCGACCCGGCACAACTGCAACAATTCCACCACCAACACCCGTCTTCGCAGGCAGACCGGCGCTGTACATCCACTCGCCCGATTCATCGTAGAAACCGGCCGTCGCCATAATCGCCAGAAGTTCCGGTACGTGCGCAGCGTCCAACACGCGCTTGCCCGTTAGCGGATTCACACCCTGATTGGCCAGTGTGGCACCCATCATGCCCAGGTCGAGGGTGTTGATGCCCGTTGAGCATTGGCGCGTATAGACCCGCAGGGTCTCCTCGGGATCGCTGTAAAGCCGTCCATAGTTATACAACAGGTTGGCGATCGCACGATTGCTCCAGGACTCCTCATACTCAGAGGTATAGACCTCCTCAAGAACGCTCAACTCGCGACCCGCATAGGCGCTGAGATTGCCGTGTATCTGGTCCCAGCGATTCGCTTCGGAATCCGCGTCCACAAGGCTCACCGCCGCGATGGCGCCGGCGTTGACCAGCGGGTTCACCGAGCGGGCATCGTAAAGTTCCAGGGCCATTTTTGAGTTGAAGGGCAGCCCGGTGGGCTCCACACCAATTTTGGTGCGCACCGCCGCCGGGCCCTGCTGGGCCATCACCAGGGAGGCGGTAAAGGGCTTGGACACCGACTGAATGGAGAACTCGTAATTCATTTCGCCCGCCGAAAATACCTTGCCGTCCCGGGTCACAATCACCACACCAAACATGTCACTGGGAACGGTAGCCAGAATGGGAATGTAGTCGGCGTTGGCGCCCTCATCCACGTCTTTGAACTGGGCGTAGGCCGCATCCACAACGGCCTGGTAATCGGTCTGCTGGGATTTACCCACCGCCTGGGCGGCAGCCAACACGAGGGCAAGGCCTGCCACTAACACTTTGGTCATCATAGGAAACACTCCATTGTTCTTTGAAAAATCCATCGAAGGCTGCAACTCACTTACCCCTTAAAAAATCGCCGGTATCGAAACCCACCTTGAGGGAAAACTGAATTCGATAATCCTCTCCCGTTGCGCCGCTCACGTCCTTGCGCTCTCCCCATATAAACTCAGTCCCCATCATTACGTTGTCACGAGGATAGTGCAGCAGGTTAATCTGGGCTATCTGGCCCTGGGTAAACTCGCTACCCGCCTGCCCGGCACTGCTGTCCAAATCATTCATCGACCAACCGATCGACGTCGACCACTTGTCGTTCCAATAGTGATCGTAATAGGCACTGATCCCCAGCAGCGGCACGGCTTCTGCCCTCGCAGTCGCCGGATCAGCCGAGTCGGGCGCGATATCTATACCGCCATCGTTCATGTAATTACCAATACCTTCCCCATACACGAGCTGCAGCTTGAGCATGTCCCGATCCCAGACCCGCAGGCCTGTGCTCAGGTTGACACCCCAACCAAACTCGCTCTCCTGGCGCCCATTATCAAGTCGCTCGTAACCCAACTCCCTGAACATGGCGGCAACCTGATAGTGACCGAATTCGCCGTTATTGCGGTACCGCAGACTTAAATCAGGCAGTTCGTTATGGGCCTGGTACAGCTCCGCTGCTGTGGAGCCCGTAGACTCACAATCGTAGGCGGAGCTGCCTATTTCACAGACGTTGACGTCCCGAAAGCGACCGACAGTGAGTGCGGTTGAGGGATCTTCCAACGCAATGGAGAATTCGTCGCTCCCAAGAGGGACCGTGAAGCGAGCCTGCTGGTTCCGATAGAACACCATGCCCGTCGGACCCCAGTAATCGATGGTATTGGGAAAAATATCGGCATCCATGAAGTTGGACCAGGTCTGCCCCATACCAAACTGCTTGTAAGTAGCCCATGCGTGGCGCAGTCGCGGCGTGGTCTGGCCCTCGTCTCCACCCACCCCAAAAAGTTCAGCCTCAAGCATGTAGGTGACATGATCACCGTAGTTGCCCTTTACCCCCAATCGGGATTGTCGGACGCTGAAAACAAACTCACCATCCTGGCCGTATTGACCTGCATCCGTGGGGATCGTACTGACGCGCAGCGTATCGTTCCAATTGGGATCAACGCGCTTGAAGTCATAGATGGCATCAGCCATGGCAAAACCATAGAGCTGGAGGGTCAAACCGTTGGACTGTTCCGAGCTGGAGGACTCGAGGGTGGGCTGGGGAGCGGGTTGCGCGGCGACGTAGGTCGATTCCTCCGCAGCCACCACCGCATCCTGCAGCGGGTCATCATTAGCCTGCGTGCCGCGCTTCAGCGACTCCAGTTCAGCCGCCATAGCGTCGAGCAGTTGTCGCTGCTGCTCCAACTGCGCTTCCAGTTGCTGAATACGCTCTTCGTCAGTAGCTGCCAGTGCGGACGGCACCAGCCCCACCGACATTAAGACGGCCAGCTGGAGCCGGCACACCCACGCTCTCAATATCGTCACCCTAAGCATATATTGTCCAAAAACCGCAAAGTAAGAGAGCGTCATGGTGGCCTAATTACGCGCGCACCGCACTATCAATTGGTGGAGCGTTTCTGTGATATCCCCGCTTTTAATTTGACCGGCGATGGGAAAAGAGCTGTCTATCCGCGGAACACACCGCACAAACAGTGAAAACGACTCAGGCAATCCAGCAAGGCGAGGCGGAAATTATGATTCAATGCAGCGGGCAGCAGAAATCAAGGAATAAATAATGCGACTCACCCTCATCTTTTGTTTCCTCCTGATGTGCTCTGGTCCCAGCCTGGCTCGAACCCAAATCGTCATGCTGGGCACCGGCACGCCCATCCCCACCCCCGAACGCTCGGGCCCTGCCACCGCCATAGTGGTCAATGGCAAGGCCTACATCGTGGACTTTGGTCCGGGCGTGGTCCGCCGCGCCGCAGAAGCTTCGAAGGAATATGGGGGCTCAATACCAGCTTTGAATGTAGACCAATTGGGCGTTGCCTTCCTGACCCACCTGCACCATGACCACAGCGCTGGCCTGCCCGACCTGGTCTATACCAGTTGGACTCATGGGCGCGAGGACCCATTCGAACTCTACGGCCCACCGGGCATTGCAGCGATGGCCAAAAACGTGGGCGAGGCCTGGCAGGAGGATAATCGGTACCGACTCTACGGACTGGAGCCGGCAACCCCTGACGGCTGGCAAATCAATGCCCATGAAATTACCGAAGGCGTCATTTACACCGACGATCGCATTACGGTCGAGGCCTTCAAAGTGAAACACGGCACCTGGCCCAATGCCTTCGCTTACCGCTTTACCACTCCTGACAAAGTGATCGTGATTTCAGGCGATGCTGCCTACGACCCAAAAATGGAATCCATGGCAAGGGGCGCGGACGTTCTCATTCATGAAGTCGTTTCAGAGCGCGCGCTGGAGCAGCGGTCCGAGTTCTGGCAGAACTACCATCGCAGTAACCATACGACCAGCTACGAGCTCGCGGGGCTCGCGAGTCGGGCCAAACCCAAACTGCTGGTGCTGTACCACGTGTTGGTCTTTGGTCTGGAAGACCACGTTGTTCTTGAAGAAGTCAAGGCAGAATACGACGGGGATGTGGTGTTGGCTGAGGATCTGGATGTCTTTGATTGATGCAGTAAAACAGCCCCACTATAAAGACGAGGCGGGTGGCCCCGCCTCGTTTCAACCGTGATGCATGCCGTTAAGCGGGGCTAAAAGCCCCGCTTAACAGGACCCTGATGACGCCGATTTAAGGCGCCACCTCGGCCGAGCACACAGATACGGAATCGTTACAGACCTGGTAAGCATCACCCGACAAATAATTTCTGTCTCGCCAAAATCCATCATTACGGGTGCGAGTTACCTGACTGCCATTGCGGAATATTCTGACCCGCGAACCGTCTGCGCCCGACCAGGAAATACTGGCACGGTTGCCTTTGCGGTTAAGGCTGACGTCTATAGCAATACTCGCCGGAGGCGGTTCGGGGGCATCAACTACTGACAAGAACTGACTGGTCGAGTCGACACCGCCGTCGCCGTCATTGACCTCCAGGGTGACCGTATAGCTACCTGCAGAGCCAAAGGTATGGCTGGCCGTCATGCCCGAAGCCGTACTGCCATCGCCGAAATCCCAGGCATACTGCAGGCTGTCGCCGTCGGGGTCAGAAGAGGCCGAGGCGTCAAAACTCACCGATGTCTCGGTATCGATGCCATCGGTGGGCGATACGGAAAACCCAGCGATGGGCGCCCGGTTCTCCGGCGCCACCGAGATCACCGCGGTGGCTGAATCGGAGAACTCGCCATCGCTGACGGTGAGGGTCGCCGTGTACTCACCCGCAGCCGTATAAGTGTGACTGGTTGTCTCGCCAGAGCCCGAAGCCCCGTCACCGAAGTCCCAAAGCCAGTTGCTAATGCCGGCGTCATCGGTGGAACCGGAGCCGTCAAAATTTACCACCAGGGGCGCTTTGCCTGACACAGGGCTGGCATCGATACTGGCCACCGGCGGCTGGTTGACCGGCGGGCCCGAGCCCTCGTAGTTAACCGTCAGACTCAGGCCGCTGTAACTCGAGTAAGCCCGAACCATAATGTAGTAAGTGGCGGAGGTGGGGCTGGCCACCGAACAACTCTCGGAACTGCCCGCTGAATAGGGCCGGCAATCCCAAGCGCTGACGGTTGGCAGGGCACCGCCCCGCAGATAGAGATCCGCATCGCCGTTGGGGCCCGATGTCTGGACCACCAGGTTGGTGGCACCCGCAGGCAGGGTCACACTGAAGAACTGCTCGTCTCCGGTGGAACCGCTCAGGTTGCTGACGGTTTCACCGTTGGCCAGTTCCTGGGGCGGCGGCGGGGGCGGCGTCACGGGGTAATCAGGCAGGTTGCTACAGCCGTACTGGCTGATCACCGCAGAGGCGTCCTTGACTTGAATCAAGCCATAGCCGTAGCTGTCATCGGGTCCTGCCGCGCCCAGATCCTCGGCGGAGACCGCCAAGGCCTGCCGGATTTGCCCGGCGGTGCACGCTGCGTGGTTGCTCCAGAGTAAAGCAGCGACACCGGATACGTGGGGGGTGGCCATGGACGTGCCGTTGTACTGGGCATATTGGTTGCCGACCGTGGTGGAATCCACCGAAACGCCAGGGGCTGCGAGTTCCACCTGATCGTTACGATTGGAAAAATAAGCGTGGTTCTTACTCGAATCCACGGCGGCCACGCTGACCACCGAGTCATAGGACGCGGGGTAGGAGTAGCTGGTGTTGCCGTCGTTCGACGCAGCCGCGATCGATAGCACGCCAGCCGCCAGAGCATCTGCGAAGGCCTGATTCTCGTTAGAAGAGGCCCCGCCACCGCCCAGGCTCATGGAGACAATCTGGGAGCCATTGGCCACGCAGTCATCCAGGGCTTCTATCAGGTCTGAACCGTTGGTCCAGGACCCGCTGTTGTTGAATACCTTGACGATGTGCAGCGACAGATTGTCACCCGTGTGCACGCCGATAACGCCGGTATTGTTGTTGCCCAACGCCGCAATGGTGCCCGCCACGTGGGTACCGTGGCTGTTACCGGGGTAGTCCCAGGCATCACCGGTCTGGGACATGCCGCTCACCCGGCTGCGTCCGGGTAAATCCTCGTGCTCTATGTCATAGCCCGAATCAATGATGCAGACTTTACGCGCCAGACTGCCGGGCGCCAGGCCGCTACCGGGAGCCGCCTGTACCATAGTAATGCCATAGGGGATGGTTTCGCTGGAACTGTTGGCCGTCATGTAACGACGCGGGTCAAGCTCATACTTCGACTTGCTGAAAAGCGGGTGGCGAAGAATTTTTCTGAGGTCTTTTTCCGACAGGTCCGCCGCGATCAGGTCCCGGTACTTGAGCTTTTTAACCCCCTTGCCGTTATTATTTTTAACGACGCCCAGCGCCTGACCGCCCTGCCCCGGAGCATGACTGATCATGTAGCGCTTTTCATCGGGCGCAGCGCTTAAACCTGCACCCCATAACGACATAAGCAACGCCGTGACAATAGTGAGCCCAATCGCTGGTAGTTTGAATCGGTTCATCGCGGTTCCCCCCCGGGTTTCGCTGTTCGCAGGCCAGTAGCCCGTCGGTTTTTTCGTTTTACAGCGTCCTTGATCCGACGCGCCTCTACTACCGACCTTTGGGCAGACACAGCATTTCGTCAAAGTTTTTTCAGTTTTATGTGATATGTATCACGTTTTTTAACGTTTAGTAGATTTCTTCTTAATGCATAGCGGCTTTTTGTTGCGTATGGGATTGGCATCACAGGTGCATCGCCTCCGCAACATCAAACCAAGCCCCTATGGACGATTCCTGCCCTTTGTCGCCGCAAGAAGAAGGCATCGCAGCAAACTGCCACCGACGAAACCTGTGGTGGCAGGGCAAGCTCGGGGTTAACATCAGACCACCGAGATGCTCATTTGAAACGCCCTTTTTTGATCACATGGCGTCGCCCGGAGACCCCCACTATGCCGCCCGTATTCCGCCTGTTATTGCCTATCGCCCTGCTGACGGTCCTTGCCGGGGCGGACGCCGATGACCTGCTGTCCTATCAGGAGCAAGCCATTATCGATTGGACAGACGCGCACAGCGATCAGGCAATAGAACTGCTTGAAGAGACCGTCAATATTGGCAGCGGCACCATGAATCACAGAGGCGTGCGTGCGGTGGGCGATGTCATGGCGCGGGAGCTCACGGCGCTGGGGTTTGATGCCCAATGGATCGAAATGCCGCCGGAAATCAACCGCGCCGGTCATCTTTTCGCACGGCGCGATGCGCCGGGAAAACGCTTCCTGCTCATAGGTCACCTCGATACGGTTTTTGAAGCTGACGACAGTTTTCAGGCCTTCAGTCGTCAAGGCAACATCGGCGAGGGCCCCGGTATCAGCGATATGAAATCGGGCAACGTGGTGATCATTTATGCACTGAAAGCACTCGCCCATGTTGGCGCCCTGGAAAACCTGGCAGTCACGGTCGCCTATACCGGCGATGAAGAAAAACCCGGACGACCCCTCGCGATCGCGCGCCAGGATCTTATCGCAGCTGGCCAATGGGCAGACATTGCCCTGGGCTTTGAAGGCGCCATTACGACCGAAGGGGCCGACTGGGCGACCATCGCCCGGCGCAGCTCAAGTAGCTGGCTGCTGGAGACCAGCGGCAAACAAGCCCACTCATCTGCCATCTTTAGTGACGCAGTGGGCGCCGGCGCCATCAACGAGGCGGCCCGTATTCTTGACACCTTTTATCGCGAGGTGCGGGGTGAGTACGGGCTGACCTTCAATGCCGGCACAATACAGGGGGGTACCAGCATCACCTACGACCCGGCGCAAAACCGAGGGACAACGTTTGGCAAAACCAATGTGGTACCCAATCAGGCAACGGTTCACGGGGGCATCAGGGCCCTGTCCATCACGCAGCTCGAAACCGCCAAGGCCCAGATGGAGGCCGTGGTTGAGAACCACCTACCCCATACCGACGCCCATATCGTATTTGACGACAGCTACCCCCCCATGGCGCCCACAGAAGGTAACCGTGCACTTGCAGCGACACTTTCCCGGGTCAATCAGGATTTGGGGCGCGGTCCGATGAAAATATGGGATCCCCTAAAACGCGGGGCCGCCGATATTGCATTTGTCGCACCCTATACCGATGCGCTTGCCGGACTCGGGGCACTGGGCAAAGGGGGGCATACGCCCAGTGAAACGCTGGAACTTGACTCCATGGCCCTGGCCATAAAACGGGCGGCTATTCTGCTGCTTCGGTTGTCAGAAGATGCTGCTCAGGACGGGCATCAAGACACCCAGTGACCACTCTCCCTGACGGGACCTGAACCACCTGCCACCTCAGGTTCAGGGTGGCTCTGATTTCAGGACACTGCCGGCATCTTATTCTGCCAAGGTGCCGCATTCACTTGTTGTTCCAGACGGGCTCACGCTTTTCAATAAATGCCTGCCGGCCTTCCGCGGCATCAGCAGCCCCCGTGACACCATCAAGCATGACCTGATTGGCGTAAGCAAAGGCCTCATTCAAAGGCATTTCTACCTGCCGATAAAACGCGGCTTTGCCGCCACGTATACTTTCCGCAGACCGCGACGCAATTTTTTGTGCCAGGGCCGAAGTCTCTGCCCTCAGCGCCTCTCCGGGCACATGACGATTGATCAAGCCGAACTTGATGGCCTCCTCGGCAGAAAACATGTCTCCTGTCAGGGCCATTTCCATGGCGTGCTTTCGGGAGAGGTTCCTACCGATACCCACAAGCGGTGTCGTGCAGAAAGCACCCACGTTCACACCGGGCGTACAGAACTTTGCATCGCTGGCCGCGATGGCCAGATCACAAGCGGATACCAGCTGGCAGCCCGCTGCTGTCGCCGTACCCTGGACGCAGGCAATCACGGGCTTGGGGGCTTGTACGATGCCCTGCATCAGGGTGGAACAACTCTCCAGAATGCCCTGTACACGCGCACGCAGCTCATCACTGCCCTCACCCTCTCGCGGGTGCAGTTCCTTCAGGTCGTGCCCCGCACTGAATACGGGCCCCTCCGCCGCCAGCACAATGACTCGGATTGTGTCATCCCGATACGACTCATCGAGGGCTGCTGTCAGGGTATGGATCAGTTGGGAAGACATGGGATTACGCTTGTTACCCTGGGAAAGGGTAATCCACTGCACCGCACCATCGCGTTCTGTCATGAGAAGATCTGTTGCCATGGTTCCGTTCTTCTTTGGGTTGCTGAGGCAAGGCCGAGCGTAAGAGGAATATCACCTGACCGCAAGCCGAGGCCACGGGCCGTCGCGGTTATACTTGGGTTGCCGTCCACAGCTTTCTTCCAGAACTTCAGTTCATCCGGCGCACAAACCCTACAACCCGGGAGTCGAATTTCCGATGCCACTCAACACCCTGCAACGCTGGACCATCATGATGTCGCTGATAGTGGCCGGGGAAGCGATTTTCACCCTCCCCTACCATGTCACCCGCTTTTTTCGGCCCACCGTGCTGGAAGTCTTCGGCCTGTCCGCCACGGAACTCGGTGTCGCGCAGGCCGCCTACGGCGTTGTCGCGATGGCAGCCTACGCGCTGGGAGGGCCGCTGGCTGACCGTTACCCCGCAAGAAAATTACTGGCGGGATCGCTCTGGCTAACAGCCTGCGGTGGCCTGTATCTCGCCACATTCCCCGGCTATTACGGTGCGATGTTTATCTGGGGATTCTTTGGCCTCAGTACCATCCTGTTCTTCTGGGCAGCGCTCATCAAAGCGACCCGTGCCTGGGGCGGGAATGCCGAACAGGGTCTCGCTTACGGGGTGCTTGATGGTGGGCGGGGTTTACTGGCAGCCATCCTGGCCTCCGTGGGCGTGCTGGTTTTCAGCCTCGCTTTTCCGGACGGCTACGAGGCGGCATCCATGTCGGACAAGCGCGACGCCCTCCAGCAAATTATTCTGGGTTATACGGTGGTCACTGCAGCGACCGGCGTGTTGGTATGGTTTAGCTTGAGAGGACTTTCTGATTCGCTCCCACTCGGTCGGCCCGCACTGTTCGGTCACTTTTGGGAGGTCCTGCGCATACCGGCAGTCTGGCTGCAAACGGTGGTCCTCGTCTGCGCCTATACCAGCTATAAAGCGTTTGATCAGTACGCCCTGTTCGCCGTTCGAGGCCATGGCATCGACGAACTCGACGCGGCACAGATCATTACC
>Ga0213867_1001184_pt1 | contig 11624 bp, 8 predicted proteins | sample PICome_12_FD_160120 | JGI IMG/M metagenome (GOLD analysis project Ga0213867, IMG submission 160120) | Coastal seawater microbial communities near Pivers Island, North Carolina, United States - PICO540 | ecosystem: Environmental > Aquatic > Marine > Coastal | place: USA: North Carolina | collected... | reverse complement strand
ATCTTGTGTATTTGATTTGTTAGAATAATGTTATATTGGGGGGAAGCGTTGTGGCATCGGCTGGTTCGAACACGGAATTCGAATCTGTCACATTTCGAAACAACATTGCGCTTGATCATGAAAAAGGAACCTCAATATTTGTTGAAGATAATAGTAATCTTTATATTGGCGAAAAAGTATGCCTTCAGGAAAACTTGTTTGGAGGAGAGGGTATGGTATGTTTGAATCTATTATTTCTATAATAAACGTCACTGATTGATTTTCGTAGATTGTTGTCGACGAAACGTCAATATACTCATTGTCCAATGAGCGTCTTGACTGTTCTTATGGAAATAATCTAATTGCCCCTTGCCATGGACTATTTGCTGAGAAAGAGAATCTTTGCGTAAGTCTGGATTCTGCACCTGCGTCAGCACCAAATATTGCATCTTCAAATCCACCTACGATGTCTTCTATTCATCCCATTAATGAGGTCACAATTTTTCCATCCTTAACTTCAGATTCTTCTTTATCTTCTGTTCCATCAAACTTTTGGGAACCCGTGGCAAACCCATCATCGTTTCTGTCCGCATCTTCGTTCCCAGTGGTTCTCTCAAATTTTCCTTCGCTTATTTTTGATTTAAGCTATGCACCAAGTATCTCGACTCAATCCACGACGCCGACAATATCAAATTCCCATTCACCATCCGCCCGACCAACGAAGCCTTTATTAACAGTAAAACCTTCGAATTTTCCAACATCCTTGATTAACTTTACTGGAACCCCAAGTATCTCAAATGAGTCTGAAATTCCAACTATCGACTCATCAGATTTGTCGTCCACACAACCAAGTGCTTCTTCAATATCAGTATCACCGTCAGAACTTTCCTCGCATACATTTGGTTTTACTGGAACTCCGAGCATTTCAAATGAATTCGTTACACCGACGACAATGAAGTCCAACCTACCGTCCATGCAACCAACACCTAAATTTTCATTGATATCGTCGGGTATACCTTCGGGTGTGTTACGTTTCACTCAAATGCCACATAGCTCTACTGAATCAACTAATCCTACAACCAATATTTACACGGCATTTCTCCCATCACGAAATCCGAGTTTGTTCTCTTTACACCCAATTATTGGTGAAGAATTTAGCGAAAAGCCTTCTTCGTACGTCTCAGGGACGCCCATCGTGGAGGCTTATCACCCAAAGCAAAGTCATCTCCCTTCATTAACTCCGTCGATATTGCCTGCCAACATGGAAATTGATGCGTCACCGACCTTTGTCCCAACTTCGTCCCCTACGCCCTTTCCGGACTCGAGATCAATGAATCCTTCCTACTCGTCTTCAAGTAAAGAGTTTAAATTTTATCCAACGACCTCGATGCCATCAGAGCAGACCCAATCGCCGTCCATGTCTACTAAGACTTACTCCGGTGACGGCGATATTTTTCTTTTACTCACTGCGTTTTGTGCATGTATAGCTTCAGTTTTGGCACTATCATATATTTTCTTAAGTAAATTTGGCGAGTGCTTCTTCTCGCAGGAGGAAGGGAACATCACACGTTCTTGAGACCGTCTTTATTTTGCTTTTCTTTTCATACATCGCTCAATAACTTTTTAAAGTCCGAAGTCCCATTCAGTCGTACCTTTGTTTCTTTACCTCGTACGTTTTTGCACGGATATCTTCCTTACTTTTCTAATTTGGAATTGGCGCGTTATCTTCTTCAAGACTTCAGATGCTCTTGTTTGTTTGATTCAGAACATGGTAAACGATACTTTGTGTTGGTGCACAATTTTATAGTTGAAATTAGAAATAACGGATTCAATTCACATGTCAATATAAATTATTTTTTCTTTGTATCCTAACATTTGTTACGCATGTACTTTTAATTGTATGTCACTCTTATTGGCATCAGAAGAAGACGTAAAAGCAGAGTACAGTCACACACACATAATTACCGGTAATTATGTGTGATAAAGTGTGATTAGGCATTCAAGAGAAAGATACCGACACGGACATGGCGTACTTCTCGCAGCTCTTCTCGCACAACGCTGTGTAAGTCAGTAAGTAGATTTTAACGGTTTTATTTGAAATAGTTGATACCGCTTGTGTGAAGTGTGAAATCAAAAACCGGTACATCGGTCATTCAGTCATTCATCAGGCAGGGCAGCGATCAATAATAACCTAATATAAATTGAAGCTGTGAACCGAAAAGGAGCATCATTTGTATACATACACCGTATTTATTTGCTCTTGTTTAATGCTGCACGTATAGTAGAATTGACAGAATTATACGTGAAATACCTAATTCGATCTGCTGCATCCTTGCAGAAAAGTGAATTTAAAATTAAACCATGTCAGATTCCAGGAAAGAAATATACACATATAGGGCACCTTGGCCTATATACGCCATGGCATGGTCTAACCGGTAAGCTTCCTCATTAATTACCTTTGCTCTCTGCTAAAAATGCGGCACTTATTGTTTGCCTTGTCAGTAGATCATCGTCCAAGTATCGACTTGCTGTGTGTTCCTATATTGAAAAATATAACAATCAGGTCAATATAATAGAAAAGGATAGTAATGCTGGGGACGCGTCGGCTGTTTCCGGAAAGGATGTTTCAAGTGAGAACAGTGATTTTCAAACTGCATGTACATTTGACCATCCATACCCATGTACGAAAGTAATGTTTTCGCCTCGGTCTGAAAGCCAACCGGAGATACTAGCAACGACGGGGGATTACTTGAGAATCTGGAACGTTAATGAATCGACCTCTGGCCTTGCCGTAAAAAAGATAGCACTTCTAAACAACAACAAAAATTCCGAGTACTGTGCACCCTTGACAAGTTTCGATTGGAATGATGTGGACCATAACATGATAGGAACTTGTAGCATCGATAGTACTTGTACAATTTGGGATATTGAAACGAAAACTGCAAAAACGCAGCTCATTGCACATGATAAAGAAGTTTTTGATATATCATTCTCACGAAGTAAGGACGTGTTCGCCAGTGTCGGAGCAGACGGAAGTGTGCGAATGTTTGACTTAAGATCTCTAGAACACAGCACTATCATATACGAAAGTCCAAAATTAAGTCCACTTCTTCGACTCAGTTGGAATAAATGCGATCCAAATTACCTCGCAACTTTTATGGTAGACTCAAATCGAACCGCTATCATTGATATTCGATATCCAAGTGTGACAGTTGCTTCACTAGGTGGGCACATGGCAAATGTGAATGCACTGGCTTGGGCTCCCCATTCGAGTGCTCACATTTGTACAGTTGGCGAAGACTGGCAGGCTCTTATTTGGGAGTTATCAAAGGTATCTCATGGTCCTATTGACGATCCAATCCTTGCTTATAACGCAGAAGGCGAAATCAACAACATACTATGGTCACGAAGCCAGCCAGACTGGGTTTCTATAGCATTCAAAGACAAGTTGCAAATGTTGAGAGTCTGAATACCTGACTAGGTCTTTAACTTCTCTAATTTTCAGATAACGTAAATGACTACGGCAACATCTTTCCAAATTGCGAGATTATTTGGGCAACTGCAGTGAAGAGAAATTAATAAAACAATTTTCGGTAAAGCATATCCTAGTTATTGTAAAATAAAAGAACATCCCAATGAAGTGCATGGTTACATTTATTAATAATACTCATCGAGTCTCCTTGCCGATTTAAAGCTTTCTGGTCATCTTTGGTGTCATTCATCAACAGAAAGATTTATAGGACTATTTTTGATTGTGTAATGTAATTTATATTTGTAGAAAAAGTAATCAATTTGAAATGTCGTATATCAAGATGCTACACAACAACAGGAGAACAATGTACATGTACTGGTTATTCCATCACACGAAGACTTTGTAAATGCATTACTTGTAGATGCCTTAACTCGAACAATGGTTACTACTTTCTAGCCTGACAGTATCCGGTATATCGGCTAGCCATGCATGTTCAGTCGAAAGTTGTTGTTGGGGTTTGATTCTTGCTTGCAACGTTCCCCTTTTTCTCGCCAATACGCTTCTCGTTTAGTGTTAAGATTTAAGATCGTATCTACCGTGTCAAAAAATCATTGTGGAGTTTCCTTTCCTAACCCTTGTTCTGATAGTGCGGTCAAAATCTAATTAGGTTCCGATTATAATCATCCTGTAGAGAATATTGGTATACGTATGTACTCCCTGCGAAAATATTTCTTCCAAGACCCACACATAGCAATTCATTCCTCGAATACATGCGACCCTCGAATCGCGACTTCATATTAGACCACAACTCTGTTCGTTGCAATGGAATAGGAAAAAGATATATCTTTTGTTCCAACTATAGAAACTTAAAAACTTCAAATAAAACGATAAACTATAAATAAGCTCAAAATTTGATCAGGATTGCAGAGGTGGTAAGTAAGTTTCAAATTTTCAACGAATATTGAGCAGGAGGGTTTGGTTTGGGGATGTGGGCAGCTTGATTTTTCTATTTTAGATTTTAAATTCGCATTATGACTTGTGTTCTTGTAATAAGTGTGCGTTATTTTCATCCAAATTATATTACTTATCAAATTCTTACATATTATGCACGCAAAAGATTTTTCATCCCCGTTTAAGAAATATTACACCGTAACTTTTTACATCACGACCTTATTTCACTTATGGAATTAAAGACCGAGCCCATTAACGACGAATACGCAACTCCTTTGCTGTCGAAAGACTGGAGTGAGAATCCTGGAAAACCTTTATCATCCTCCTCTTCACAGGCATCCTTCCAGGATCCCACAAGAACGCACGACAGAGTTATAGATCCGCAACAACAACAACAATTTTTACTGAATCCGGGACAATCGATCACATCACAAAAAAGTCCCTTACATAGCTCAGATTCTGATACTATATATTCGAGCAACCTGTCTTCATCCTCCATATCTTCACACAATTTTGGCATTAAACTTCCCAAAATGACCGTGTCCGAGACACCTCCTGAAGCCATCACATCAACAAGTGCCAATGGGACGAACGGATCGGAACATAAAGACCCTTCAAACGGCACAAGTGCGCTATTGTGCAAGTCTTCAGCATCCGCGAGACAAATTTATCAGGGACCTGAATTTCCAGTCGGACCGTTGGAACTTTCCGCGCTAGCTGAAGAACATGGCCATACGAGAGGTGCCATTGCCAGTTTGCTGCTGGATGGTGCGAAGTTTCATAAGAGTGACGGATATACGGACAGAGCATACGTGCTAGAAAAATGCGCGGAAAGGCTTTCGGATGATGAAGAGAAGAAGGGAGCAGTTGACATGGACGAAGCAGCAGAGCTGCTTGCACGTGATCTCCTTTATACAGATCCAATTAAGGGAATCGATACTACAGGCAGCGGTGGAGGTGATTCTGGAGATCATCACATTGAATATCGCAAACATGTGTTTGGAACGAATGCGATTGCTGCTAAAGAATTTGACTCGTTTTTGAAACTGTGTTGGGATGCACTCCAAGATTTTGTGTTGATTATGCTCATTGTGCTTGGAGTAATCAGCATTGTCGTTGAAACTACCATCGGCAATGAAGCTGATCATTGTACTACGTGTTGGATCGAGGGAGCTGCCATTTTGACGAGTGTTTGTATAGTTACGCTTGTTACGGCTGGCATTGACTACGCCAAGCAGGGTGCGTTTGCACGTCTCTCACAAGCATTAAATGATCGCAATATGAAGTTGGTGACAAGAAATGGAAAGCAGATAGAGGTAATTGATGCCGATATTGTCGTTGGAGATATCCTTAACGTGAACAGTCATAACTTGGCGAGTATTCCAGCTGATTGCATTCTTCTTGGACCCGCCTCGGAGCCGCTAAAAATGAACGAGTCAAGTTTAACTGGAGAGTCCGTGCCCGTCTCGAAGTTACCAGGAGATGTGATATTGAGTGGAACGAATGCTGTGGAGGGATCAGGCAGGATGGTAGTTATTGCTGTTGGTACTTCTAGCGTGGCTGGAAAAATCAAAGCGCGTGTGTATGCGGATGGTGCTGGTGACGAACTAGACGCTGACGAAGATAGTCCATTGACGCAAAAGCTCGAGCTTATCGCAAAGCATATTGGTATTATTGGTACCGTCGCTGCCGTGGTTGCCTTTGGTGCATCAACTATCCTCGGCTTAGCCGTTGAAGGTGAAGATGTTGAAAATTTGGTCGACTATTTCATTGTTGCGATTACTGTTTTGGCAGTTGCCGTACCAGAAGGCCTACCGCTTGCCGTTACTCTTGCTCTAGCATTTTCAAGTAACAAAATGATGTCGGAACAAAACTTAGTGGTACGTGCAATTCAAATGAAAATCGTGACATAGTTGTGTTTTCTCACTTGCTCTACATCAGAAACACCTGGAATCGTGTGAGACGATGGGATGCGCTACGACCATTTGCACTGATAAAACTGGAACCTTGACTGCCAACCGGATGACAGCGCGTGCTGTCTACACCGACCAACAAGACTTTTCACCAACGGAAGCCTCACAAACCCTCGGTGACCACGTCACCGCACGAGGTCTTGCTAAAGAGTCCATTTCATTAATTGCGAAATGCATTTCGATCGATACAATGAACGAGACGACACTAAACGAAGTCGACTCCAGTGGAAATGTTAATGGTGGTATCGGAAATCCCACGGAAGTTGCGCTACTTACATTTGTGCACGAACTAGGATATAGCTATACAAGTATTAGAGATTCAACGCCTGGACGCTCAACCAGTGCACAGCTCAAAGAGCAATTATCAAGAGGAAAGCAACTTAACTTTTCTTCAGCTAGAAAAATGATGAGTTGGGTTGTGCCGAAGACTGGTGGTGGATACCGCGTATATACAAAGGGTGCATCTGAGGTTATTTTGGAAAGATGCAATAGCATTCATCTCTCGTTTGTTTCTGACAGTTTCGAAGAAAGCGTGTTAGGCATTAGGGGAGCTATAGAAGCCTACGCGCGAAGGGGTATGCGTACTCTCGCGCTGGCTTATAGAGAACTTCCAGAAGGGGCTGACCTGGAAGCAGTATCATCGTCCGTTAGTAATTCAGATGGGACTCCAGCCTTAAAAGTCGAAACTGAGCTTACGTTTCTGGCACTTATTGGTATTGAGGACCCTCTGCGTCCTGAAGTGCCTCCTGCCATTGAGAAGTGTTACAAAGCAGGGATAGATGTCCGAATGGTTACAGGTGATTCTCCCAACACTGCTGTTAGCATTGCTTACCAAGCTGGAATCTTACGTGATGAGCACTTTCTTGCTGACGAACGTGTTGCTGAGAACTTGAGAGAAAACGTCTTGATGGAGGGAAAAGATTTTCGAAGTAAAGTTTACCGCACGACATCAGATGGTTTAAAAGAATTTGATCAAGGAGCTTTTGATAAAATATGGCCTCATTTACGCGTCCTTGCTCGCTCTTCGCCTGACGACAAACTGACCCTTGCACACGGTTTGAATCAGTCGACCCTATACGAAGATAAGTCGAAGTGCAAAGAACTGAAACGTGATTTTGATATTCGCATCTTCCCTGATCGTCAGGTTGTTGCAATGACCGGTGATGGTACAAACGATGCTCCTGCTCTTAAACGAGCCGATATTGGATTTGCTATGGGTATTGCTGGTACTCAAATTGCCAAAGATGCTGCCGATATCATTCTCCTTGACGATAACTTTGCTTCCATCGTCGTAGCTGCCAAATGGGGGCGCAATATCTACGCATCGATCCAAAAGTTTTTGCAATTTCAGTTAACAGTAAACATAGCTGCCGTAGTCACTGCGCTTGTAGGCGCATTCGCATATCAACAAAGCCCTCTTGCAGCCATTCAGCTTTTGTGGGTTAACCTCATCATGGATGCATTGGCATCATTGGCTTTAGCAAGTGAGAAGCCAATTGATTCTTTGCTTGAAGCGGATCCAGTGAATCGTTCAGATAGCATGATCACTGAACGAATGTGGTTCAACATGATTGGACAAGCGGGATATCAGCTTATAGTCACTATGATTCTCTTGTTTGAGGGGCCCGACATTTGGGGGTACGAGGCTGGTGACATCGTTGAGCAAGATGATTCAAAATACGATGACTATGTTGGCGAACCCTCTGAACACTACACTATGATTTTTAACACATTTGTTTGGATGCAGCTTTTCAATGAAATAAATTCCAGACATTTGCATGGAGAAATTAACGTTTTCAAGGGATTGTTTTCGAATTCCCTTTTCATAGGCATATGGGTTGGAACCGCGGCACTACAGGTGCTAATGATTTCTTTCTTTAGCCATGCTATGAGGGTAAAGGAGGGTGGGCTGCCAGCGGATATTTGGGGATGGTGTCTCCTTTTTGGTGTTGGTTCGATTCCTATGCAACAATTGATAAATGCCGTATACAGCATCACAAGGAATTATGGTCCTTTGCGGAAACGAAGGAAGCAACAGTCGATACGTGATATAAGCGTGAGAAGTATTTCGTAACACATTTGTAAGATAAAATAAACTCTACTTCTACAGCTTTTTACTTGAATAAAGGTAGTCCGTGACACTCGACGGGATGTGATTAACTTATATTCGAAAGGAAATGTGTGTGTGTAGAAGTCGAGACTTGGGTGTCTGTGTCGTCGCTTGCTTTGTGAGTAGATACGACATGGAAGGAAGCACGAATTACTTCTACATGTACCTGTTGACTGTGTTCATCAATCTGTACAGGTGAGTCTCAAACACTAATAGTATTATTGCTGATACATATACCTGGTTGAATTTTAGGTCTTATAGCAAAGTTGTCTTGACTAAAAATAAAAAGAGGATAACTATCTGAACAAAGAATCAATTGAAAAGAGGAAGAATTGGCCTCGGACAACGATTTTTAAATAGTACTGACTTCAAAAAAATATGACTTTAAATAAATATTACAATAAAAGATAGAAGCAAACGCCAAGAGAATTCGTAAATTTAAAAAAAAATTAAGTAAAACTCAATCGTCGACTTTCGTCAATTAAGCGCACCCTTGACCGACAACGCTTTTGAACGTCGTTTTTTATCCAACGATAAGCACCTTCTGTCAAAACGCCCGCATCTCGAGCCGATTGTAAGGCTGCTTTGTAGTCGATAATTTGTTCAGAAGAGCTACCGGGGCTCTCAAATTCTTGAGATGGGCCAAGGGCTGGTGAAGAAAAAATTGACTTCAGACGGTTTGCTCCTTCCAATCTTGAATCAAAGACTGCTTTGAGCATATTCGCTTGACTGCGACGTTCTATAGTAAGGTCGTGTTTTCCTTTAAGCAGTTGTGGTTCACCGTCAGTTTGAATCGGAATCGATGTCTTTACCTTAATATGAACGCGCTTTGCCTGTGCGAGCAAATTCGCATTTGATAACCCAACCTTAATCTGTCCAAGATGCAACGCTCCTCTTATGTAACACACATCTATTAGACCGTCTTTATAATTTGACTCATCAAATTTCAAGTATCTGAGGGCATTTGAGAAACTTTGTGATCCTAGACGTGGCCAAGTTGAAGTGCTCGATCCATTTACAAATTCGTTTGTCCATACTTCCTTAGGATGCAAAGCACGGGACCATAGTGGGACTCCTCCAGCATAACTATCGATATTTAGACATATTATACCCTAAAATTCATATGATGGTTAAATTGTAAAATAAAACAAACAAAGTTTGATTACACTTACTTGACAATCAAGTGGAATTTCAATCCGTTCACCATCGCAATAGAGCTCTACCATGTCCTTCATTTTAAAACTATTATAAAAGAATTCAGGAGTTCCTAGTAAACCGTAAAAGAATTTATTCAGGAACCTAGATATACCGAACAATTTGGGTCGACTTTGTCGGAGATTATGAACTTGAAGTGCCGCTTCTGCATCGTACCCGACGCCTAAATAAAAAGCATTATTTCAGTATTATTGTATAAACGAAATAATTCTGAATCGTTCTTACCAAAATAATTTGTGAAGTTTATGTTTCCATTTTTCTTCTCATTAGGTTTCTTCTCATTAGATTTCGTTATTTCTAGGGACAATCTATCAAGGAGAGTTGGTTTTGAAACGGCAATATTGCATAAAATTTGCAGGATACTATCGCTATTTCCTCCCCAACCGCCGCCCCATCCTAGTACTCGAGCCAGGTCATTGCCCGTTCCCAACGGTAGAATTGCGATCGGAGGTTTATGATTAAGTTTCAACTCTGCTTCAACTTCATCAATGGTATTTATAATCCATGCCACAGTTCCATCCCCTCCACAAATGAGAATTCGCAATTTTTCACGGAATCTTCTCATAAATGACTTCAACACTTTATAGGGAGGTCCGTCTGCCAAATTGTGAACTTGTATTGGGTTGACAAGTTGCCTCAGCTGTCTTGAGAGGATGCCACCTTGTTGCGGACCACTCGCATCATTAATAAAAATAAGTATAGGATTAATTTCGTCCGCGATGTCGCGCTGAAAAATATATCCGTTCTCGTCCATAAGATTATTCAATGAAACGTCATTTTCATCGTCAACGGAATCAAAAAAGAATTGATTAGCGGTATTCGATCTTTTCTTAGAGGTCCGATCCATTGGCACATGAGCTGGGGAGCGAAGAAGGGAAGTTTTGTAATCTCTCGCTCGAGACTCTCCACCATTGAAAGAACTCTTTGCAGGTAAGTCAGATTTTGGCAACGATCCCGAGTTATTGCTTGAGGAGAAAGACGTATCCTCTCCAGTATCCTCTTGTTGGTTCTCCTCTGCTTTACTTTCCTCCGTAACTTGCGGTTTTCGGCAACAACAAAACAACGTTATAAAGAAATCCGCCATTATTTCTAACAAATTCGTTACCGCCTGCACCATATTCAATGGGAAGTTCACATACCCCCTGGAAAACTTCTTCGTCACTCCCTCCGTAACAATATGGCGCCTATTTCTGGGATCTAGCACCAAATGCCTATACTCCAAATGAGACTTTTGGATGTTCAAGTTATAAAAATGTTCAAACTCCGTAAAAACTTCTGCCTCCTCTTTCCATTCATGTTCATCATAATCAAGATAAATTGCCAAAGCTCTTCTCAGTATAATTGCTGGAACAATTAACAATAACGACAACGTGACATACAAAAGTGGAGACAACTCAACTTGCGAACCACCTTCACTCGTCATATTTGCTTCTTCTTTATTTTGCATGTGAACAGTTCTTTTAATTATTACTTTTGTAGAGTAAAAGGTTCTCCAAGTATTCTCAATGCAACGATAATAATTTCTTTTGAATTCCTAAAGAGATGGATGATGGACTATACGGTTAGAACAATTCAGAATCCACGGTAGACAAGAGACACGTGGGAATTCTGTTAATCACTATCACTTTTGCAATCCTCTTTCATGTAATCTTCATCCAAAAGCGATTATTTGCTAGAGTTGGAGTTGGTGTTGGTGTTGTAGTAGTCTTGGTTACAGGATGTAAAGTATTATTATATGTATATGAATAACATAATATATGTACAAAGTACAATGATGTGATAAATCGGAAAGCACTCATGTGTGGAAATGTGCTGTGTGCTGTCTGGAGAGGAAATCTCGAAATCTCGACTGCTACAACATCAACAACATCACATTATGTGTTATGACATAGACACACACATCTATACGATCTACGACCACGAC
>Ga0213867_1001183_pt1 | contig 11632 bp, 8 predicted proteins | sample PICome_12_FD_160120 | JGI IMG/M metagenome (GOLD analysis project Ga0213867, IMG submission 160120) | Coastal seawater microbial communities near Pivers Island, North Carolina, United States - PICO540 | ecosystem: Environmental > Aquatic > Marine > Coastal | place: USA: North Carolina | collected... | reverse complement strand
AGAACCTGTGCGTTTACGCACACATCATCTTACTCTGAATACGTTATGACTGCAATTTTATGTTTTTATTCACTACATTTTCTCCATGAAAAACACTTACAATTGTGCGTAGTCCACCGAAACGGAACGTTTCGTGATATCCTTCGGAAGATTAAAATATAACTTGTCGGCATGGCCTTCTTGATCTCTCACGGAGGAGGCGGGGGGAATGAAGGTGCAAGTAGCGTTGTTTGGGACGAATACTGACATGGTTGAGTAGATGATTGGTCGTGATGTAGAAAGTTCAAAAATTCTGTATGTAAATTTGTGGGATTGTCGTGTACGTTTTTCATTCGAAATCTTCTCTTCACAGCACCCGGAGGCCTAGGCCATTCTTCCCGAGGCTAAAGCTGTGCCCATCGTATATAACATATCTACAGACATGAATATAAAATCAACCCACCCATCCATCTAATTTAACCGAGCCAACGACGTGTCGGTCACTTCGTCCGTACACAAGTTGGATGACGTGAACAAGTTCCGGAATTTAAAAATTTAGCTGCGCGTCATCTTCGAATTCTGGATTACAGCAAGCTACATTAGTAATGCGTCATCATTTCGTGTCCCAACTATACGAACTTTCAAAGGATGCATCCCCACTCCCCCAATTGTGAAAAATAGATGTCGATGGACATCGAGACCTTTTCGCGGGTACGAAGGAGACTCCCCAGGATACATGTATGTGAAAAATTGTCGAGTATTTTCGAATTTGAATCGCCAAACACCAAGAATAGATTGTCGAGTAATATGAAATTTAATTCATCACACCGAGATAACCGTCCACACCAAAGTCAAGTTGATTGTCGCGTATAGATTCAATTTGTACGAATAACACTCCATCGAACTCCTTGTAATGTGCGTAAATGTTCGTAGGCATAGCTTTCCTTCAAACCAAATCATTCTGTTTCACATCGTTATACCACGATACTGTAACGCATGTTGGTATACCATCCCACACCATCATTACATAAGAATTCCTTGCCCATGGGTCGTTCAGGTGATTTTGCTATTATTTTGATAAATATAAAATTCAAGCAGGGTTACCCCCCGAGAACACACATTATGACACCCTTCAAAACCCGGAAAATGAAGCATTTGAACGGTTAGGAGCTTCCGTGTTACTTTTTCAATTTATCAAAAGCTCTGTTCTATCTCATCCAACTATTCCGCCTACCTCAATAACACTCCTCACATACCCCTCTCTCATATTTACTTTGTGTTCGTGCAATTGTGATGGACCAGATGTCTTGAGAAATTGTGCATGCCACGGTGTCAGATTTTCCTTGATTGTTGCAGACCCTGAAGGGCTGCATCCTTTTTGGTATGCTTTGTTGCTGCGTGCTGCTGAACAAGATCAAATGGCTAATTTCGAACATTTGTTGACACCTTTACTTTCCAAACATGCGTACTCGTACGTACGAAAGGACTTTCCTATTTCCAACTTTTCGATAGAGAGGTGTAAAAAATTTTTGTGTCGCAGGTCGCCGTCAGCTCGCAGGTATACGAGTATGTTCATCCTCAATCCACACGCATTTTCGACATTGATGATCTGTGCCTTCTTGTACCGGTAATCCATTTCGTCAATACCTTACACGAATTATACTGCCGGTGCACTGAATTATCACAATTATCAACACTGCTTGCAAAGACCTACCTATTAATATTGAATGTCCTACAATTTCGCAGGATTCAATCAAATCGATTTTTTGGTGATATCTTTGTAGGGGAGTGGCTCATCCTCTCTTGAAATCAATCCATCTTATAGATGTACATGTAGTCCAGTTTTATTTGTCTCTTCACTGTACAATCATTTCAGAGAGTGATGTCTAATCGCTCTTCAATTCGGTTGAAACGACGCTGGAAGTCGTTGACATTCTTTTTTACTGTTCAAATCTGCTTAAATTCTTCATTGAACGTAAAATCTTTTTCCAATAATGTAGTAAACGATAGATTTGGAGTGTCCTACAGCCGTCATTTGACAAAGCCTTTTTACTTGCGAAATGACGGCAGAACTGGAACAACTCATTGTAGTATATTTCATCGAGGTGGGAATGGACTTCATGCTAGTACTGATACTATGGAAGGCGAGGACTCTTCACAAATTATTGCTCCGAGTAAACTTGATCAATATTTATCCTTTCTTACTAATTTATTTCCTGGTTTCGTTTTGGGGGCTGCGATTTTGGGTGCGAATGTGCCTAATTCATTGGTTAGTAATGCATTATTTGTTATCTTTCATACTTTTGTTTTACCTTAATTACATTCTTTACATTCAAGTTATGGGTAGCAAAAGGAAATTTGGTAACGATATTTTTAGCAAGTGTTATGGTTGGGACCGGTATGACACTTACAGCTGATGATTTCAAAAGTATCTTTCAGTCGAAGCGCAGTGCCAGCGTTATTCCAGTTGGTGTATTGTGTCAGTATGGGATAATGCCATTGAGTGCTTTTCTCATCTCAAAGTCAATGATTCTAAATAGTTCTGCCATTGGTAAATCGACAGCGGATGCTATATTTCTTGGTCTCATTTTAGTTGGCTGTAGTCCTGGAGGTACAGCAAGTAACTTAGTGACGCTAATCGCAGGGGCGGATGTTGCGTTATCGGTTCTTCTCACTGCGTGCTCAACTATCTTAGCTGCTATCATGACTCCTCTTTTAGTCAAAATTCTTGTTTCAGGTACAGAAGTTAATATAAGTGGGATTGCGTTGTGTATTGCAACATCAAAAGTTGTCTTGGGACCAGTCATTTTGGGGATGTTCATGAACGAAAAGGCTCCAAAGATATCCCAAGAACTGGCAAGATTCACGCCATTTGCAAGCGTCATTCTCGTGGCTCTAATTTGTGGGGGAGTGGTGGCACAAAATGCAACAACTGGTATGCTGAGTAACGGTTTCGACTTTCTCACGAAACGAATAATTTGGTCAGTAATAGCGCTTCATTTGTTAGGATTTCTTGTTGGCTTTGTGACTCCGCGAGTTTTTTGTAAGTTCAACACGAAGGTATCGCGAACAATTTCCGTCGAGACTGGTATGCAAAATTCTGCTTTGGCAGTTGTCCTCGCAAGGTCAATCGGCGCCGATCCGATGACTTCCCTCCCAGGAGCAATATCCGCAACTGCTCATTCATGTATTGGAAGTTTACTTGCAGCGATATGGCGTTTCAAGGACTCCAGAAAAAGTGACGCTTAATAATGAGCAAAATATCTGTTTTGATAATGCAGAGTAACGGAATATACATAAGGCTGCATAATTGATTTGTCTTTATTTCCGTAAATATTATTGATCGTATAGTCTAAAGCTTGTCCTCTTCATCAGTCACTAATTTGGAAGAGAAGCAGTAGCTCGCTTGAATTGGATGTTCTGCCAGTAGTTCCTATAGTCTTCCGTTCGGTCTTACGAAAATCAGATATTCTCCTTGAAGCTTGCCGGCTACTCTTCAAGGCCTAGTTGGGTTTAAGGCGGATAGTTATTGTTCAATTAAAATGTGCGTTTGTGATGGTGTAGGTAGTATCCACAATCAATTTGGTTTCCGACGACTGTGGAACAACCTAAACCATCACAGAGGTGCATTCTAATGGATCAAAAAGTATCCGCCTCAGATTCACCATCTTTCAACGTATTAATATTCATCGAATTAAGGATTAAACAATGCACAGTTAAAAACTAAAAATGATCAAGGATAACTTTACTTTAGGAATAATCACAGTAGATTGCTCTCACAAAGATCTTCTTCACCACCAAACATAAGTACTATTTTTTAAGAGTTGCGTTGGTTCTTTTAATTGCTCGAGCGATTGCAAGAAACGTCTTTTCGCGAGGGCTTGCAAGAATATCCTCAGAAGATCGTTTGATGTATTGACATTTGAGAACTATGTTGAGGTATCCTTTACCAATTTCTTTCCAAACAATTTTTATCGGGTGTTTTTTGTCTTTATCAAAATCGTCTCCACAAGAATTTTCAACCTCCACCTTGATCTCTCTCATGATTTCTTGAACCCTGTGAATATCACATATATCTAGAACTATCGATATCTCCTCGTGAATAGATCTCACACGTGAAAGATTGGACACTTTGCCGCTCAAAATACTTTCATTTGGTACACTGTAAGGAACAAGATCACTTCCCTGAAGTATTGTCGATTGCCAGCCTAGAAAGTATAAAATTAGTTCTATCAACAAGAACAAAGAGAATGAAACAAAACAATTACCTATTTTTTTAACTTTCGCACTGGCTCCATTGAATAGAATCTTTTCTTCACTGTGAAACTTTCCAGATAACAATATCAACAAACCCGCAATAATTCTAATCGGTAATGAAAAAATTAGTAATGCGTAGTCCCATTTTTTCATATAAATTACCTCTACTCACTGTTTTGCGGGAGTCTGCAGGGAAAGACCAACAATGAACGAAGAGACTCCTCCTAGAGTAAGAACAGAACGCAACACGTTTGATAACTTCAGCGGGGAGATGTCGATCTAAAAATTTGTATGAAAAGTTAGAATATTGGAATAAATACGCTGAAGTATGCGTCAATCTTCCTACCAATAGTGCAATGAAACATCCATAAATTATTGTAGTAACCGTTCGGTCACACAACAAGACAAGAACTTTTCTATCTCTGTTCTCGAATAAATTTTTAGAATGAACTAGATCTCCTATCACCTTTCGTTTCCATAAGCTCAAGCAGCGAACAAACCAAAAGCCATAGACAGTAAAAGCCACAAACTTTGGGGCGCTGGAAAAGAAACTCTCCTTCAATACCAAGTCATTCCCAAGACTGATGTTGTGGTTGACAACACCATCTATGAATTCTGAGAAGAGTTCAATGATGTAAAGTACTCCAGATGTAATCCCAAAATTTTTGATAAACCTTGATACAGACCGTGTCTTCGAACTTTCATAATTATAATTATTTGTTGGTCCTACAACCATGCATCTAAGTTCATGTAAAAGTCGGAATAATGGCGGTACAGCAAATATAAGTGAGGCTATGGTTGCAACATCGGCAAAGTTACACACTGTTTGTACCTCTCTAATTCCACGAATATAGCCCATTTTGAATTTTTGGATCCAATCTAAAATAAGGAAGATCAAATTTCCAGCAAGGAACGTTTTCGAAAGTTTAGCGTTAGCTTGATTCCCATATGTCGAAGATGGAAGATACTCAATAAGATCCCCCATCACTCCAGATTGCGCCCGCTCAAAATAACATTGAATTTTTTTCGGAAACTCATACGAAAGAGAGCGTCTCGGACATTCAAGTGAAAGACTTGTGTCAGCTTTCAAGGAGAAAGTTGAACCATATCGAAAAGATGAAGTACCTATTTTCGATCCACTTTTCAGATTCAGCAGAGCGAAAGAACAATGGACAGAATGGAGATGAAGCAAAATCACGAATATCAATAAGCTTTTACGTATTAAAGTCATGTTGAGAAAAACTCTAAAGGACCCTGAAATAATTTGTTGTAGCACGATGAAACAAGCAGATCGATGAATCTACCTTGATTCGGTTCAAAGTTTTAAGTACAAGACAAGCAACAGCAAAGGTCGTCGAAGTAAAGAAGAGTTTATTAAATTGTTGTGCCACCTCAAATTGTATATCTTATTTTTCATGTAGTGACGAGTTTTCGTAGAGTGTATCTTTTGTCAATCTCATTTTGTATCTTTCTCACTTACGACTCGTATGTCACTTGTCACGTCTACATGATTCAAAAATATGGAGGGCTAAAAATAATTGATATGTTACTTAAATACTATATATATTTTTAGTGATCGGTGATGGATACCAGCTCCGTTAGCTCAGTAGGCAGAGCGTCGGTCTCATAATCAAACCGAAGAAATCCGGAGGTCGGGCGTTCGATCCGCCCATGGAGCACACTTTTTGATCTTATTTAGAAAACTAATAATCTAACAAAAGTATTGTAGTACATGTACCGGTATGTAAGTATTCATTCATAGGTTTTTCCTAGGAGTGGAGGTTGTTGGACCAAAAGTCGGACTAGTCTACTGAAAGGGAAAGTTACGAAAAGAGAAGTAAACATATTGGTGGAAGCAAAAGAATGTAACATCTGCTTAAAGATTTATTCCTTTTCTAAATTCACTGCACCCCTTCATGCGGGGGTAATTTCATGTATAAATTTATTTTTTAATACCTCAAAAGACATAATCAGGTGCAGATCACTGTTACGAACTAAATATAATATCGACAAATAATTAATTAGAAATCGATTCACTTATATCAAAAGAAAGCAAGTCTCAATGTGCCATGATTAACTTAATTGGTTCGTATAATCAACAGTGAACTTGAAATCTTGTCAATATCTTGGATGTTCATGGATTTTCAATGACGGCAGGCATTTTTTTATCATCTTCCTCACTAGGATATTTGTAGTTGCTGGATGTGCACAGTTTCGACTTTCTAGATTTAGTCTCGGACGGTGACAGGACCTCAACTCCGCTTTCTTTTGGAATGAGTGGAGCCGAGGGTTGAAAAGATTTCACTTCTTTCCACAAGTAACTATCATCGAAATCACTTCTAACTTCACTACATTTTTCCTCGCATATCTCGTCGTCTGAAACAATACTATAAGGACTACGATAACTACTGTGCGAATTGCAATGATCAACTTTGTCTACCTCTGACAATGATAACGCCATCGCCATGGCAAGGGCTTCTGCCTCTTTATCATTAGAACTTCCGCCCCGAACGTTAGAAACATTTTTACTCATATTTAGCGCAATTTTCAACGCTTGATCTTCTGTGGAGCTTTGGAAAGACTTAGCAATAGTCTGGTCAAAGTTATATGTGCCTGCTTCCTTCCTACTTATTTCTAAGGCAAGTTGAAGATCTTTATCTCCGCCAAGAACATCACAACTAATGCCATTGATTTCCTCTGAATCATTTCGCTCTTGACTTTGCCCACTCATCATTTCATTGGCAAGGGCCAAAGCTTGAGCTTCAGCTAGAGCTCTCGTCTCTTCGGAGGCAAATTCTATCTTACTAGCTCCCGATGGCGGTTCATCCCATTCTTTCTTACCAGTCTTTTGACTGTAAAAGTAACTCCTCATTTTAGGCGTTATATTCACAACACCATCGGATCCAGGTTCACTCACATCCGCAGATCTCACAGCAAACGCTTCAATCCACGTATCTCCATCCCCACCCCTGAGAATACTCAAATCCTTAGCATCCTTGACTCGAAGAGACCTTCGAGCTCGATACAAAGTCGATTTCCTTAATGAAGCGTCGCGTTCCTTCGAATTGGATTGATTATTATAGCCTCGATTGCGACTGAACAATGAGGATAGCTTTCCCCTTTTGTTACGACGGCATGTAACATCATCATTTCTATTCTTAGTAATATTACTATTGTTAGCAGTATTAGTATTATTCGTCGTGCTTGTAGGAGCATTCGCCGAGGCCTCCCGTTTACTCAGTTCAATGGCAATACGGAGTTGTTCGCTGTCATCCATTTTAGTTATTTGTGATGTGCTATAATTATCTTTCCTGTCTCACTCGAATGCATGCATGTATGTATATATGATCTGTTACCGGACTATCGTGTAAGTCCGAAGAGCGAGGGCGGGGTCGATGAGAGGAACCTTCTTTAAAAGTGTGATGTGAAATAACGAACGAAAATGAATCATGTCCATAAGGGTATGGGAATGGGAGTGTACGGTACAAAGTGTACGTGTAATATATGTATCTACAAGTAGAGCGTTGAACTTATATATCGGCACATTCATGTCAGTCTTGGATGTTGGAATGAGAATCTTGTATGAGATTCGTAAAAGCGGTTTTTTGGAAGGAATTCATGCGTTAAAAGACCTCTGTACCCTCTTCTAAATGACTTATGATGATTCAAGTAAAGACCGTGGGAAGTGGGAAGGTTCATGGGACGGGGACGGAGTTGACAAAGGTTTCTCATTACCGGTACCGGTACATGATGAAAAAAAGAATACCCTGTACATGTAGCAGGATAGAACATAGAACTCGATACAGATGGCACTCGATTGATTCCGGTTTTCGAAACAACTGAAAAAGAAGCCTCTGTATGTAGAACTTTCAAAGCCTGTGCTTGTGCACCAATATATACATATACAGTATCCATATTTACCAGAGATAATGTTGCGCAAAAATTTGTGACACTTTATGCTGAGGGCTTAAGTATAGTAACTGAAATTTCTTTAAGCCCTCACGGCTCAAACTAGTAAATTGAGGGCACAAATTGTGTCACGAAAGGGTGGATAATCTACCTCGGTACTTGATTCAGTTATGGCGGAACGGTAAATGAAATAGAAATGATGAAAATAATTATAAATGGGAAAGAGTCTACGGCATGATGGATCAGCAAGTTTCATTGTGCTATATGATTCTTTATAACATTACTTTTATTTCATGTACTGAACGTTCTTCTTTGCCTTTCCAAGTTCTACCTTATTCACTCTTTGAGCAAATCGAAGAGAACACAAACTTTCATGGCTGCTTTGAGCCGTCGGACTTAAATTCACAAACATTAAAGCTTTGCCATCTCCACTCAAACAATCTTGTAACAAATATGTAAGCTTTGAATTACGGAATGGGATGTGGGATGCACCGTTTGCTAAGGCAGTAAACACATCTCCTAAAGAGCTTAAACTCTTATTTATAGCCTGCGTCTCACGTAAACGTTTTGCGTCCGAAGCAGCACCACTTCGACTCAATCGTTCACTACCGGCCAAATCACATAGATTTAAAGATCCCTGTACTACAGTACCATTTTCTTGGTTCACACCCCGAAGATGCAACATGAAGACAGAGTGACTGCGGGAACTTTGACTGTTCATTTTTGTTGACGCAACAGATCGAGATCGGGCAGCAGTGATCATTACTTCTTCAAGCTGTTTCATGCCCTCCAACGTATCGGATGTAACAATTTTAACCTTAGTAAGACCATCCACATAAATCTTTCCTTTGATATCTCGTTTTATTGCAAGTTTCGTTTTTGTCGATGAGGAGGAAGAGGAAGGCCTCGCAGAAGACGTTTCACGCCTCTCCTTTCGCGTCAACGGCGTAGAGGACATACCAAACAATAAATCCTTCAGCTCCTCGTTATATATCTCTAGAAAACTTGCTGACATTGTAAACTGCCATCTCTGATTGCTCATAACGCCGACTTGATTTAATATTTGTTCTACCGCGCGCGGGATAATGCCTCTCATTGCACCGTTGCCGCTTCCCTGCATTGTATGTGTCTTCCCGGAACCCGTCTGACCATAACTAAACAAACAAACGTGAAAGCCATCAAGGGCACTTTGTACAAAGTCGGAAACTTCCGTAAACACTCCGTCTTGTCCCACCGACGGGGAAAATACCTTATCGAAAGCGAACGTTTCGCGTTCGTCTCGATCAAAACGCACAATGTCCAAACTTTCTCCATCGGGGGCCACACATATAGGCGAGTTGTTATTGTTCGAATCGCAGCAGTCACCTGGCAAAAAGGGCCGCGTCCGAACAAATACGCGGATGTTCCCACGAAGTTCCTGAATCCGATTATGCATAATACGACGAGTTTGCTCTGATTTGAACAAATGCTCTTCAAGTTCACGAATGCGTTCGTCACGTTCTTCCACGCGCGCTTTCCATACCGCCGAATCTTCTGTCGTATGATCCGTTGATGCATCACCGTTGGAATCACCCTCCGCAGGGCAGCTTCGGCGAGCTCGTAAGACGCTGACCTCGAATTTCAGCTCGGATATTTCTTTCTTATGCGCTTCGTGCGTCTGTTCTAACGAAACCTGTGCGGCCGATTTGGTTTCGGCCAAATCGGCACATACTGCATTGAGTTGCGCTGCAGTTGCGATGTGTTCGGTAGTTAGCGCTTCGAGTTGGATGACAGCATCTTTTGCGGTGGAACTGAGCTTCGATGCATCTCGAAATTCTTCTTGCAAATCTTCAAACGCTCGGAAGAGAGAGTCGTATTCCATGTTGGTCGCTTTGAGATCGGATTCCAACGATATTTTGTCGATTTTGAGGCAATGAATTTCCTCCTTGGCGTGACGATACTTTTCCTTAAGTTCATTGTTTTGTTCGACGATATTATCTCTCCTTTTCGACGATACAAGATTGGGATTGGGGTTATCGTCTGGATCATGGAGAACCGGTAGCTGCGAGTTTTCCTTGCTGTGATTGTGATCATTAGCGGCATTCGAAGAGGACGCTGCCTTCAAAGCAGATAGCTTTAATTTAGATACTTCCTCCTTCAATCCGTCTCGTTCCATTTCCAATGATAAAAACCTCGCTTCTGCATTTTTCGCGGCGCTTTTCATGTCCGATATCTCTTCGTTTAGCCTCGCTCGATCCTTTGCAAATGACTCTTCAGCCTGTTTCAGACGTGATTCAAGCGGTGCCTTTGACATGCTGAGATTTATCTTTTCTTGTTCGAGCCGTTCGATGCGTTGCTGCATTTCTACTAATCGTGACTTGAGTCCAATGTTATTATTGTTGTTCGATGATGAAGAGGAGGAAACGTTCTGTATTCCGTCTGCTTCAATGTTGCCTTTGTATTCAGATAATCTTTAGTTCTAACACTATTGTTGAATTCATTAATTAACTTTAAAGTATGAAGACCTTACCGTTGCCCACAGATGTTGATGAGTCCTGTGATAGCTGAGATTGACACGTTGGATCTCCATTCACACGACCATTGTTATTATAATTATTATGAGCATTGTTTCCAAATACAGAAATGCTTTTACGACGCATCTTTTTCGCTCCACTTGAAAGCACACTCATTCTTCTGGATTTATGATGACTATGAGTACCCGTAGACGAATGATGGTGATTAAATTCCTGCCCGGACTCTTCTTCAAAATCTTGCGACAACTGCTGCGAGTAACTATCATCCAAATGCTGCTGCTGCTGTTGCTGGCGTCTCATTTCTTTGGCAAGACGAAACCTTTGCGTAGCACCCATGGGTTCTGCCGCGATGGATGCCGAAGCAGACATAGCAGAAGAAGGTGGACGGTACATTCCCTCTATAGCCACTGCCGTTCGTTTGTTCCGTTGAGTACTGTTAGTATTACCTGTACTGCTAGTGCTTAACGGAGGCACATGATGATGATGATGATCGTTCAACGTCAATCGAGCTGGTGATGGTGCTGACATCATACCAAGCGACAAACGACTTCGTTTCACAACATTATTGCTGTTATTGTTGTTATTTCTGCTGACACTGTTATAATTCATCGTTGCCGTATTGGATGAGGAGGATGGTGTAACATTTTCAGTACCCGATGGTCTATTGCTGCTGCTGCTGCTATTATTAATAGTATTCCCCCGATTGCGAGCCTGTTTCCTCCATTCCATCAACAGAGCACGGCGATCTTTTTGAGGTTGTTCGTTCGTTGCATCTCGTAAGCCCGGCATACCTTCCCCTCCTCCTTGTTCTCTCTAATCTTACTGTTATATATATGAGATATGATTACGATTGTATTCTACCTACAGATCGTGAGATGCACGTGTACGAAATTCAGATCGTTTGTATCTTTGCGAAATCGGTGGTGGCAGCAAGAGGAGTAGTGTGCAGAAATAATTACACCACACGAGATATA
>Ga0213867_1001182_pt1 | contig 11633 bp, 8 predicted proteins | sample PICome_12_FD_160120 | JGI IMG/M metagenome (GOLD analysis project Ga0213867, IMG submission 160120) | Coastal seawater microbial communities near Pivers Island, North Carolina, United States - PICO540 | ecosystem: Environmental > Aquatic > Marine > Coastal | place: USA: North Carolina | collected... | reverse complement strand
GTCTAGCGTTTACAGCCCTGAATCAAACCATCCGATTCGTAGCGGCAGCTTTGGTCATCGTGGCAATATCGACGACTCTCTCGCTTCATACGATGATGTCGGCACATCTTCTCACGTTTCAACAAGGTTCCACAAATTTCATAACTTCGTCGTCTGCGGAACTCAGTAGAAAGCGCAAGGCTCGCACTCTAGTGGGTGTCTTTACAAGTGTTGGGAGAAAATTCGACGTAGAGTATCGGCGACTGTTTCGTGAACTGTACGATGCCCATCCGAAAGTTTGCAGTTTGCCAGATTTTAAAAATCGGTCGAAATTGGAACGAGAATCGTGTGAATTGGTGTATACCTTTGTGGTGGGTGGGAATACGGATCCCAGGGGTCCTACCGAGCTTGTGGATGATTCCATTCCTCTTACTGTCTCGGAGGATGAGATACCTGGCGATCAGCATGATCTTAGCAATCCAGACGTGACGTATCTGAATATCCGGTGAGTTTTTTGTAGGAATGCAATGGTTTTTTCTGTCGTTGTTGGTTGCAAGTGTATCTCAAATGTGCCTTTTTGTCTTGCAGTGAGAATATGAACGAAGGCAAAAGTCAGACATGGTTCTATTTCGCTGGGAAGGAAGCCAAAGAATACGAATTTGACTATGTTGCCAAGCAGGATACAGATACATTGCCTTACCTGGATCAGTTCTTCGATTTTGTTGACAATACGCTTCCGCCACACCCTTATAATTCCAGAACCCTTGTCGGAACGTTCGTGGACAAACAAATACATTGGCAATTGTGGAACGAAGAAGCCAAACCAAATGAAGATTTCTTTTGGGCGAATTATAACGGCCTTCACTTGTACGTAGAAGGCCAGTTTTATCTGATGTCCAGTGATTTGTGTGCAACGGTAGCCAAAGTTGGCAGTAAGGGGCTTGGTGATGCTGCCGAAGGCCATGAAGATCATGACGTTTCGACCATGGCATTCATAGGTATGGATAAGTATCCCATCAGACTTGTCTTTATACCGAAGGCTGAGCATCCTAGTAGATTCTGGAAACATGGAGTCAAATTGAAAAGGCTTGGCTGGACGAGGACGCAAAGCTTCTGGGAAACAGAAACGAAACGAGTTACGGATCCCAGCCTTCCCCATTACGTGGACCCTTATTCCCCTTTAGAGATGAGGAAAGCAAAGATGAAGCAGAAAATATAGGATAGCGCTTGAAAAATTTTAACTGTAAATTTAGTTTGCTAACATATACTCTTGTACCAGTTGAAATTATGTACATTTGAGATTGCTTTGTCGCGTGTACCAGCCATTGTGACCATCCTTGGAGCGAGCCACAGTGAAATAATATCTTAGATGCAAGTGGGGAATGGAGAGCATAAATATATACTTCGAAGTGTTTTTTTTTCAACTATGTACTTTTTTGCCAACATCAATTCTTACCTTATTCTGCCGCGAACTATTATGTTGTACGGTTTGCGAAATTATTCCAAACACCCTAAATTCCTTATCATAGTGGTTTTGATGTTTCTATAATATTTCAATGATATTATAATAATTGAGTGAATGTTGAGATATTGTGGAATAACCAAAATACAGCTCTAATTTGTTGTTGACGTGAAGACTATGCCGTGTAAAATATTTGGTACATGAATGGGGTTATCTTCTGCCTCTGTTTTTGCATCCATTGAAAATCATGGTTCCGCTGTAAAATTTAGGGTAAATAGTGAAATATTTCAGGTTGGTAGCTATCACCCTAGGAAGCAGAGGACTTGCTAAGTTCTTCATTGGCTTTTCAACTTCGCTAGGAATGAGAAATAATGTCATCACTATCATCAGATGTAAATCCATAAAAAGGCGAAGTGGAGAAAGCGCTATGTTTTGATGGCATTTCATGATTTCACTTCTAATTTTCTCTGTTGCCGCGTAACTTCAAATTTAGGAGTGCTTTATATAGTTATAGTTAGATTTTTCTTTTTTTGATGGGGGATTAGTTGTTGTGTTAAGTTAACATAAAGAGTAGTTATGATGAGTGATTTTAATAAGTGATAGCTTGCCTATATCGCGAAATAGAGAGTATCGAAAAGACTATATTTTGCACTACCCGCACCCCTATTAAGCGAAATTTTGTAATTTCACGTCTCAAAGCTTCTTTCTCACCATTCCAAGAACGTCAAACTCCTATCCAAAGAGTTATTGATATATATCTGGTAACTGGTAATTGGTTTTATAACGGAGGACACAAAATACTCCAGAAAAACTATGCACAAGTCTACGAAAAATCCTACAGGAAAAGCAGGTAAAATAGTGCACGATTTTTTTGAACTGTCTACTCTTCTACTCTAGGTATAAATTACTTTGTAATTATGACTCGTCCTCTTCATCCAATAAAGGTTCGGAAGAGGTGGTAAACTATCTTCGTTCACTTATTCAATCACACATACACAACTCTTATCTTTTCTCTTCCTTGTGATTTCTTTAAAGGTTGGTCAAATAGATGCATTGCGTGAAATTTGAAAGTGTTTTGTTAAGAAGTTTGCCAAAGTATGGGCGTGGAGGCATATTCACGTCAAGTCACGGCCCTTGCAACAAAATCTGTTATGAGGATGGAGACTAACGTTGGTACTCGATTGATTTCAGAAGACGCTATACTTCCAGGACTTGGAAAAGTTATATTTCACAAGGATGCGATCGCAAACGTATTAAGCTTGAATGAATTGTCAACAATTTACATAGTCACAATGGATACAAGTAAAGAAAATGCATTTATTGTTCATAAAAATAATTGCAAGTTAAATTCTCAGCGAACATTAACGGTCTATACACAAATCGACCATCAAAAGAATTTATACAGGAAATTCAGCATAAGAACAAGGAATTCCAGATACAAACAGTAAAGGAAAATATAGAGGGATCGAGAAGTTGCTAGAGCTAGGAGAACACAGGAATTTTATCACATAATTGATTCTCGAGATATGCGTCTTATGAAGCAAGTAAACCCATGGATAACTAATAATCCGATCACAACGGATGACACTGACATTGCAATAAAAATCTTTGGTCCAGATGTCGATACGGCCAAAGGAAAATGTACAAGACAACAACCAACGGAAATTATTGATGATTATATTGAAATTCTTTCTCAGTTATATGAGAGAAATAATCGTGTCATTCTTTGCATTGATATAATGTATATAAATACGTGAATTTTTCTTACATGTATTGACAAATCAATAAGACATCAATGCTGCGTACCATTAAACAGCAGACGAGGGAAAGAATTAAAAAGATCAGTTCATCTGATAATAAGATTGTACAACAAAGCTCACTATAATATTAAAGATATTAATTGTGATGTGGAGTTTAATCCAGTGCTGACACCGTTCGAAAGTCAGTTGGAGACTTCCATTAATAGTTGTATGCCAGACGAACATGTTCCAGAGGCGGAACGTAACAACAGGGTCATCCAAGAGAGAGTTCGGATTAAATACCACTGCATGCCATACAAAAAAATCCTAGAGCTCTGATTCGAGGTCAGACTATGAGGGCAACAAGACATCGTAATATTTCTCTCGCAAAAGAAGGTTATTTTTCACCTTTTCAAATAATAGAGAAAATACAAAAATACGAAAATACGTAGAGGACTAGGTTTTTTAGGGATAATATCCTTTCTACTAGGTTTTTTGACTACTTATCGAATCACATGTCTACATAGCTTCTGTCTACATATTGAGGTTCAAAAGTTCGCATAAAAATTCGCACAATGACGTGTCAGTATTCAATGTTCATCCTCCAAAACAAAAAAAGAAACATTTTCCGTAGCACTCTTCATAACTCACAACATCATCCTCATTACGACCATATCCACAGCTTCTATAATTGTACCAGAAATGTTATTTTTCCATGTGAATGTGACATTGAGTTGTTCCAAAGATCATCAGCAGGCGCAAGATTTATGACACGATGCACTCGTTGAAGTATAGTTTTACGGCTGTGTTATGCAGTGGCATCGTCAAACGCGTGTATTCTTGACGACGGAATCTTTTGTTTAGGCATTGCCAATTTGTGCTGCGGCCGCTTGTGTCGACGGAGTTGTGATGGCTGCTTTTCATACGGCACCTTGTAAATTATATGAACTGCTTCTTACGAATCCTGATGAAAGGTCAATAGATCAGGTCAATAGAGAATACAAATTTCTGAATTGATCGATATATAGTCGGAAAATTGTTTCCTTAGAATATGATGGTGTAAAGTTAATTACATCAAGATGGAGATACAGCTGTTTTATGGAAACGCCGTAGATTTGACCGCATATTCAGCAGTTGTACGTTTACTAGTTATTCACGGTTGTTTTATTTCGTTTTTTAATATCAATAAAAAGGGTGCTAATTTGAATTTCCATACATTATCGACAGATACGTAGACTCAGCTGTACGGGTTTGATGGCAATTATACAAAACGATATATGAAGATAAATCATGGGATATAACGTTTGTCGACTTTCATCGCAATAAAATCCTGAGAGAAAAGGTGCACACATCACTTTTACAGAGGACACGATTTGTGACGTCGGACGTAGACGTAGTACTCTGTAAATTAGATTTACAATCTCTTCGTCTTGTTCTAAAAGGTTTATACAAGGACAATGTTGATGGTGCGAAGTTTCAACAAGTCATGTACCAAAATGGAGATTTTCCGTACACTCTCTATTATTTGTTTATGAATGCCGTGTCTATGAAGTATTCTTATATTGTATCGTTCCCGCTCGATGGTCGAGCGTTTATCGTTTATGATAAGGCGAAATTTGAGAAAATGGTAATACCCAAGTTCTTTTCTCATAAATCATATCAATCTATTATGACGTAAGTTACGTTGTGTGATTATATAGCTTACTTGATTTGGCGGACTTCTATTCAAATTTGATATATTTTAGGCAGATGTATCTGTATGGCTTCAAACGATTGAGATAAGACAGGCACTCAAATGCGTACTGTCTTAAAGAGTTTCTTGGTGGTCGGTCAGATTTGTTACAAGTAAATTTGGTTTGTTAGACTTTGTTCATAATTCGTCATAGGAACGTATTAATACATTTCGTATTTGCTGTATTTAATTGTACGGAATATAGAACGAAATCAAAATGAAGATCCAGACTTTTTTTAATATGGATGCCATTTCGCCACATCCAAGTTCATGGAAGCCGAAGACAAAAAATCTTGTACGCGGCGCTTTGTAATTCATATGTGAACGAAGAAATCTCATCATCAAGCTTGTCGATTTGTCAATTATGTTTTAAATCTCATGTATGAGGAATCAGAATGTTCAGTGCGCTACCGTAGCTGTTGCTTGTGGTCATAGGTCACATCCTTTTTATATTCGACTTTTTATATTCGACATGGCCGTACTGAAAACGAATGAGGTGCAACGGATGTGGTAAACTATATCAAAGATGAAACGTGTGGAGCTGGAATTCTTCATTCTTTAGCTTTTGAGGTTATATATTACGAAAACCATGAAATATGCGATGATATTTTGGCGTCATATGAGGAAATGTTTAACGAAATGATGAATATGTCTGTAATGTATTCTTTCAGTACTGTACACTATCGTTGGTAGGTGAAATTTAATCATGTTTTCCAGCTCATTACAACATACTAATATTGCATCCTTTCGAAAGCTGTTATTGTTTGGACGATTCGTTCGTATTTTGTCATTTAACGAGTAAAGTATGACAAAGAATGGCAAACGGATCTCCGCGAAAGAAGATTGTCCATTGCTGGCGGTGAACGAATTACATCAGCTTTTGTCAATGATGAGATTGCTTTTTATACGTGGGAGTTTGAGGAAAATCTGTAACAGAAGCAGTAACAGATCTCCAGACATGCGAGATTAACGAAGTGCTTATTCAAGAGGCATTGAATCACTTACCAGATAAAGCTGATATCTTTTACCAGCTAGTGTATGGGAGAGTGTGAGAGTGCGTGTGTGGCTGAAACTTTTGTATTGTACCTCTCGCCACGCCAGGGAATGTGTTCTTGTGATGATTGCATGATGTGGATTCTAAAGCGAACATGGCTAAATTAGGTTTATTTTAAGTAACGTTGTTTACAAAAGCAGCTGACATTGTCTACAAAGAGGCTTCAAAAAAGTCTAAAATTTGGGATTTTGGTGGGGTAGAAGTCTAAAATTTGGGATTTTCTCATTTTCAAGAGACACGCTTACGCAAATGGAATCGCTGAATATATGAACGAAAACTGTTCAGAATCCTTCTCTAAAATTTCAGTAGAAAAGGGCTGTTGCTAATTCGGAAGAAAAGAGCGATGAATATACTGTACCATCGTATGGGAACGACCCGCTACTCCGTTTTCAATGGCGACGGAAGTTCATGTTTAAATTTATTCAAGCTCTAATGCTTGGAGGGTAGGATGGTACCTTCTGCTGAAAATAAATTAATTAGATACAATTTACTTACTGTAAATTCCTTCTTCTGAAGTAGTTACTTCCGTTATTACGTTCTTAACACTTGAATTATTTTAAAAATTTGTGACTAAAATTATCTACGTGAATGTTCGCCGAATATCGCTAATTAGCGATTGTTTTGTGAATCGTGTATATTTAATTTTGTGATTCGTACTGGACATTTGTGAGTCTCGTAGGATCAAAATGTCATTATTATAGCACATTTGTTCTTACTCCAACACACTCCTAATGACCGAGACTGGTAGATTCATAATTTCACTACGAAAACGTTTGAACTTACAACCAGCGAGCGGTTTCGTCATATAGTCGCCAATCATCTTACCAGTCGGGCAGTATCTTAGTTTAATCTCGTTCCTTTTAATTAAATCTGTAACATAAAAATATTTAATTTTCAAATGTCTCGTCCTTCTTCCGGAACTCCACTTTCCGTTGTTCTCTAGTTTCATACTACTTGTGTTGTCCCTTAAAACAATATTTTCGTGTATTGTGAAACCTTGTGCTTCAATAAAAAAAGTTTGGTCCATAGCACTTTCGACACATAGTCGTCTATTGCGATTAATTCTGCCTCCGTTGAGCTTCGTGTATTAATTTTCTGTTTCGTCGAACCAGAAATAATCATGCCCTTTCCCAGGGTCATAGTTGCCCCACTATGACTTTTCATGTCTTCGTGTACGGCAAATGCCGCATCTACATACCACGTTATACTTGGATTGTCACTTGCCTCTATTGTCAAAACATCTTCTTTTGTGAGATTCAAAAACTTCAATAATCGCACTAATTTCTCCCAATCGCCATTATTGGGATTCCCTGTTCTCATTGATAAAAATGTGATACCCGTGTGGATGTCAGGTCTCCCACGCTTGCATAAAAACATTCCTTTCATAACGAATGTGTGAAAAATTTTCTTCCTCTTTTCATCTAACTCCGGAGAAGTCTGGTCAACCTTAAATAATTTTTCCGTCCATTGGCAATTCATAGGCTGACCCCTCAATTCGTATGGGAAGTCCTGGATCAGTTTTTTTAGTATAATCTACCATATCCAATTTTAATTTTCCTTTTGTGTTGAAATCCAATATCATGGCCAGGTAGTCGTGTTTCAAACCTCTAACAACTTTCACCCTTCCAATACCATCTTCACCATAAGTTTTCTCTAACCATTTAAAAAATCTGTCATCGACTTCTTTATTCTTGTGGCTTGACTTTATGGCATCCACATGCCACACTATCGTGTGTTGTGTACCATTTACAATTCTGTTTGCCGTACAAGGATCATAAGGATTTAGCTCGAAACCTATCTTCTTAATGTCACTGACAAACTTCCGATAATATAGTAAAGATGCAATAAACATTCAATACAATCCCTTTAGCATCAATACGTAAAGTATTTTGCTTTTTCCAACATGTACTACATGTTCTCCATATAACGTTGGATCGAGTTCTAGTAATATGTCGACTAGATCCCCTCGAATCTTCATTACAATTCTTTCTCCATTTATTTCCGTCACTTTGCATTGAACAAAAGCGTTCGGTACATCCGCAGTCATGACGTCTCGTCCTTGTTTTGCATCAATAACTGATGTTAACAAAATAGAATCGGTACTGGCGGTTGGACTAGCAGCCTCATCTCTATCAATATATTCCCGTTGAGTGCTACCGTTCGCACACATTCTTGCTTTAATGGATTTGTCCCTTTTCTCTGTGAGAAAAGCAAGGCTTTCCATCGCCCTTTCTTTCTCCAGTTTAGATAATTCTTCGATGGATACGGGTTTAAATACTTTTCTATCATGTAGTTGTTTTACTTCTTTCAATGCAGCCATTTTTCTTTTTTTTCAAAAACTTTTAGACATTTCCTGATTCCATATTGTTGTATAAACGAGAATTCGTTTTCACATTCTAACTGAAAATGCATCATGCAAGTTGCTATTACTTTCATTTCATCAGATGTATATTCTGTCACGTCTTTAATGTCGTCATCAATTTTGTTTAAAAAATAATTATAACTTTCGTTTGCTGGATATCTTGTTGGCTTAGTAATTCTTCGTCCTGATCTCGTAGTTATTTCGGCATCATCATTTTCATGTGTGCTGTTTTCTTCCCTAATATCGTTTTCATTCATGTTATCTTCTTCAGGAATATTATTGTCATCAAATTCGTCTCCATTTTCTCCAAGATTATCATTATTTTCTTCATCATGAATATCATTTGCCTCTTCATTGTTCTTTTCCATTATATCATTAATGTCTTTCTGGTCGATGTCATCATAGTATAGTAAATTATCATCGTCATTATCATCGTTACTATCTTCTGATTGATAGCTATCTTTTGATTCATCGCTGTCTTCGGAATCATCATCATTATCTTCATCATCATCATCTGATTCAGAATCATCGTCTAAATTATCGCCTTCCATGTCTGAATTATCGTTATTTTTGTTTGTGTCTTCATAATCCACTCCTGCAATCCAATCACTGTCATATAGCGTCGTGTTGTACCTATTATCGATCTTTAAACCACTAGGCATTCCTTGTTTATACCCAATCGCATCCACATGCTCAATTACTTGCTTCGTCATAGGTATCTTTGTGCAAAATGATCGTAAAATAATTTTGTATGTCGGTAGATGTAATATTTCATGTCCCCCTTGATGTGCTGTGTTGTATCTCAGGTAGATCCCGTTAAGAGTTCTCGGTGCATTGGTATTCTTTCTGTTCATGTTATCGTGATTTGCTTGTACGTAACTTCCAGTTGCAAATGCACAGTGTTTCTTATAATCCAACCCCGTCTTATGTACTATCATCCTCACTGTAGTATCTTGATATCCCATGTTTTGCCGGGACATAGTTCAACTTTTTCGTTGCTTCTGTAACTAATATTATCACCAACACTTGAGGCAGACACTTGAATGGTAGTTGATAAAAATTTACTCGCACTCTTTCTTTGATAGTTCGATTGTTTCGTTCAGCTTCAGGGACATGATCCTGCGCATTACAATACTGCATGTTAATGTTAAATTTCTCCCCGATACTTTTCGTCAATGGTTTAAACTCGTTGTCCAATCTCATTTCTGTTACACGAAATCCTCCTTGGTGATAAATCTGCATCAGTTCTTTGATTGCTTCTTCGTACGTTATCATCTTTGTGTTCTTCATATAATGTGCTGTCCGGTAATATAAATGTAGAGACACAGTGGTGAGAAATTTCATACTGTTCACAGTTATACCATCAAGCGCAACTGTGATATATTTCTGTCTTTGTGTTAATTCTCGTGGCACAGAAATTTCATCTTTGATAGACTTGATCGGTTTTCGTCTGACTGACTTCCCTTTTAATACGCCGATATCTGGTCCGAAAATATTTTTCATAATCTTCACATCTTCCAATGTAATCGGACAATCCTTGACTAAATTCATCCTTAGAATGGCCAACAAATCTGGTATAGACGGACAATTCATTGCATGGTAAAAATCTCTAGCTTTCTTTGCACGTTCGAATTGGCGAGATGTGTAAAAATTTCTGTTTTCTTGTAATGTTTCGACAAATTGGACCTCCTTTGGTTTATCTGGTATATAATAATAAAGGTTAGTACCACTACGTTCGAAAATATATTTCTTACTTGGTGTATTCACTGTAAAAGTATCATCTTCTGAATCATATTCAATTTTGTAACCCAAGTCTCTTACTCTTGCGAATGATAGTATGTTTGTCATCGCTTTCTCATTGTACCATACTTCATCAAGGTTCTCAAAATAAGGTATTGTACATTGTTTATTCGACCTCAGAGTCCCCGCATTTGTGTTTAAATACATTTCCTTCTTCACCTTCTTGATATTTTTAACTAAATCCTTGTTACAAAAGATATTAGTTGAAGACTGATTGTCTAACAGTATCCATGTTCGTAAATCCGAATTTTGGTAAAATTGATGTTCAAGGTGCACTCCTGCCCAACCAATACTTTTCTTATTGTCCTGATCTTCTAAATGTCCCCTTTCATCCTGAACATTTGATTGTTCCTCTTTATTTGTATCTTGATTTATAAACCATTCTGACTTCGGTTTATTTCTGTACCTACAGTCAGTTGCTAAATGTCCTTGCTTACCACAGCAGTAACATAAACCTTTCATTTGAGCGAACGATATGTTTAATGAATCTTCTGGTTTCTTCTTGTTGGATTTGTTTTGAGTTTTGTTAAAATCTTTTGCATTATCCATCTTGTATGCACTTAGTATGTTGGTAGCTTCGGGGATTGTCACTGGAAATTGGTCATTTCCCAATGCATATTGTGTATTCAAAGTCTTACATAGACTTCCATATTTCTTATCATCGGCATTCTCAAGGTACATACACGTTAAGAATCTTTCATGTGTATTCTTGATAATTTCTTTTCTCTTCTCTCGTTTTTCTTCTTTCATCTCATTTGTGTCAGTATCATTAATTGTTTCTGCCTTTCCATCGACTATCTTACTGAAATAAATCGGCCCACCAATGTGCGATGTGAATATATCTGCCGCTACTTTGAACCGTTTCGTATAGTCAACTAAAGATTCGTGTTCCTTTTGTCTAGTCATACACAAAGTTCGCATCGATTCGGTTAGTACTCCCATATCATACTTGGTCTCTTGATAGTTCAAACAATGTTCCCGAATTGCTTTCAATAGTTCGATTGGATCCCCTTTAATTGAATCATTAAAATTTTTCCTTGCCTGTATCTTCTGGGACATGGCTCTTGTGCATCTTTCGAGAATCAAACCATAAGCTCTCGTCTTATTATTTTTATACGACTTTTTCCTTTTCATATAATCATCGTATTCCATTTTATACTCCATGTCAAATTGTTTTTGTTCAATCGCCCTGATTTCATCATCTAACTCCAAACTCGTTTCGATTATTGGTTTCCAATTCTTTACATCTATGTCTTGAAGCGTTTCCAGAGCTGTTGCAATGTCCTCACCATCGGTGTACGTTTTCCTGATGTGGTTAATCACAAATTCAGTTGTAATTTCATAGTCACTAGCCTGACGTGCGCTCCCCACATAATATACATAATCATCGATGCTTTTCTTCTTTTTGAAACTCTGATTTCGGCCTCCTTTCTTTGTCTTTGGATATGAACGGTTTGACATGATCAAATTCGTCAAGTTCTTTTATTTCGCCTTGAACCTAGCCG
>Ga0213867_1001181_pt1 | contig 11636 bp, 7 predicted proteins | sample PICome_12_FD_160120 | JGI IMG/M metagenome (GOLD analysis project Ga0213867, IMG submission 160120) | Coastal seawater microbial communities near Pivers Island, North Carolina, United States - PICO540 | ecosystem: Environmental > Aquatic > Marine > Coastal | place: USA: North Carolina | collected... | reverse complement strand
CTCTATCACCACGTATTTCATCGCCAGCTTTTACTTTATCAGCCCAAGACTTATACCCTTGACGAATAACTTTAGTAGCCTCGAAACCTATGTCAGCATCTACTGTTCCCTTAGTAGCAAACTTACGCTTAGACATTTCTTTTGTGGCATCTGCTAGACTAGTCTTCTTACCAACAGAACGAGACAGTGCAGCCGCACCACTACCAGCTAAAGAGAATGCAGGAGCTACAGCACCGCCTAGTATTGTATTAAGCATTAATTGTTTTTTATTTATAGAGTTAACAGAATCGTCTACATTCACATCTAGGTATAAATCTTGTATAGCTAAATCTTGAAAGGCTGCAACTGTAGCATCTGCAACAAACGTTCCACCTAACTCCGCTGCTCTGCCTTTAAGCTGTCTGCTTTTCTCAAAGTCTTTTAAAGATGTATAGCCTAGTTTACGGTACGCTTCACGTCTTGTGTTTATTGCAGCTTGATTTAATGCCAGCTTACCTGCTTTACTAGTTGCAGCATCCTTACCTATCTTTCCTATCAGGTCATCCTGTGCAGATTTTACTGCTTTCTTAACAGCCTCTGAGTTAGCACCTTTTTTTATAGCCTCTTTATATGCAATTAGCCCCGCATTTTTTATTCTTCTTTTTGCTTCGGTAGTCACACCTAACGTAGCTGCTCTACCTACACCACCAGTTAATAAACCTAAATAGTTTGATGGGTCTACTGCTGCAGCAAAAATGTAATCCTTTATACCGTCTATCTGTCCTCCAATAGTTTCTCCTCTAGTAAAAAGATTACCTAAACTATCGTACAATCTATACGCATCACCTGCTGCAGCTTTGTCTGCATCACTACCCTTACGTACAAACTGTACCTCACCTGCAGTTGATAAGGTGTTAGCATTGAACCACCTCATATGATCAACAAAGTCATTCACTAGTTTATTATCATCTTCCATAGTACGATAGTCTTCACCTTTATTTCGGTACATGTACTCACGTATTATATTAAGATTTTCTCTTTCGTAGAAGTTCTCTATCTTTAGTTTTTTACCAGAAAGTTTACTGTCAAATATTTGATTTTCACTATCGTCATAGTCATCTTTAAACAAGTCGGCTACGTCACCTGTAAATGTTTTCTTATTAGGTACAGTTAAAGACGTACCGTATGAGTCTTCAAACAGATCCGCTACATCTCCTTGGTACAAGTCAGCCATACTTATCTACCTTCTTCTATTGATTTTAATACTTGTTGAGTTACATATGATGATAAGCTATTCTTGCCAGCAAATCTTTTCCATGCCTCTAGTAGTCTAGCTTTATCACCTGTGTAACCTTTTTCTTTAGCATCATTAAAGAAAGTAGTTACAGCCCCTCTTATAAACTGCTTGTTTTGATCTAACACAGATTCTTTTATAACTGGGTCTGTCACTTCTGCTTTAGGCTTACCTGTCTTACGATCATTTATATAAACTTTCCCATCTGGAGTTACTGAAAAACTCTGTCTTCCAAACTCTTGAGTAGAGACTACGTTAATTGGAGCTGGTTCAGGTTCAGGTACTCTTCCTGTTGTAACGTCTGCTGGCGGTAGCTCCTCTACAGTAACAGGCTCTCCTGCTAGAAAACTATCCTCTGGAATATTTCTGATGGCTTCATCTATAGTACCATCGTCTTTATATAGACTAGTCTCTAGGTCAGATGCAGCACTAGTAAAGCCTGACTGAGGTAAAGCACTGGATAGTGGACCTTGAAAGTTAGGGTCTTGGTCTTGTCCTTTACGTGTAGGACTTCCTAAACCTACAACACCTTTAGGAGCCGTAAGCCTCTTGCCTGTTTCAGGATCATGTGTATCCCCAAACAGTTCATCCCACTGTCCAGGTCTTAGATTCTTAGGTATTGCCATTTCTCCAGACAGTATCTTTTCTATATCTTTACCGCCCATGCCAGCACCACCTAGCACATTTCCAATACCTAGTTCTGGTCTAGGAGGTACACCGTCTACAGCTTTACCATCTTTGATATAGTACGTCATTACTTTTAGTTCAGTAACAGCTACCTCTGGTAAATTTACAAACCCTTGCTTTCTAAGTTCCGCTATGTTTTTTGGATCACTTGAATCTATATCATTAGTAATTAACATACCATTTGACATCTTCTTTACAAAGTTTATATCACCTATTAGATTCCCATCTGCATCTACATTATACTTTATAGTATACTTACCATCTTGTATTGCATCAGTTTGTAAAGTTCCATTGTCTGCTATAACAGCGTCCTTTAGTGCTTTCGATAGATCTGTTTCATTGAGAACTTTGCTGTTACTACTTAACTCATCATCACTAACTACTGCATCTGTAAATAGACTTTCTACATAAGGATTATTGCCTGTTGCTCCACTACTCTTGTAATCTTTTATAAAATCATTTCCATATAATTTAACATACTTTCCTATGACTCGTGCTCTAGTTTGTTGCTGTAGTTGCTCTTGCTCACCTTCCCCAAGTGCTGTTTGATAGTAATCTTGTTTTTCTAACTGACGTAATGCATACGCCTCTTCTGCCATAAATGATTGAAACGTTTCTACAGAATCATACACATTAGCTAACGCTGTATCCGTAGTAAGATACACAGATGCTCTGTCAGGAGCTAGACTACTGTAAGCATCCTGTCTAGCCAACTCTATTATACTCATTCTTTCTGGATCAAAACTAGCCCTAGCTGAACCTACAGGGTCAACACCAAATATGGTTTGCAGTGTGCTTCGTTTATCTTCTGTCTCAGTAACAGCAGCCTCATCTGATAGTAAGCCATAAGATCTTTCTAAGAACTTGTTTACTTCGTTAGGTTCAAATAACTCTGCACCTTCTACTAAAGTATTTATCTCTTCTGTGCCAAGCTGAACATTGCCTTTAGCAGCAGTAAACTTAGACAACGATTTTACAAAGTTAGCAAGCCCTGACTCACCTGAAGCTATGGCAGCTTTAATCTGCATGTCATTAGCGCCTAGACCTCTAGCTTTACCTGCTAACATAATGCCATTGTCTACTAGTTTTTTTCTATTATTAAATACAACTTTAGCTTCTTTGTACTCATCCTGTAGTAACTCATTTTCTTCAGCTTGCTTTTGGACACGCTGATTTATACCTGTACTAACTGTGTTAAGAAAGTTAGTTGTAAACGAACTCCAATCAAACGCCATGTTACATACCTCTCCTTGACATCAGACCCTGCTCTTGAACCATTTGTAACTCTGCAGGTTCTGGCGGCATGTCCTTCATATCTTCTTTTACTTCTACTTCAACTTGCTCATCAAGGGAGATTGCCATTTCTTTTAGTAATGCTACACCTTTGTCTTCTTCACCACTAGCTTCTATGCCTTTGTCTATTGCTGCTCTTAACATCATCTGTATTTTCTGTTGTTCTTTTGCATTCTTCTCTTCCATAGGATCAACACCACTGTATTTAAAATCAATGTCGTAGGACTTAGCTACAGCAGCTAGAAACTCAGTGAGTACAGGAGCAACTATAAGCCCTACATCTAAGTTGTGTATACCTTTCATAACAGAGGACATATACATAGTCTTAACTATAGGAGCTAGAGGTATGCCCATGTCAACTACAGTCATTAAGTCATCTATTATCTCAGGGTCACGCATACTAGTAAAGTAAAAACTAAGTGCTTCATCTACAGTGTTTAACTCTGATGGACGTTCCCACGGACTATCTCCTGGTGTAGAGAACAAAGATTGTCCTGGTATTGGTGCTCCAAAACTTGATACTTCCATTTTATTTTCCTATTTAGTAAACCCTGCGCCAAAGTATAATCCTACTATGGCTGATACAATATGTGTATCTAGTGGTGTGATTACAAAACCTTTAGCCATCTTCCATTGTATAGCTTCATCAGGTCCAAACAACCAGTTCATAAAACCACCAGTTGCTTCTGTGTATCCTACATAAACGTTAACTTCAGGATACCACACTGCGACTAGCTTTGGCAAGACAATAATGCTAAATACTGCACCTAATGCTATTAATCTTCTAGTCCAAGCAAAGTGCTTGTCATTCTTACCTGCGTTACGTGCATCAGATACAGCTTTCCTGTTGAAGTTAGCACGTTCCATAAGCATCTTATTGTTAGCTTCTTTAGCCTTTATGGACTGCCCCCATATAGACATGACCCCACCTAGTACAGTGGAGAAAAGCATAGTGATTAGTTCTAGTGGTAATCCAAACATTATTAAAAACCTATTTTGTTAAGAAAATCTACCATGTTTTTTCTACGTGATTTAGATTTTATTTTACTTGCTGTTAATTTAGCATCATCTTTTCTTGCTCCAACTATCATTGCGGATATATCGTAGTCCACACCTCTATGATATTTTTCTAAACTTAAAACTGCCTTAGTATCTTCGCTTAAATCATCAAAAGAATCATACATAAAAGATGCTTCATCTAGTGGAGATGCTTTTACAGCTTCGTTATATTGTTCCCTAGCTGCATTTTCATATATTTTATATACTGAAGGAGCAGAAGCAGCCAACTCTTCATAAGTAAAAGTAGGAAAAGTTCCCTCATTTTCTTGCTTTTCTTTTTTTGCTTTAAGAAGTTTTTCACCAATAGTTCTATTAGCTGCTGCTTGACCTGTTTCTGGGTCAATAATTGTGTCAGGGTTTAATCCTATCCAACCAGCCTTTTTAACTTTGTCAATCATAGATTTAGGAACACCCATATTAATAAGAGCATCCTCAGTGTGCTGACCAAAATCAAGACCTGCTCCCACTGTTAAACCAGACTTATATTTATTCTCTTGTATTAATCCTATATATGCTTCTTCTTTAAATCCCTCCACACCTTTTAACAAATCAAATGTTTTACTCTGTATAAAATTATTTCTAGTTATTGCTCTTGTGTCATACGTGTCAGGGTCTTTTAAAGCATTCATAGTTGTTTCATCTAACTCACCTGTGGTAGGTAAGTTATGCATGTACTGCCAAGCTTTTAGTTTAGCTTTTGAACCTGCTCCAAAGTTTCCATCTGCTTTTGTTCCTACTATTTTTTGAACAGCTTTTATTTTAGTTGTTTCATCTGGAGAAAATAAATCTGGTCTAGCTTTTGGCTTAGTCATTAGACCACCTGTAGGTATATCATCTACATTAGGCTGGTTGTCTTGTCCTCCCCCAGCAGGAGCATCCCTGTCAACATCAATATCTGTATCAGCATCTTTAACCTCTCCTAGTTTTTGTAACTCTGCACCATACTGGATATCTTGTGGACTCCCTTTTGGTGTTTTATAATCTAACTTATCTAGTATTCTGCTTTGTAGTCCATCTATGTCTAAGGTAGGATCTGGCTTTCGTAGCATACCCATAGGCATTTTAATAATACCTTGTTTCTCTAAACCGTCACGGTTAGCACTTAATATATCTAACACAGTAGATCTGTTTAGACTGCTAAACTTAGGTGCGCTATCTATTCTTACATCCTGTGTAGGAAACTCATCAGGTTGATAATAATCTGACATGTCTGTGAGAACACGAGTAGCAGTAGACACTGGCTTGTCTTCTTTTTCATCTACAACTTCTTTAGTCATGCCAGGTCTGTCACTCATTGGTCTAGTACCTAAACCTGTCTGTGCAATGCCTTGCTGTTCTCTAGCGTCTGCTGCATCTTCATCATACTGTTTAAACTTCTCTTGTACGATTGATGCTACAAATTTTTCAAAATCCATTATACTATCCTAACTAGGGGAAAAAATGCCTATCTTATTGGCAGCTAAACCGTTGACTATTGAGCCTAAGAAACTACCTGCTGCGCCAGCTAGACCAGAGCTTGATTCTCCATCAGCAGCAATGTTTGCTTGAGCTAATCTGTTTTGTCTTTCTAACTCATTGTCTGATGCCGTGAAAGCATAGCTCATTAAGTCACGCTCCTGCTGCCACAACTCAGCGATACCATTTGCTGTGAGGTTGTTAGCTGCCATAGCTTCACGCATGTTGGCATCATTGATGGCTGCATTGTTTATTGTAGCTATCTGTTGCCGCCACTGTGCATTAGCTTGAGCTACAACCATTTGGTTTTGAGCATTAAACATATCTCTCTGATTCTCAAGGTCTTGGTTAAACTTAGCTATAGCATTTTCTTCACCTACGTTGAACTGGTTCATAGCATTTGTTTGTGCGCTGTTGAACATCTCAACCTGACCATCTTGGTTTATCATAAACTGCCTAGTTTGATTTTGGCTAGATGCGTTAAACTGTGATGCTGCATTCGATGCACCCTGATCACTAAAGATACTTTGTATTGAGTTCTGCGCTTTAAACAACTCCATCTGCTGTAGCTTGTCAATGTTTGATAAGTCTAACTGTAGGAATGCATTAGCCTTTTGCTGTGCCGCTTGTTGTTCATTAGATAGATTAGTCACATCAACTTGTGTTAGTGCTGCTGCATCAGCTAGTAGTTTAGCTTGAGCGTTAGTCACATTAGTTAAGTCAAAGGTTTGTACTAGTTCTGAGTTACGTAATACACGACTCTGATCTGCACTAAACTGTAGGTTAGCTATCTCAGCTACACGCTCTGCACGTATGACGTTTACTTGTTGTTCATTAGTAAGCTCTTGCCCTCTCATGGACGCTTCTATCTGAGCATTGGCTAGTGCAGTCTGTTGACGGTTAGACAAGTTTGCTACTTCAATGTTTAGCTTGTTAGTCATGTTAAACATTCTAACTTGCTGTTCGTTGTTTAGTTCTGTCTCACGCTCTTGCAACTGATTAGCTACGTTGAATAGAGATGCTTGTTGTCTATTGTCTAGCACTCTGCCTTGCATAGCTGCAGTTGATACAGCATCCTGTAAGAACGCTTGTTGTTTGTTTGTAGCATTCTGCATCTCTGTTTCAAATGCTTGTGTACTTGTCAGCACTGCTACTTGCTGTTCATTAGTTAAGTCTTGACCCATCATAGATGCTTTGACTTGTAAGTTAGCTAGTGCAGTTTGTTGTGCATTAGATAGATTTGTAAGGTCTACCTCTAGAGCCTGTGAGGACTCTAGTATAGATGCCTGTTGTCTGTTAGTTAAGTTTAAGTTGTTTACCTCTGCAAACCTAGCTGCGTTGGATAGAGCTACATTCTGAGAAACCGTTAGGTTCTGACCACGTAGACCTGCCCTTAGTTGTGCCTGTGCTAATACAGCCTCTTGTGTGTTACTCAAGTTAGTTAGCTGTATGTTAGCCTCGTTCATACTGTTTTGTACTGCAGTAGATTGTAAATTAGTTAGGTTCTCTAGTTCAAACCTCTGTGCAGCAGCAGCGTTAGCTAAAGCTATGGCTTGTTTGTTACGCACGTTCTCCATATCCATAGCTTGAAAGATAGATGCATCAGTCTGTGCTATAGGTAGAGCACTTTCCATAGCAGCAGAAATCATAGCTGCACTTGCCATTGAACTAGCACCTAAACCTCTGGCGTTCATAACTTCGTTCACTTTACGTAGTGCTCCTGCAGCCCATGCAGGTGTACCATCGTTAAACGAGTCCATAAGCTTTTCTAGTTGGAAAGATACAGTAGACTGTGGGCTGACTTCACCCTTAGTAAACTGTGCCTCTAGCTGTTGTGAAAATGTAGCAGTCTGTGCTTTTAGTGTAGCTGCTTCATTTAGACCACTGAGAGTTTGCCCAGTTACAACAATCTCTTCTGTATTTATTATATTGTTTACATCTACTATCTCGTCTGCTGATACAACTGTTGCTTGATCTGCTGTTATCTCAGGTACAAACTCTGTTTGTTTCTGTTGTGCATTTGCTATCTCAGAAAACTGTGCAGCACTTTCAACGTCTGTAGACTCTGCAGCAGCAGCCTGTGTAGGCGGTAAAGTATAGTCTACTACAGGTTTAGCTATAGGTGTATCTGTTGCAAACTTAGCAGCATCTATCTCTTCTACAGGTTCTGTAATCTGTTGATCTGGAGCCTGTACAATCTCATCAAAGGTAGCAGGGTCAGGTAGTTCACCATCCTGCATTTCTCTAGTTATCTTTTGTACTTCTCTTATCTCTTCTAAAGTTTTAGGATCTAAGTCTAACTGTGCCAACTCTTCTGGTGGCATGGTAGCTGCTTTAGCTATGGCATCATCTTGTAGTGTACCTGTCTTAGCTGCAAACTCTTCTAGTGCAGTTGTTACTTTTGCTTGAGACATGTAAGCAGTGTACAACGCTGCAGCAGCATCTGTTGCATCCTGTGATACTTGTGCTTGTTGTCTAGCTACGTACTCAACTAGATCTGCTTCACTGGTTCCTGCAGGTGCAGGTGGATACTTTTCGTTTATCTGTTCTGGAGTCATTCGAGCTAGATAGCCTCTAACTGCCTTGACTGACGGTGAGTTTACTGCATCTGCTAGTGTTGCTTGTGCTGCAATGATATCATCTATACTAGCTACTTCACCTGTGCCTTTATCTATAAGCTGTCCATTTTCTACTTTTAGTAAAGATACATCTGCTTTAGTTACAAGCGTCTGAGGTGAACTTATTGTCTGTGCTAGAGATTCAGCTACACTAGGTATGTCAGTAACCTTCATGCGCTCTTGTGCAGCCTGTAAGTCTCCATAGGTCTGCGTTATTAAGTCTTGTGCATTAGTTAGATTTTGTTCTGCTGTGGTATACTCTTCTGTTAGTTTATCTTTTTCTTCAGTGCTGACTATAGATTCAGAACCTTTAACCATAGCTTTATACATATTAAATTTACTTAATGCAAATTTTTCTGATTGATGCTGTAAACTTATTTCATAACCTGGAATACTTGGTGCAACAATGTGCCAATATTTTCCTATCTTTTTAAACTCTAGCTCAGTATCAGATTTTATTGCAGGGTAATCCATCATAATCTGCAAAACTGCATTCATATCAACAGTTTCTTTACCTGATTGTTGAACACCATCTGTACCTTCGTTAAAGTCGCTGTTTAAAACTCCTTGTTTAACCTCCTCTAAATTAGTGTATAAGTTAGATGGATCTGTAAGATTGTTAAACGCTTGCTGTGCATCTGTTAATGTTTTCTGTGCATCAGCATATGCTTGCTGTGCATCGTCTAGTTGTGTCTGACCTTGACCAGAAGTATACGTAAAAGCAGAAGGTGTACCAGTTGTTGTCTGTTGCTGCTGTTGTGTTGCAGTTAAGTCAGTTCGTATATCTGTTGAAGGTGTACCTGTACCTGAAACATTAACTGTATAACCACCAGTAGGTACTACTACTTTTTCTCCAGTAGCAGGGTTAGTAAGAGTTACTGCTGCTTGAGTAACTATTGAACCTGCAGGAGGTGGAGTAACCCAATCAGGCAATCCCGAACTGTCTGTACCTGTAGTTGTTGTACCTGTACCTGTAGTTGTTGTACCTGTACCTGTAGCTGTTGTACCTGTACCTGTAGCTGTTGATCCAATACCAAAGCTAACACCTTGTTTTTCTGCTTGTTCTCTTGTAGAAAAACCACCTCGCATCATAAGACCGTTTGCTGCAACAATAGCAAAACCTGTTGGAGTTTCAACTATGCTAGGTCCATCAAAAGAACCACCTACACGAGTATACTCTGTCTCGTTAGATGCTCCTGCTAGATCTGGATCTGTAGTAGATCTTTTTATAGTTTCAGCAGTTGCTTCAGGACTAGAGTACATTTGACCTGTAGCTTGTTGAGCAGAAGAGATAATATTATCCGACTGCATTATTTCGTTCCAATTACGAGTATCTGTATTAGCACCAACAACACCATATAGTAACTCAGATGACTGTTTAGCTATATCACTATAACTACCATCAGCCTGTAGCTCCTCTAAAGATTTGCCACCAATAGCTTCCATAAGTTCTCGCATGTTAGGTTTTTTTACTTGACCACCTTCAGCCATACCCATGCCCATTGATTTACCTTCTATACGTTCTCTAGCCATCTCATTGTAACGGCCTAGCATAGATGCAGCAGCAGGTGATGACGCTATAAATGCATCCATGTCATCCTTCTGTGCAGGGCCATCGTAGCCATGCTCACCTAACAGTTGATGTAGTTGTTGATTATTAAAACCTTTGAACTTAGCCATTTATGTCACCATATATATTATTAAACCTAGCATTGCTGCTCCAGTTAGTATTATTATTATTGAGAGAGTCCACGTTACTATTGCCTCTTGCATTTCTGCTTTACGATATTCTTGTTCTTTCTTTTGCTTACGTATCCTACCTTCAGTAGCTACAAGCTCATCCCAAGCAGATGGCCCCATACTGAAGCTAATCCAATCTTTTAGCTCTTGCCGCATAGAATCTGCTTTTCGTTTAGCAGTAAATATAGCCAAGGCATCTGCTTCAACAGAACCCCCATTTAGTGCTTTCCACCACGGAGGGTTCTTGTTTTTTGCTTCCATGAAAGACAGATCACTCATGCAACCTGCCCATTGGGTCAACTGTCCTGACATATCTTGTAGGTCTTTTCCTACTTGAAAGCCTTTCTTTAGCGCATTAAACGCAACAGTCGCACCACCTATGATGGTAACTGGGTCCACGAGTCCTCTCCCTACCCTTGGTACGTATTATTTAAACGTCATCCAAACTGCTGTAGCTAAGAATGTTAGCACGGCTACGGTTCCCATCTTTACTGTTGTAGCCCATATACTTTTCTTAGTGTATCTCCATGCTTCTAACAAACCACGCATGTCTCTGATGTCGTTAGCTGCATCTTGATCCTGCAGACCAAGTTCACGCAGAGCTTCACTCGCACCTTTCTTAGCGGCACGATCTAGCATATCTTCTAGTTGCTCTGGTGTAATGTCAACCATTTGTCTTATCCTCTAGCTGTGGTGTGTTTGTCAAAGATGTTTTATCTATGATGTCAAATCCACGACTGTTAGCAAAGTCACCTGGGCAGTGCGCCCACCTGTCTGCACAAGCCTCTAGCCACTGTACTGTGTGATGATGCTCTGGTGCTTTACCATCTTGTATTATCTTGTTCTCCCACTCTAGGTAAGCAAACACTTCAGCCTGTGCCTGTGCTGCATTAATACCTAAGTCAAACAAATAGATCATGTTACCTTCATCAATGACACCACCTCTAGGTCTTGCACTGTTAAGTGCTTGCTTCATACAGGTCATAATGTGATACTTGATTTCTTCTAGCTCGTAGTCTTCTTCTGTTAGTTCTTCTTTACCTATCTTCTCCATCAGGTTGTCGTACTGGTTTGTAAAGAAGTTTAACTTACGTACTGCACCCTCAACATAACCACGAGAGCTTGCAGCCTGTGCTTGCTTCTCTGTTATCTTTATATCTAACATCTCTTGCTCTAGTGGGTCAGTCTCTTCTAGTAGCTTACGTTCTAGCTTCTTTAGTTTTACTTCATCCTTCTTCATTTTAAAGTAAGACTCTTGTAGTGCAGCCTTGGTCTTTTCTATCTCAGCTAAACTGTGCTTGATAGAACGTATAGGTGTGATAGCTGTAACGTCCAGTGTTACACTCATCATCTGTGAGTGAGACTTGTAGAAGTTACTTGATGCCTGTCGTATAGCAGGAGCATGATCTTTTATGTTAGCCAACATAGATTTGTATTCAGGCTTTGACATTGGTAGCTGAATGTCTATGTCTTGTGTGACCAGTTGTGTCTGATCCTCGTTATAAGTTTTT